>Ga0209023_10000684_pt1 | contig 49779 bp, 52 predicted proteins | sample LakOneMetagenome_FD_187468 | JGI IMG/M metagenome (GOLD analysis project Ga0209023, IMG submission 187468) | Freshwater and sediment microbial communities from Lake Erie, Canada (SPAdes) (version 2) | ecosystem: Environmental > Aquatic > Freshwater > Lentic | place: Lake Erie, Canada... | reverse complement strand
TACGACGCCGGGTAGCAGGTGAACGCGGCCCAAGCCAACAACAACGTCGACCAGGAGGCGGGCGCCAACAGAGCGCCAAGCACCAGCGGCAGCCCCACGAACGCCCACGCCCCGTGCTGCGGCGGCACGAGAGACGAAGGGTTCGCACGTGGACGTGCGCGAGCCGCTGGTGGCGAGGTCGATGACGACATTGCCCCATCGTGATCGGTCACCAATCCCCGCCCACAGAGGCAAACGTCCCGTGCAGGTAGGTCCTGGGACGTACGTGGCTACGAACGTGCCCCGGCGTGGTCGGCGCACCTGAGGTTGTCCCGGAGTCGGGCACGCCTTCGTATGTGGGCAGCTCGGGGCCATTGACTGCGCGGTCGATCAGGTCGTTGAGGGCGTCCATGTCGGGCTCTGGGGCCGGCCCGGCATCCGGGTCTGGAGCCGCGAGCATCTGCACGTGCATCCGGCCGATCTCTTGGTTGGCTTCGACGTACGAGCGCATCCGCTCCTGGTAGCCGGCGAACCCGGGGGCAGGATCCCAGTCGGCGGCGGCCAGCTCGCCGGCCAGCATGTAGGCGCCGCCCCGCATCGCGGTACGAAGTGGCGGTTTCGGTGCAGCCCCACCCACATCCGGAACGATGTGCAGAAGCGCCCAACCGGCGCCGGTCCCCAGGACCAACGCCGGTTCTTCCGACTTGAGCTGATCAGCCGACGCTGACCGGCTCCCGGACCCGCTCAGGCTCGACGACCTGATCCATCCTCTTGAGCGACTCCCCCTCGATGTCGAGGTTGGGCAGCAGACGATCGAGCCAGCTCGGCAGCCACCATATGCGCGCGCCGAGCAGAGCCATGAACGCTGGGACCAGAGTCATACGGACGAGGAACGCATCCGCCAGGACACCGACAGCGAGGCCGAAGCCGATCGATTTGATGATCGCGCCGTCGCCAAGGGCGAAGCTGCCGAACACCCCGATCATGATGGCAGCCGCGGCAACCACGACCCGACCGCTGTACTGGAAGCCATAGACAATTGCCTCAGTGGCGGGACGGCCACGGACGAACTCCTCCCGCATACGTGACACGAGGAACACCTCGTAGTCCATCGCCAGGCCGAACAGGATTCCGGTCAGGAGCAGCGGCAGCATGAACAGCACAGGGCCGGACTTGTCGATCCCGATCAGGTTGGCGAACCAACCCCACTGAAAGACCGCCACTGTGGCGCCGAGCGAGATGCCCACCGAGAGCAGGAACCCCACGACAGCCTTGAGCGGTACCAGGACCGAGCGGAACACGATCGTCAGCAGGATGAAGGCCAGACCGACCACGACCAGAAGGTATTTCGGGAAGGCGGTGGCGAGGCTCTCGGAGACGTCGACGCCGAGCGCCGTCTGACCGGTGACGAGCACGTGTGCGCCGGTGTCACCTTCGACTTCCTTGACCGACTGACGGATGTTGTCGACCAGCGCCTGGGTGCTCGCATCCGATGGGCCACTCTTGGGGATGACGGTTACGAGTGCGTACTTCTGGGTACTGAGCTGCCGCGTGTAGTCGGCCACGGCCGTGGTGTCGCTGCTCTGGGGAGCCGGCGAGACGACCTCGGCGACGTCGGTCTTGACCGCCTTGACCCGAGCCACAGTGCTCGCCACGGCTGCCTCGGGGTTGTTGGCGTTCTTGGTGTCAACGACGACCAGGAGCGGCCCGTTGGTGCCGGCGCCAAAGTTCTCGGCGATCAGGTCGTATGCCTGGCGGGGGCTGGTGCCCTTGGTCGCGGTGCCGTCGTCCGGTAGGGCGAGCTGCATCGAGGCGACCGGGATCGCGACGACGCCGGCCACCACGAAGCCACCGACAAACACCTTGATGCGGTTCTTGGTGACAAACTCGGCCCAGCGGCGCCCGTTGGTCCTCTTGCCACTGCTGCTCTCGGGGTCGCGCGCCTTGAGGAACGGCAGCTTGCCGGACGTGACCCGCTTGCCCGAAAAGCCGAAAAGCGCAGGCAGCAAGGTGAGAGCGATCATGACGGCGATCGCGACAGTGCCGGCCCCAGCGAGACCCATCTGGGTGAGGAAGTTGATGTTGACGACGGACAGGCCGGCAAGGGCGATGACGACGGTGAGTCCAGCGAACACGACCGCCGAACCCGCGGTGCCGACCGCGCGACCGGCCGCCTCTTCGTACGACCTCCCGCTCTGGACCTCGTGCCGATATCGGGACACGATGAACAACGCGTAGTCGATCCCGACCGCGAGCCCCAGCATCGTCGCAAGCGTCGGCGTGCTCGAGCCGAGACTCAGGAAACCGGTCAGCGTCGTGATCGAAGTGACTCCGATGCCAACGCCGATCAAGGCCGTCAACAGCGGCATCCCGGCAACGAGCAACGACCCGAAGGTGATGGCCAGGACGACAACGGCCACGAGGATGCCGAGTCCCTCAGTGGGCCCGGTGGAGGCCGGCGCCTGGAGCGCGTCGCCACCGATCGCGACCGTCAGCCCCGCCTTCTCGGCCGCCTTCGCGGAGTTCTCCAGGACAGTCTTGTCGCCGTTGGTCAGCTCAACGGACTGCTTGGCATACGAGACCGTCGCATAGGCGGTGCGGCCGTCCTTGGAGATCGTGCCCTCCACATACGGGTCGGTCGAGCTCACGACATTGGTCGATTTCACCGACGCGATGGCGTCCTTGACGGCTGCCTTGTTCTGCGCACTCTTGAGGCTCTCGCCCTTCGGCGCCTGATAGACGATGCGGGCCGTGGCGCCGTCGGGAGCGGCGTCGGGCGTACGCGATTTGATCAGGTCGAATGCCTTCGTCGACTCGATGCCAGGCAGGCTGAAGTTGTCGGACGTCTTGCCTGCCAGCGTGGTGGAGCCGACGGCCATCAGGATCAGCAGGCCGACCCAGAAGGCGGCAACGTAGCGGCGGTTCCGGAACGACCAGCGTCCGAGGCGATAGAGGTGCCAAGCCATGGTGTATCTCCCGAGAGGGTAGTGGTGGGTTGGGGGGTGGGTCAGTGGGTGGGGGGCGTGATGCCCAGAGCGGGCAGGATGAGCCCGTCGATGTATGAGAAGAGGAATGCGTCGTCCGGCTCGGCCCCCGTCAGGGCTTGCTGGAGCACGAACGGCGCCATCAGCGCGAGGTCGACGTGCGGAATCGCTGCAGAGTCGGCCGCGATCTCGCCGCGTTCCATGGCGCGATCCAACAGCGCGCCGATGCGTTCATGGACCGGCTGGATGATCTGCTCGCGGACGGCGCTCGCCAGTTCGGGGTCGTGCTTCACCGCGTGCTGGATCGCGCCCATCAACTCGGTCTTGTCCTGCCCCCTGTCGCGGACGGCGAACATCTCGCGGAGGTCGCCGCCGAGTGTGCCGGTGTCTGGAAGAGGGGGAAGCTCGGCGCGGGTGCACTTCAACGCCTCGACCACAAGGACGGCTTTGCTTCCCCATTGGCGGTACAACGTCGCCTTGCTGCTCTTGGTCGCCGCCGCGATCTGGTCCATCGTGACGTTGTCGAATCCAAACTCGGCGACGAGCGTCAATGTGCCGACGTACAGCTCATCGAGCCTCTCGGTCGACAATCGACTCATGCGATCTCCTAGTGAACGAAACTGTTTCGTTTCGATACTAGGCCGGTTCGACCGCATCTCCAAGTTCAAGAGAAATGACCTCCGTCACACTGCGGCGGTTCTCGATATCGCGTGTAGACAGCGTTCGTCGTCCCGCTGTTCTTCATCCTGCGGGAGCGCCGGCTCGGCAGGGGCGCAGACAGCGCTCCTACTGACTGATCGTCAACCGACGGTCGAACTGCGGATATCGCTGCTGAGTTGCGAAGTGATACCCAGTCGCGCGGCGTTAGCGGGGGTACGTCGCCGCACAGAAGGTCACGCGCAGTGAGTACAGCTCACCCGCGGAGGTGGTGATGAAGAGGTTGTTGCGACGCTCGCCACCGAAGACCAGATTGGAGCACGACTCGGGCAGCAAGAGCTTTCCCAGCAGCGTGCCGTCGGGGTGGTAGCAATGGAGGCCGTCGACGCTTGCCGCCCAGAGGCGTCCTTGGTGGTCCAGACGAACACCGTCGTACCAGCCTCCCGCGAACACGTCGCCGCCAGTCAGCGTCCGGTGCAACCTTGAAGAACCTGATGTGGCGAAGACGGGTGTCGACGATATACAAACCCGTCTCGTCCGCAGTGAACGCGAGCCCGTTTGGGCGTATGAAGTCGTCCGCGACAATCGTGAGATCACCACTGGACGGGTCGATGCGATAGACATGGTCAGCGCCGATTTCGCTTTCGGCTGGATGACCCTCGTAGTGGTCCGTAATGCCGTACCGGGGGTCAGTGAACCAGATGGATCCGTCCGCGCGCACCACCACGTCGTTCGGACTGTTCAGACGTTTGGACTGGTAGTTGTCGGCCAGGACCGTGATCGAACCATCGTGCTCCGTACGCGTAACCCGACGGTTCCCTTGCTCGCACGTCACAAGGCGTCCCTGACGGTCAACGGTGTTGCCATTTGCAAACCCCGTGGAGTGGCGAAAAACGCCGACCTGACCGTTCGTCTCATCCCAACGAAGAAGGCGCTCGTTTGGTATGTCGCTCCACACGAGGTAGCGCCCAGCAGGGAAATAGGCGGGGCCTTCGGTCTTGCGGCCACCCGAGTGCAGGATCTCGACATACTCGTCCCCGCCGCAGCCGGCGAAGCGGTCGTCCATGGTTTCGAAGTTGGTCTTGATCACGTGTTCTCCTGTCCGACGCGTCTGGCCGTTCAACTGAATCTCTCAATTTGCCAAGCGGTGAGGTCAGGCAAATAGGGGGCTCAGGGTGTCAGCAGCCCACCTGCGTCCAGGGCGTCAGCGAGCGCGCCCGGGCGGACCCACACGCGGCCGTACCCCTCCGCGCCCAGCTGACGCAGCTTCGTCATGAGGTCGTCGTTCGGCGCAGCGCGGAACCGTTCATCGAACCCTTCGCCTGTGGCGCTGATCCGGACGACAGGGCGTCCCGTCTTCAGCCTGTGCACGAAGCCTTCGGACAGAGATGCTGCGAAATCGCTCAGCAGTCCGGTCTCCACGATCACGCCATCACAACGTAGATGCCGGATGCCGAGCCCCGACGCGTACGGCGACGGGTCCGTGCACGCGACTACGACCCTTCGCAGACCGGCAGTCGCAAACAGCAGCGAACAAGACCGAGTCCCCCTCGATCTCCGGCCACATGGTTCCAAGGTGAGGTAAGCGGTTGCACCGTTGAACCCAACGATTGATCTAGACAGGGCCAGCTCCTCGGCATGTCCATGCCCTCCTGGACCTGTGACACCTTCCGCGAGCACCTGGCCGTCGCGCACGACAACGCACCCAACCGTCGGGTTCGGCCATGTCGTGCCCATACGAGCACGCGCCAGCTCAATTGCCTGCCACATGAAGTCCGCATCGGAGTCCGAGAAATCAGTCATGGTCTCGCCCCAGGGGCCTTGGCCCGGGTTCGAGCCGGTACTCGAAGATTCCGGCATCCACCGACGCGGTCCGAGTAGCCCGCATGAGGTCCTCCTTCGATGTTCGAGTGGTCAGCGGAGGTCACGGCGCTGGGCCGCGGTCTCGCGCAGGTATCGGCGGTGCCCGATCAGCCGGTAGCCGATCCGTGCAGGGAGGGGGACGTGCTCGAGGAACGCCGCCCGCTCCTGCTCGTCGGCGTCCTCGAGTATGTGCCCGAGGAGCACCAACAGCCGAGGCTTGCTCATCGAGGCCATGCCGGCCTCCGCGAGCTGCTCCCATTCGGCGACCGAAAGGGTCACCGCGACGATGGGAAGGATCAATTTCTCCTCCTCCTCAAGATGCTCGTTGAGGGCGATCGACACCTGATCGAGTACCGAGGCAAGTTCCGAGCCTGACCTCGGGTCTGCTGTCTCGGCAAACCGCCGAAGGGCGTCGTCGAGCTCGGCCATCAGCCGGCTGATGACCTCGTGCTGGGCTTCCGCACGGTCGACGAGGTCAGCGTCGATCTCGACTCGCTCGCGCAACCGCGGCCAGAGCAGCTCGTCCTCGCCGGTGTGATGGTGGTGGAGCATCGTGATCATCTCCCGGGCATGGGTGCAGATCACGCCGACTTGAGCGAAATCACCGGGGGGGACGGCGCGCACCATGCGCGGCAGGAGCGCGAACTCGCGCCGGAAAGCACGGTGCACTACGACCATGTCGTGGGTGTCGCAGCCTGGCGTGGTCGGGGAGGTGGTGGTCATGACAGGTTCCTTTCTGGGTGGGACGTCGTGGGTCAGGGGCGGCGAGCGGAGGCAACCAAGGCCAGCCCGGGGACGTGGTAGCCATTCGGGGTTGCAAACTCGGCGAGGGACGTCCGGGCGTGTTCACGGATCGCCGCCGCGCCCTGCTCATCGATCCGGCTCAGGATTGTCTTGAGGGGTCCCGTGAGTCCGCAGGTGCGCGTCCACCAAATGTCGAAGTCGTCGGCGTACATCGGCACCGAGATTTGCTGCACTTCGACGTCGCAGAAGCCGGCACCCTCGAACACGTCGGCCAGCTGCTGCGGCTTGGACAGCGCGAACGGGCCGGGCATGCCGGGCGGCGGGACCTGGTGGCCCAAGTGGGCGCTGACGGCGTCCATGACGAGTGCCAGCCACGGGTTTTCCTCCGGCGGCCCCCACACACTCGCCGCGACCCGGCCCCCTGGCTTGAGTACCCGAGCGATCTCGGCGGCAGCTACGGTCGGCTCGACCGTGAACTGGAGCCCGTGTCGGCAGAGCGCGACGTCGTACGACTCATCAGGCTCCGCGATGTCCTCCAGGTCGAGTACCCGCGCATCAGTGATCTGTGCGCCCGCAGCATCTGCACGTGCCGCGGCGATCTCGACCATCTCGGCGGACACATCGGACAGCACGACCAGTCCGGTCGGTGCGACCAGATTCACCGCAGCCAACCCCAGCCCTCCTGCTCCGCAGGCCAGCTCGAGCACCCTTTCCCCCGGAGCGGGTGCCGTAGCGACGAGCATCGTGGAGGTCTCCTGGACGCTGCGTGCGTCGGTGTAGTCGGCGTACTCAGCCCATGAATCCGCCACTGCGGACCACATGGCGTGGACGTGTTGCCGACGCTCCAACGTCCCGGCGTTTACGTCGGGCGTGGGTCCGGTCGGTGTTGAGATCTGGTTCATCGAGATGCCTTTCCGATTGACTACACTCCTTGTGTAGTGAATTACCAGCTACTATAGCCGAATGAGCCAGCCGGTCAAATCCACGCGGACCTACCATTCACCGCGACGCCTCGAGCAGGCCGCGGCCACCAGGGCGCACATCTTGAGGACGGCGCGACAGGTCCTCGAGTCCGACGGATACGCGACCACCTCCGTGGCCGCCATTGCGGCAGCGGCGGAGGTCTCCTCCAAGACCGTGTATCTGACGTTCTCGACCAAGAGCGGCCTTCTCCGTTCACTGTGGGACCTCGCCCTCGGCGGCGAGGACGACCAGCAGCCCGTGACCGCCCGGGATTGGTACCGCGAGATGGCTGACGAGCCAGACCCCGAGCGGCGCCTACACCTCAACGCCCGCAACTCCCGGATGGTCAAGGAACGCGCAGGGGGGATGCTCCGGGTGATCAGCGACGCGGCCCAGGTCGATCCCGACGCGCGTGAGCTTTGGCAGCTGATCCAAACCGAGTTCCACGCCAACCAAGCCACCGTCGTACAGCAATTGCACGAGCTTGGCAGCCTTCGCCCGGGCCTGGACGTGGACCGTGCCGCCGACATCCTGTGGACTCTCAACCACCCCGACATTTGGCAACTCCTGGTTGTGGACCGTGGGTGGACGCCCGCGGCCTACGAAGCCTGGACAGCCGAGACGGCGTGCACCCAACTTCTGGCCATGGGTTCCACGTCTTCTCGCTAACACCCCTCGCAGCAGAATTTCTCGACTCACGATTGCTAAATGTCGAGCTCTCGTGAATAGTACTAGACGACCGGTCTACTAGGAGCGAAATGACAACACCGACCAAAGAACCGCAGGCAGGCAACATCGCCGCAACCATCGCGGCGATCGAACAATTCGGCGCCACCGGACTGACGGGTCTGTTCGGGATTCGCATCGTCGACTACGAGGTTGGCCGATTTGCAACGGAGCTCGACCTACGCGACGAACTCCTCTTGCACGCGGGCGGACTGCTCCACGCTGGGACCTCTATGACACTGGCGGACTCGACAGCTGGCTGGGGTTGCTTGGTCAGCCTCCCCGCGCACATTGGCGGATTCACCACCATTGAGGGGAAGACCAACTTCATAGCAACCGCTCGATCACATGATGTTCTGCTGTGTTCGGCCCGACTGATCCACAACGGCCGAAGCACTCAGGTCTGGGACGCAGAGGTCCTGCGCAAGTCCGACGAACGACTCCTGGCCACGTATCGCTGCACCCAGTCACTCATCGAGCAGGCACGTCAATGATCGACGACCAGTCGACTGCAATGCGCGTCAGCAACCTCGCCATCGAGCTTGTCGAGCTCTGTGAATCGCTACCTGCCACTGCCACCCGTGAACGTTTGGATGCGGCGGCCGACGACCTAATCCGGTGGGCTTTGGGCGGCAGCAACATTGGTGCTGCCGTTCAGATCTGATCACCACTACCTGAAAGCAGTGCAATGTCCACATACCCGCTCCACAGCCAACGGTTGTTGATCGAGCCGATGACTGACTCCGAAATCGACGCATTCCTGGCCTATCGCCGCAACCCCGACGTTGCTCGTTGGCAGTCGTGGTCAGCCGAATACGATCGCGCCGAAGCAGATGCTCTCCTATCTGCCCAACCAACCGGCGACCTACCCAGCGCCGGAGAATGGATGCAGTTGGCCGTGCGGTCCAGCTCGACAGGTCAGCTGTATGGAGACATCGCCATAGGGAGGTCGGCCGATCAGCCAGGCACTTTTGAAATCGGTGCGACCTTCGATCCGAACCATCAAGGGCTGGGCATGGCGACCGAAGCGGCCGATCGAGTCGTTGAGTTTCTGTTCAAAGAGGCTGGGGCTCACCGAGTCACCGCGTACTGCGACACCCGGAACTCAGGAGCACAAGGCGTGCTGCGCCGAATTGGGCTACGCCACGAGTCACATCAGGTCGCCGCCGAATACTTGAAGGGCGAGTGGACGACCGTGGACGGATACGCACTGCTGGCCAAGGAATACGTCGCCCGAGCTGCCGGCGCGAGCTGACGGAGGCGTTCGACGAGTTCTACGACTTCTCCAGCGGCGTATGATCAACCAGATCCGCGAGTGCCTCCGAAGCGATGTCGAGGGCGGCGGTGGACTGGGTGGCCCGCGCGAGCACCATCGCGCCCTCCAAGGCACTGAGCACGAATATCGACAGCTTGTTTGCGGCCGCATCGTTATAGCCGTCAGCGCTCAGCCGCTCCTGAAGCGCAGCGATCCAGCTTCCGAAAGCCCGGTCGGCTGCGTCCCTAATGAGAGGGGACGAAGATGCGGCCTCGAGCGTTGTCGTCGCAATCGGACACCCCAGCTGGTAATCGGTGGAGGACAGCCCAAGCGCCAACATGCCAGCGAGGTCACGCACCGCGCTGGGACCGTCCGGCGCGTCCTTGACAATCGCCTGGATCCCTTCCCGGAACCGGGCCCCCGAGGCCGCCAACGCTTCAGCGCCGAGTTGCTCCTTGCCGCCCGGAAAGTGAAAGTACAGCGAACCCTTCGGAGTTTTCGCTCGCTCCGTGACTTCAGAAAGACCGGTCGCGGAGTATCCCTTCCGATGGAGGAGGTCGGCTGCAGCGTCGAGCAGCCTCTCACGAGTCGGTCGCTGCGATGCGGTTGCCATGACTTCATGTTAGACGACCGGTCTACATAGGATGGACTACTTCGGCGCACGCGCCCCGGCACAGATACGCCGCCTGCGCACGGTTCTGCGCGAAGGCGGCGTTCTTGCAGTCAGGCTGCTCACCGGTCTTGCCCAGCCCCCAATAGCGTCTGATGTCTCCTTCGGAGGGAGCGGCATCAAGGCCCCCGCAACAGAACGACGACGGAGATGGCACCGGCGTGGCGGTCGCGAGCGATCTCAAGATAGGCAGGCGAGGTCGCCCAGTCCGTGAAGTCTTCCAGGGTGGCGAACCTCAAAACCACGGCCTTGTCGTACGGGTATGTTCCCTCGAGCTCACGAGGGTTCTCGTCAGCTGCCAAAGCTCCCCGTCGAACTGCTCGAACACTTCGGTGAAGCGATCCTGATAACGCCCGTAGGCGATGGGGTCGGTGATGGTGAGCTGGGCAAGCGCGATGACGGTTCGGTGATCCATGATCTGTTTCCTTACTTTCGATTGACTTGGTTGAGCGGTAGGACGAGCGAGTCAGGCGGGGTCACCAGGGGGAGCTGATGATGCGAAGGTCGGCGTCCAGCCCGTCGACGTGGCCGATTGCCTGCGAGCGGGAGGCGCGCGCTGGAACGTGCGGGGCACCGCAGCGACGGCTCGGAGTTCCGGTGGGCGACGCTCGCGAAGTTCTCCTGCAAGACTTCATGCGCCACCTCCACGACGCCCAAGCCCTGATCGAAGCCACCTCTCGCTCAGGCCGCAGGAAGCAGCGAATCGATCAAGGTGCGACACAGCCATTCCTGATACCGATCTCGCGACCATCCAGAGTCGTCGCGCAGCATGCGATGAACTTCGGGCGAGGTGAGCGTCCACACGATCGCGCCAGCGTCATCGGTGCTTAACCCGGTGCGCAACTCCCCACAGGCCGCAACCCATCGAACGACGGTGATCATCGCCTGGCGTCGCTGCTGGTTCTGCGCTTCAGATCTGAGGTCGGCAGCGGCGGCGTCCACGGCGGCGGCGCTTACCAGCACGTCGTCGAGCGGACGAATCTGCTCGAGCTGCTCCGCTATCCAGTGCGCGAACATCGTCAACTGGCGACGCTGGTCGGTTTCGATTCGCATCGCTTGGGGGGCTTCGCGGTCGAGGAAATCGATCTCCTCAGCGTCTCCGCCCACTACGACCGAAAGAACGTCCTTAAGGAGCGCGATCTTGCTCCCGAAGCCGGTGTAGATCGTGTCCGCCGAGACTCCAGCATGCCGGGCGACCGCAGCGATGGTCGTACTTGCATAGCCATTCTCGATGAACAAGGTCCGGGCGCTCTCGATGATCTTCCGGCGCGTCTCCTCAGCTTGCGAGGCTCGCAGCGGAGAGCTGTATGCACGTGAGGATTTGACGGCAATGCTCCTTCATCTTAGTCTGACTATATTCATCCGAGTGTCACTTGAACTAATCTAGCGGAACTCGATCGATAGCGAAAGTCTACGAGTTCATCATCGACTGGGGCGACGACAACCGCCGAGTCATTCTGCCGAATGCAACGTGGACGATCTCGGCACGCCGTTCGGCGTGACGCAACCAACAAGGTAGGGAACATCATGAAGAATCGAATGACCCTGGTCGCGGCCGCCGCCGCTATCGCGCTCAGTTGCGCGGCCTGCGGCTCCCACGACAAGAGCTCGGACCACGGAGACACGACTGCTACGCACTCGAAATCGGCGGACTCGAAGACCAGCAGCTCCAGTGGAGCTGGGTCGGCGGGAGGCCACGACTCCGCGTTCTGCAAGCTCGCTCGCAAGGTCGGAACGGAGCAGCTTGCGGGCTCGGGCGCCAGTGTTGATCCCGACCCCAAGGAGTTGCTTCGGACCATCAACCAGCTGCAGGCGCTTGCGCCGTCTGACTTGAAGAAGGATTTTGACGTCTTCGCCGACGTTGAGCGGGGCGCGCTCGACCCCGGCAATCCGGGGACCAAGAGTCCCAGCGGTGACGTTGAAGGCGCGCTCCAGCATGTCTCTGCCTACCTCCGTTCGCCATGTGGCGCGATTGGCCCTCAGTGACAAACAGAACAATTGAGGGCTTCACAGAGAAGCGGCCACGCGGGCGCGATTCTGGCAGTCGCTTGCGGGGCAGTGGGCAAGTTCAATTTGGAGCTCTCCCGCCCGCGAGGCCGAGCGCGTGCTTGAACGCCGCGCTCGCCATGGTCGGCGGCGGTGCCTCATGAGCGCGCTCGAGATCTGTGGCGTGTGGCACCGATTCGACGACTTGCCCGTGCTCCGCAACGTCGACCTGCACGTCGCCCCGGGCGAGGTGCATGCCTTGATCGGCTTCAACGGAGCGGGGAAGTCCAGCCTGATGCGCGCCGCATTGGGCATGCTGCGACCCGACGTCGGCTCGGTGCACCTGTTTGGTGCGAGGATCGCCGACGCCGACGCTGCGGTCTGGAGTCGCGTCGGCCACCTCATTGACTCACCGTTCGTCTATCCCGAGCTGACCGTGCACGAAAACCTGTGGGCGGCGGCCCGGCTGCACGGCGTTTCGGCCGACGAGGCCCCCGCGGCGGTGGAACGGGTCGTCACCGAGCTCCAGCTCGAGCCCTGGTCCGGGCGCCGCGCCAGCACCCTCTCTCTCGGCAACCGGCAACGGGTCGGACTGGCCAGCGCGCTGGTGCACCGCCCGCGTTTGCTAGTCCTCGACGAACCGACCAACGCACTCGATCCCTCCGGCGTGGTGCTGCTACGTGAGCTCCTGCAGTGCGCCGCCCGCGACGGTGCGGCCGCGCTGGTCTCCAGCCATCACCTCGACGAGGTGGCGAGGATTGCTGACCGGGTCAGCGTCATGCACGCGGGAGCGATCGTCGGAGAGCTCGACCCCCAGGGAGTCGACCTGGAGCGTTCGTTCTTCGCGATGGCCCACGCCGCCGATCAGGCCTCGCAGCTGGCGGTCCGATGAGTCCGGCGTACGCCGTGGAGGCCCTCAAGGTGCGGCGCTCACGCGTCGTTCTCGTCGCAACCCTCGCGCTGGTACTCGTGCCCGGTGCGATGGCACGCGCCTTCCTCGCCGCCGCCGCGCAGGGCGGCAACGACCCGGCCAGCCTGAAGGCCCAGGCCATTCTTCCCGGTGTGGGCTGGACGGGATACCTCGGCGGTCTCATGCAGATCTACGCGACCGCCGGCGTGGTCGGCGTCGGCATCGTGGTCGGGTGGTGCTTCGGGCGTGAGTACACCGACCGCACTGTGGTCTCGCTCTACGCCTCCGCGACCCCCCGTGAAGCGGTGGCGAGCGCGAAGTTCGCTCTCCTGACCCTCTGGGCCACGGCGGTCGGCACAGCCATGGTGCTCGCCAGCTTGCTGCTCGGACTAGCCACCGGGCTCGGAATGCCCGACGACGGCGACTGGCGGACAGCTGCGCGCATGATGATCCTGGCCATACTGTCCGGCCTCCTCGCACTTCCGGTAGCGGCGGCCGCCAGCGTGGGTCGGGGCTACCTGCCAGCCGTCGGCGCGCTGCTGGTCCTGGTTGTGCTGGCCGAGGTCGCCACGGTCGCCGGCGTTGGCGGTTGGTGGCCATGGTCGGTGCCTGCGCTGTGGGCGATGGGTCCCGAGGCGGGCATGTCGGCGATCTCGGTGGCCCACCTGCTCCTGGCGCCCGCGGTCGCCCTCGTCGGCGCCGTGGTCACCGTACGGTGGTGGCGCCACGCCGAGGTGGTCTGAATGACACGAAGGAACATCGAGACAGTCGACCTTCGCCGCCGATCCGTCTCGACGCACGCATGGGCGCCTCGCGCGAATTCGCGCAGACGATCGCGGCGCGGGCCTGAGATCAGGCGCGCTCGGCCCAGCTACGCGACCATGCGTCTAGGGGTTCGAGCGCGGCGATCTGCAGTGACCATGAAACGGGGCTTGGTGCCTACGGGCTGGTGGGGTACGGCTTCCTCGTAGCGCCAGCTGCTGTACTTAGCGGCTGTACACGACCAAGACTTAAGGCACGACCTCTTTCGAGATCGTGCCTCTGACCTGCGGTTACACCTGGTGGAGCATAGGAGATTCGAACTCCTGACCTCTTCGATGCGAAGTAGCGGCACCACGTCCTTAGATGGCGTGCGGTCACGTTCGATGTCATTGGGCACCGATGAGCAGCGTGTGAAGTTGCACCTGCTGCTGTACTTGTCTGCTGTACGTATTCCAACCTCAGTAGCGAGCGAGGACCCTGCAGGGACCGCCGGATCCGCCGACAAATGGCGGCAAACCGACGGCGACCTGCGCGCCGGCCGGGGGCACGCGATCCAGGTGAGCGAGCCCTTCGATCTGATATCCGCCGGTCCCCAACCAGAAATAGTGGACCGGATAGGTCGCGCTTTCGCCCGGATCTGTCGACGTTGTGTCCGTTGCAAGTGCCTTGACGGAACGCGCCTCAAGCCACCGAGCAGACTCGAGACTGAAGCCCGGGAAATGAAACGTCCCGCTCGCATCGGGGTTCAGCCATCGATCCTGATCCGCAGCACGAATGTCCCACCCGGCCTGGAGCGCGACTGCGGACCCACGGCCGATTTCGCCAAAAGTGTCCTCATATGCGATCAAGTCGTCCACTTCGAGGAGGGCATCGGAATCAGCTTCTACCTTGGCTCTGATGTCGATCACCGCAAGCGGGAGGAAGAAGTCCTCGATCGGCATGGTGTCCGCGGTGGCGCCACCTGCAATCAAGTGGGCGGGCGCATCCACGTGGGTTCCAGAGTGCTCGGTGAATGTCCATCGTTGATTGTGATAGCCGGGGACGTCCTCGAGGTGTAGGGGTTCACAGCTCGGACTCTCGAATGCACTCACGGGGAACCCCGCACGGAATGGCTGCGTGAGATCGACGACGTTTGCTCCGAGCAGACGATCACGGACATCGTGGCCAGAGTCCTCGGCGTCAGACAGCGACCGAGAGTGTGTTTCTCGGCCACGGTCCGCGCGCCACCCTCCCGCACGAATCGAGTCGGCGCTCATATTGGGGACACACATGTGGTTCTACCTCTCGCCCGAGCCCGTGGTTTGACGTGTTGATTCAACCGTGACATCGCTCAACGCGTTGAGAAATGCCTCGACGTCGCTGCTCGAGTTGTAGTGGAGCACGCCCGCGCGTAGACAACTCTGCAACCCCGCCACCTTGAGGAGCTCGACGGCGTAGAAGTTGCCGTGACTGATAGCGATCTTGCGAACTGCCAGCCGTCGCGCAATGTCCTCGGGCGTCACTCCGTGGACTGTGAAGGCAACGGTTGCCGTGCCTCGTAGAGGTTGCCCGATACGGGAAACACCCTCAATCGAATCGACTCCCTTGATGAGGATCTGCATGAGCTCAGCCTCGTGCTCTGCGGCTGCAACCCAGTCGAGGCTCTGCATGTAGTCCGCGGCACCTATCACTCCCGGCAACAGCTCAAACGGAAGCGCGCCCCTTTCCCAGGCTTCTGGCCCGACGGTCGGCGCGGGCCGAACCTTTGGAGGGCTGAGTTGGCCGATCAGTTCATCGCGGAGCCACATGACTCCGAGGTGGGGCCCGAACCACTTGTAGGCCGAGGCAAGCACGACATCCGCGTCAAGGCTTCCGACGTCAAGGGGCTCGTGGGGAATCGAGTGGACCGCATCGAGGACAGCAACAGCGCCCACGCGGTGCGCCTCCTGAATGATTGCCGGCAGGTCGGGCTTCGATCCGACCACGTTCGACGCGGCCGTCAACGCAACGATTCGGGTTCGCGAACTAAGTTGGTCCGCCACAGCTTCGACCGAGAGTTCGAGGCTGACCGGATCGACTTCGGCGAAGCGGACCGTCGCACCGGCTTTGGCTGCTGCTCGCAACCAAGGGCTGACGTTCGCGTCGTGATCGAGTTGGGTGCACACAATCTCGTCACCCGGGTTGAGCGTAGGCGCCAATGCGTCGGCAAGATGAGCGGCCAGAACCGTCATCGACGAGCCGAACACCACTCCTTCCCGCTCGGCGTTGAGCATGGAACCGATGGAACTCCTGGCATCGTCGAGGAGTCGGTCCGTGGCAATGGATGCCGCCGAAAAACCGTGCAGGTTGGCAATATCCGCGCCGGCCAGGTAGTCGTGAATGGCGCCCGGCACCGAGTCCACCACCTGGCTCCCGGCTGGGCCGTCCAAACGCACCCAGCCGGCCGAGGCAATGCCCGGAAATCGGTCGCGGTTCACAGGGTCGTGCGGAGGCTCGGATCAACACCGGGCGTCTGCGAATCTGCGGCAGAACCAATGCCGAGCGCGAGTCCGATGCGACGAGACAGACCGGGTACCAGGACGACGATCCCAAGACCCAGCGCCAGCCATCCGGCGGCAATGTATGGGAACCAACGAGCCGGGGCATCTGGAACAGGGATGACATTGCTGTAGAGCGTGTAGCCGAGGAATACGACCGCAAGCAATGGGATCAAGGCTCGCGCGCGCCGCACGGGACGAGTGCTCAGGAACCTCGCCGCTCCACAGCTGAGCAGGAGATAGGCAACGATCAAAGAGAGGACCGCGATAGTGGCCGTGTAGAAGAACGCATTCACGCCCGAAACTCCCCCGATGCGCAAGGCGATCATGACGATCACGCCTTGAATCACCACCAGGTTGAGGGAAATGATCGGCACGCCGGACCGGTTGAGCCGCGTAAGAGTGCGAACTGTAGTGCGGTCGAGATAGCTGTCTCGACTGATGGCAAACAGCATCCGGTTCGCCGCGGCGGTATTGCCAATTCCAGCCGCAAACGAACTGATCGCGGCACCCAGGACGAGAACGTCGCCATACCCGCTGGACATGAAGCGTGATGCGAGCTCACTCAACGGCGCACCTGACGATGCGAAGCCTGCGGCCCCGTGGGAATTCGCGCCGAATCCCCAGGACTCGATGGCCATACCAACAACAAAGATCACTGCTGCGACGGCCACGCTTATGATGAGCGCCCGCGGAATGCTGCGCCTGGGGTCGCTGGTCTCTTCGCCCAGAGTTGCGGCCCCTTCGAAACCTGCGAAGGAAAGGAAGCCAAAGACGGCAGCGAGTCCGACGGCGTGAAAATCAGTTCCGGCTGGCAGCGAAAACACGTCAAGCGTGAACCCTGAGCCGGCGGGCGCCGACCCGGACGCCATCTTCACCACGATGACCGCGAACAGGATCACGATCAAGGCCAGGGTGCCGATCTCAAATGCCAACAGTGCCCGGGTGGCAGCTTTGGCCTTTGCCGCCGCAATCATCCACGCGAGGAACGCCGCCGGGATCCCGATGACGAGCCAATCAGCGCCGTCCCAGATCCCGGTGTTCTGCAGGAATGTGGCGGCGAAGAACCCCGTCGCAGCGAACGCGGCCGGCACACTCGCGAGGTAGAAGCCCAGCAGTGCCCAACCTGCAAGAAACCCGGCTCGCGGCCCCAGGGTGGCCCCGGTAAAGGCGTACACCGACCCGGCATGCGCGTATTCGCGTGCCAAAGCCTGGAAGCCATACACCGTCAATGCCACACCGACGGCCGCGAAGACGAAAGCGAGTGGCACGGCTCGTCCGACGAGGCCGGCAACCCCCACTCCGTTGAGAGACAACGCGAGCGTCGGTGCAACGATGCCCAGCGATAGGGCAGCCGCCTCCAGGGTCCGCAGGTCACGCTTGAGCCCTGGAGACGTTCGGTCACGCTGGCCGGTTTGGGTATTCATCAGCACCTCGCTGTTGGAGTGGACCTCTAAGATAAGTGGGAATGTATTTCCACTTATCGGAGTGTGGGGTCAAATATGCTTGTGTGTCAAGAGCATCCGCAGAACGACGATCAATCGGCAGGAGCCACAGGTGCCCGCACGTGCAAACGCGAACTCCGGAGTCAGCGATCGTTCATCGCCGAACCGCATCGACGGACGACGGAGCAAGGATCGACTGATCCGGGCGGCCGGGAAGCTCCTCGCGGAGCGCAAGAGCTTCACACTTTCTGACGTCGCCGATCGCGCCGGGGTCTCCACCACGACGGCATATCGGTATTTCCAGTCGGCTGAAGACGCTTCCGATGCGTACGTCGCTGGATTCCTCGACGATTTCGAGCAACGGCACACCCGCGCAGCGTCCAGCTCGGATGCCGAGCCGTTGGCGACTGTGTGCCGAGTTTGGATTGACGCCGTGCTCGAATGGGGCCCGGCCCTCATCCACCTACGCAGCCCCGATGGCTTCCTCGAGCGCCTTCGGATCGGAGATGCTGCCCTAGCCCGAGTTGCCTCCATCGTGAGGCCAGCAATTCAATCGACGGCTGACTCAATTGGGATCACGTTCGACGGCGTGGCCCTTGACTACGTACTGGGCGTCTGGAACGCCCTGAGCGATCCACGAGAGGTGCTCGATCAACGGGATGCACTCAAGTGGGGCAGCGAGCAAATCGGCACCAGGCTCACCTCAGCCGTGACGGGCACCATCCAATCGTTCGCGAAGTAGCGCGACCCGTCCACCAGCTCCTGCGTGAGCCCTGATCCTAAGCGTTCAGTGCGGCACGCGCCGCGTCTCCGAGAGCAACGATGGCTCGCCAGGGATCTTCCGCCAACCGGTTGCAGACGTACAGCCAAGACTCTTCGCCATAGACGATGTATTCCTGCGTTGGCACCCCGGCAGATTGCAATCGCAGGAGCTGCAGGTCGGCCAACCCCGAGAGATGTTCGACATAGTAGGAATCCTTGGCGACTGCTCCTTCGGCGACGGTGGCCAGGGCGGCATCGATCCGGGCCTCGTCGTGGGTGGCTATCGAGCAGCGATGACCACTGAGCAGAAGCGTGCGGGCGAACTCGTCAAACAACCCAGCCGTTTCGGATGACTCCGGTTCTGCGGCCAATGAGGATGCAGTGTCATACGCACCCTTGACAAGTCGGATCCTGCCGTCGCGTTCGAGGAGAGCCGGGATGTCGTCACGAGTCCTGTACATCCGCGCCTGGATCGTGACGCCCACATTGTCGAACTCGGCGCTCAGCCGTCGGTGGTCCTCCAGAATCTGGTCGACTCGGTCAGGCCCCTCCATCGAAAGGATCAGCTCAATGCCGTGAGCGTGGGCAACCGAGGCGATTCGCCGTGCGTTCTTCGAGCCGAGTTCCGGATCCAGAACGCTTCCTATGTGGCTGAGATCAAGCGATATCGAATTGCTATTGCTGGCTCGCGCCACAAGCGGAACGAGTCGCAGGAACTCCTTGCACGCCGCGTCGACGGTTGCGAAGTTTCGAGCGCTCTCCCCCATGAAGTCGATCGTCGCCCGGTGTCCTAGCGCATTGACCGATGCCACCTTGACCATGGCTTCATTGGCGTCGACGCCACTGACATACCGCTCGCCCACCTGCTCGAGGATCGACCGGAGACCAGGTTCCTTCGCGACGACATCCTTGAGACGCTCGTCCAGCGCGAGCGTCCGCAACGCCTTTGCGGTGGCAATCCAGCGCTCGTCTGTGCGATTCATTCTTCTCCTGCACCTGTGATCCTGCTCGAATCAAGTGTCGTGGATCAATGGTCAACGCGGCCCGTGAGTGGCGGCCGGGCACAACTGTTGGGTCACCCGGCCGCCACAAGTCAGATACGCGCGCCGGTCCAGTAGCCAGACTGTGTCGCTGCATACAGCAGACCGTCACGCGCCCGGGTGCCGATCGGCAAAACGTCAACACCGTTCTCCAGATGTGCGAATTGGCGATCGGGTCCTCTGTCGCCTGCCCACACAACCACCGCGTCGTCTGCTGATTTGGATTTCCCGGTGAGGGCGACTCCAGCACTTGCGAGTTCGTCGACGAAGTAGCTGCGCAACAGGATGTTGACGTCCGAGCCCACCTCATCGTCGCCATGCTGGAGCTGCACCTCTTTGCCTTGTTCGGCCAGCCAGAGTGCGGCATGGACGGCAACGGCGCCGCTTCCAACGACGGTCACTCGCTTGCCATCCGGCGCCAGGCCGGACGCCATCATTTCGATCGCGTCAACCGCCTCGTCGGGTAGATCGACTGCAACGGTGCCAGTCGCCAGCAACACGGTGTCGTATGCCTGCAGCTGCTCTTCGGTGAGGTCCGTTTTCAGTTTCACCTCGACACCGGCCAAGGCCAGTTCCTGCTCGTAGAACGAGACGAGCTCTTCCATCTCTCGCGCTCTCGTTGAGCCGAGACCCCACGCGAGAAGTTGGCCACCAACTCGGTCAGCACGGTCGACCAACGTCACTGCGTTGCCGCGCTGAGCGGCAACGATGGCTGCCTGGGCGCCGGCCGGACCAGCTCCGACGACAACCACCCGTCGCGGGGTCGAGATGGCCAGTCGATCCTGGGGCAGCCGGTCCTCGAAACCGAGCTCTGGGTTGATGGTGCATGGAGTACGAAGCCCTTCGAACATGATGCCGATGCACTCGTTGCAGGCGATGCACTTGCGGATTCGGCTCTGCTGGCCGCTGCGCAGCTTGTTGGCGATCTCGGGATCTGCCAACTGGCCACGCCCCATCGCGAGGAAGTCGATCTCGCCATCGGCAATCGCCTTGGCCCCTTCCTCAAGCAGCCAGACCATACGGCCAACCCCGATCACCGGGATCGACACGCGCTGTTTCACGGCCTTGGCGTAGTGGATCAGAGAGCCAGGTGGTGTCAACGGAATCAGGGTGTCGACCGTGTCGTAGTTTCCAGCGCTCACATCGAGGGCCTGGACTTTGTCCTGCAACATCTCGCAGAAGGCGAGACCGTCCTCAAGCGACAATCCACCCTCATAGGGCTCCTCAACGCTGAGCCGGTAGAGGATCGGGAAGTCTGGGCCGACCTGAGCACGTACGGCGTCGACCACCTCCAGAGCAAACCTCGCGCGATTCTCCAAGCTGCCGCCATACTCGTCCTCACGATGATTCGTCTTCGGGGACAGAAACTGCCCCAGCAGATAGCCGTGTGCGCCATGCAGCTCGACCGCATCAAATCCAGCCAGCACAGCGCGGCGCGCGGCCTGGGCGTACTTGTCGACGATCGGAGCGATCTCGTCGTGGAGCAGCCCGCGGGGTGGATCACCAAATGCGCTGGCAGCACCATCCGACGGCGCGATTGGAGCTTCGCCGGTTTCGATGTTCGCCCGGCTGTTCTGGCGACCCGTGTGGTGCAGCTGTGCGGCGATCTTGCCGCCTTCGTTGTGGACTGCTTCCGTCAGCTCGCCCATCGCTGTTCTGAAACGATCATGATCCAGGCGGGCCGGATTGCCGGTCGTCCGGCCAACTTCCCAGTCGATCGACGTGTTCTCGAGAATGATGAGGCCGACGCCGCCTCGGGCTCGAGCGCGGTGGTATTCGATGAGTTTGCGGCTCGCCTCGCCCCAGGTCGTTGCGTACTGGGTGAAGATCGGCGCTTGCACGATTCGGTTTCGGAGCCGCATCGTTCCGATCGACGCCTCCTCGAGCAGCGGAGCGTACGCAGGATCTGCGTGGAGGTCTGTCGTCACGGTGTTCTCCTCAAGATTCGGTCTGAGCGGGATGCTCTTGATCGCACCCATCCCGCAGACCATAGGTGCGCGATTCATCGATGAGAAGGTCGCGTTTCTGATCGATTCAGAAGCAGAAACTATGAGCCGTTGAGTAGCATTTACGATCTAAGTGGGAATACATTTCAGGTTAGCACGACCCCGCCATTGGGCCACTGACGCTTGCCGAAACCCACAATCCGTCCTTGTTCCTGCTCAATGTGCAGCGTGCTGCTCACCGAATGCCTGCCCCACTGGCAGGCGTCTGAATCCGAGGACGGAGCACGCAGCATGGAACTTCGTCATTTGCGATATTTCGTCGCCGTCGCCGAAACATGCCATTTCGGCCGTGCGGCGCAGCGTCTCCACATCGCGCAGCCGGCACTCTCCCAGGCCGTGCGCCAACTCGAGGCCGAGGTCGGGACTGCGCTGCTGATCCGGACCACGCGGCAAGCGCGACTCACACCGGCCGGCGAATTCATGCAGCGGGAAGCCCTCCGCATCCTCGAGGCGGTCGACAGCACTGTCGCCGGGGTTCGCCTCATAGCGGAGGGCAAGCTCGGGGTAGTCCGACTCGCGCTAACGGGCACCGCGGCGACCAGTCAATTGCCTCACATTGCACGGATCATCAGCGAACAGCTACCCGGGATCGTGCTCGACATCCAAGCCGATCTGCTCACACCAGCGCAGTGCGACGGCCTACGCGACGGCACAATAGACCTCGGCGTGCTCCGACCGCCGCTTGTTGGCGACGGTCTGACATCGAGCGCCATCGCTGTCGACCGTCTGGTCCTCGCACTGCCTTCTGATCATCCCCTGAGTCAACAGCGATCCATTTCAATGGGCGATTTGAGCCTCGAGCCGTTCATCGGGTACGACACCCCCGACTCTGCGGTCAATCACGCAACCACCCTCAGCTGCGAAGCCGCGGGATTCGCCCCGAATCGAGTCCAAAGTGGGCCCGATACCGCAGTCGTGCTCGCATTGGTCTCAGCCGGGCTCGGAATAGCCCTCGTCCCCAGTTCCGTGCAAGAAGGGGCAACACCCGGATTGATCTTTCGCGACGTGCTCGAATCCGGATCTGTCCAGATGGCAGTGGCGTGGAGGGCGGACGAACGGTCCCCCGTACTGAGATCCGTGATCGGAGCACTGGGGAAAGCCGGCCTGTTCAATCTCGAGCGCGTGGAGATCGGCCGATGAGAATCGTCGCCGTCGACGCGATCCCGTTCGCGATCCCGTTCGTCAAACCCCTCCTGTTCGCAAGCGGAGAGGTGCGAGTCGCAGAGCATGTTCTCGTCCGCGTCCATACCGACAACGGAGTGGTCGGTATTGCCGAGGCGCCGGCGCGACCGTTTACGTACGGCGAGACCCAGGCCAGCATCGTCGCGATCGTGCGGGACGTATTTGCGCCGCTGATCATCGGCCTGACCCTCTTGGAGCGCGAGGTTGTCAAGGCACGGCTTGACCGAACGGTCGGCAACCCGGCAGCCAAGGCGGCCGTCGACATGGCCATGTGGGATGCCACCGGCCGCGAGCTCGGCACACCTGTCACCGACCTCCTGGGCGGATACACCGATCGGATGCGGGTCAGCCACATGCTCGGATTCGATGACCCGGCGGCAACGTTGGCTGAGGCTCAGGCGCTGCACGCCAGCCACGGCATCACAACATTCAAGGTCAAGGTAGGGCGCACGCCAATTGAGCTCGACGTAGCCGTCGTGCGCTCTTTGCGCGAGAGTCTCGGGGACGACGTCGAACTGTACGTGGATGGCAACCGTGGATGGACCGCCACCGATTCGGCTCGCGCGATGCGACAGATGCGCGAACTGGACTTGCTGTTCGCCGAGGAACTGTGCCCGGCCGACGACGTGATGGGGCGGCGTTGGCTTGTCGAGCGTTGCGACGTTCCCTTCATCGCCGACGAGTCCGCCGTGACAGCAGCCGACGTGACCCGGGAAGTGCTCGCGGGCGCGGCCACCGCCGTGAGCATCAAGACCGCCCGCGCAGGATTCACCGGCTCTGCCCGGATCCTCCACCTCGCCGAAGGCCTCGGCATCGAAGTTGTCATGGGCAATCAGATCGACGGCCAGATCGGCTCGATCTGCACCGCCTCGTTCGGCGCAGCACATCGTCTGACCTCTAGACGTGCCGGCGAGCTCTCCGCGTTCTTGGACATGAGCGACGACCTTCTGACCGAACCGCTGGAGATTCGCGACGGCGAACTAGTCGTGCGGCACGGCGCGGGCCTTGGCATCGATATTGACCCCGACAAACTCCAGCGCTACCGCCAGGACACCTAGAACCTCTTATCCCTCAAACCCAACCCAACCGCAACCCCAAGAAGGAGCCCACCATGACTCAGACCGCCAGCGCAGCCAAGACCGGTGCCTCAGCAACCGAACGCTTCAAGGCCGACCGCACAGACGGTGCGACAGTAACCTCCACGGATCGCGTTGACCTCCTCGCACGCGAGGTCCTGGCCGGTGTTCACGAAACCGTCCGCCGGAATCACGTGACGTATGACGAGTACAACGCGCTCAAAGCCTGGCTCATCAACGTGGGAGAGACTGGCGAGTGGCCACTGTTCCTCGACGTCTGGCTCGAGCACGTGGTCGAGGAAGTCAACACCGCCCACCGTGAAGGCAGCAAAGGCACGATTGAAGGTCCGTTTTACGTCCCGGGAGCCCCGGAGATGGGGCCTCGTGGAAGTGTCCCGATGCGCGACGATGAAGCGGGGAGTCCGCTTGCGTGGTCCGGTCAAGTGACGTCGGTCGACGGCGCACCCCTGGGTGGCGCTGTCGTCGAGATCTGGCATGCGGACAGTGACGGCTTCTACTCACAATTCGCTCCCGGAATTCCCGAGTGGAATCTCCGCGGGACATTCGAGGCGGACGACGACGGACGATTCGAGGTGACCACGGTCATGCCAGCTCCGTACCAAATCCCCACCGACGGCCCGTGCGGAGCCTTGATCTCAGCCGCAGGGTGGCACGCGTGGCGGCCGGCTCATATCCACGTGAAGGTCTCTCACCCGGGCAGCCAGTTGCTCACCGCGCAGCTCTACTTCCCAAATGATGAGCACAACGAAGACGACATCGCGTCGGCGGTGAAGCCCGAGCTGATGTTCGCCCCGCAGGATGCGGTGGACGGAGTCGGCACGGTCGTCGAGTACGACTTCGTGCTCGACCCCACTTGACCGTGACCTGCCCGCGCCGAGTCATGTGGCTCGGCGCGGCGGGCGACCGTCCCCATAGTTGGAGGCACAGATGCTGTTCCACGTCCGAATGGACGTTGACTTGCCAGTCGACATGCCAGTCGAAGCTCGCGCCGAGCTCTTGGCAGCCGAAAAGGAGTATTCCCAGAAGCTACAACTGGACGGGTCCTGGTTGCACCTGTGGCGGATCGTGGGCGAGTACGCGAATGTGAGCATCTTCGAAGCCGGGTCCAACGATGAACTCCACGAGCTTCTGTCAGGCCTTCCACTCTTCCAACACATGCGACTCACCGTCACACCGTTGGCGACGCACCCGTCGTCGCTGGCAGAGATCTGAACATGCGATCACCCGAGCTTGCCGCATCCCATATCGGCGCTTCGAGAACCGGCGTCCCTCTGCTGCTCGGTCCGTCCCTAGGCACGACGGTCGAGGGGCTTTGGTCAACGACAGTTGCCGTATTGGGCGACGGTTTCCACGTCATCGGCTGGGATCTCCCCGGCCACGGCGCCTCACCCCCGCCCAGCAAGCCGTTCAGCATCGCCGACCTTGCCACGAGTGTCGCCGGACTCGCCGCCGACCAGTTCGGGCTGGATCGACCGTTCGCCTACGCCGGTGATTCTGTCGGCGGAGCCGTGGGGCTGCAGCTCCTGCTGGACCATCCCGAACGTACGGCGGCGGCTGCTCTCGTCTGCACCGCCGCGGCGATAGGTACGCCAACGCAGTGGCGCGAGCGCGCCGCCTTGGTACGCAAAGAGGGTGTTGCAGCGGTTGTCGAAACCTCTGCCGCTCGGTGGTTCAGTCCACAGCTCGCGGAGAGGCGAATCGCGGAGGACCTGCTCGCGGACCTCGAACACGTCGACGACATTGGTTACTCGGCAGTGTGCGATGCCCTCGCTGAATTTGACGTTCGGGAGCGGATGGGCGAGATCGACGCACCTGTCCTTGTGGTGGGCGGAAATGACGATGTCGCAGTGCCTCGCGCACGCGTGTTGTCGATGGTGAACAGTCTCCCTCGCGCACACCTCGAGATGCTCTCCGGAGTCGGCCATCTGGCACCTGTTGAGGCACCAGATGAGGTTGCGCGCCTGTGTCGCAATCACTTCGTCGGGGCGCGGGCATGACGCAAGTTGTCGACACGGCCCTCGCTGCCGTCGCAGGCATTCGTGACGGGGCGACCATTCTGGTCGGAGGCTTCGGAATGGCCGGTATGCCGGTGGCATTGATCGATGCACTCATCGAACAGGGCGCCACCGACCTCTCGGTCGTGAGCAACAACGCCGGCAACGGCGACATGGGCCTGGCTGCGTTGTTGGCTGCGGGCCGAGTCCGCAAGATGACCTGCTCCTATCCCCGACAGTCCGATTCGTACGTCTTCGACACCCTCTATCGCGGCGCGAGGATCGCGCTTGAGGTCGTCCCACAGGGCACTCTCGCCGAGCGCATGCGTGCCGGGGGTGCCGGCATCGGAGCGTTCTTCTGCCCGACCGGCGTCGGTACCCCGCTCGCCGCCGGCAAGGAGAGTCGGACAATTGACGGCCGAGAGTACGTCCTCGAAATGCCGATCAAGGGCGACGTGGCGTTGATCGGGGCGCACATCGGTGACCGGATGGGCAACCTCGTCTATCGGAAGACGGCTCGAAACTTCGGCCCTGTGATGGCTGCGGCCGCCGCTCTGACAATCGCCCAGGTCGCGCACGTGGTCGACGCCGGGTCGCTCGATCCCGAATCAGTCGTGACGCCTGGCATCTACGTTGACCGGATTGTCCAGATTGGGAAGGAATCTGGCGTATGAACGTGTCGCGCACGCTTACCCATACGGTGGAGCATCTCGACCGTGGGCCTTTGGCCGCAGACCAGATCGCTGCCGCAGTCGCGCGAGACATCCCTCGTGGATCGTTCGTCAACCTGGGAATTGGCTTGCCGACCAAGGTTGCCGATCACCTCCCTGTCGCTCGCGGCGTGGTGCTCCACACTGAGAACGGGATGCTGGGAATGGGCCCGCCCGCCGTGGGCAGCAACATCGATACCGATCTCACCAACGCGGGCAAGGTCCCGGTCACCGAGCTCCCCGGGGCGTCGTACTTCCACCACGCAGATTCGTTCGCCATGATGCGCGGCGGCCATCTCGACATCTGCGTACTCGGTGCGTTTCAGGTTTCGGCTCGCGGCGACCTTGCAAATTGGCACACTGGCGCGCCGGACGCCATCCCCGCAGTCGGTGGTGCCATGGACCTCGCTATCGGCGCCAAACGGGTCTTCGTGATGATGAGCCTGTTCGCGAAAGACGGAACTCCCAAGCTCGTGGCCTCCTGCACCTACCCGCTGACCGGCCTCGCCTGTGTGAGTCGCGTGTATACCGAACAGGCCACCTTCCTCGTCGGTTCGAGTGGAGCCACAGTCCTCGAAACGTTCGGCATCAAGGTTCGGGACCTTGAGTCTCAGCTCGATATCAAGCTCAGTCGTCTCGAGCGACGCCCCAATTCCAGTGACCTAGGCTGACGCCCATGCGCACCACTTCCAACTTCTCGGTAGCCTCGTTCGAGCCGACCGAGATGACCGGTGACATCGAGACCGGTACCACCGTCGGGGTCGCACGTATGGTCAAAGAATTCACCGGCGGGCTCCAGGGACGCTCGACCACGTTGTTTACCTCTGCATTCGACCAAGCCAGCGGAGTGGGTACGTATATCGCGATGGAGTCGTTCGAAGGGTCCCTCGACGGACGCGCGGGCACGCTCAACTTCGCCCACTCCGCGACGACCCACGGTGGGACGGACCGGCTTCACGAACTCGTAGTGATTGTGCCGGGCAGCGGCACCGGCGATCTCGCCGGGCTCACCGGTACCGGCACCATTCGTATCGACGACGACAGCACGCACCACCTCGACTTCGACTACTCCCTCAACGATTGAGAAAGGCGAAAAAACCGGTCAACAATAGCCGGGTCGTTCCTCTGGTGGAGCATAGAAAGGTTCAAACTCCTGACCTCTTCGATGCGAAGCAGCGCAATCTGCGCGGTTTGCAGCACCCGCGGGACGCGCCCGAACTGGGCGAAGTGACGCGGGCTCCAGCCGCGTGCTGCCTCTTAGATAGCGAATAGTCGGCCGCTCCGAACGCCTGTCGGCCGGGATCGAAACCACTGCAATTCCAGTAGCCCAGGTACGGCTCTCGATGCCAATGGGGGCAATTTGTGCTCCCTATTCGCGGCAACTGCTGTACTTCGCTGCTGTGCCGGGCAAAAAAAGAGGCACGACCTCTTCGGAGATCGCGCCTTCTGACCTGCGGTTACACCTGGTGGACCTCCGTAGAGAGTTTGAGAACCCCTGCCCACACCTGAAAACCCTGTCCTTGCGCAGGTCACGCGGGTTCTACAAGCAGGACCGACGCTCGTCTCGCCCGTCCGTGGTGGACACCAGGGGCCGGATGGTGCGTTCACTTGGGATGGCTCAAACCCTTCTACGGGCCGAGCAGATCGACGAGCTGGTGGCGAGGTACCGCGACGGCGCGACGCTCATTGAACTGGCCTCACGCTTCGGCATCCACCGTCGGACGGTCGCGGAGCATCTGACGCGGCGGAAGGTCCCGATCCGCCGCCGCGGGCGATTCGACCCTTCCCGCATTCATGAAGCAGCCGACCTCTACGACAGCGGGTTGACGCTGGTAGAGGTCGGCTTGAAGGTCGGCGCGGGGCCGCAGGCAGTTCGCCGCGCTCTGGCCGAGCATGGCGTCCCGATTCGCGAGGGCGGTGGACGACGTAGCCGGATGGCCGCTGCCTCCTGACCCGCCGTGATTCCCCTGGGCGAAAGCTTACGCGAGCACGAGCGATTCGCGCTCGTCGGCACGCGCACCGCGCCGCTGGTCACGACGGATCATCGCCTCGCGGATGCGCACACGGACGAGCAGCACGACGCTGATCGGCCCCATGACGATGAACTTCAAGGCGTTCCAGCACCCCCACAGCACGACCAGGTGAAGCCAACCGGGGCCGCCGTCGGCAACGAGGTCCGAACAGATGGTTACGACCAGGATGTACGGGGCGGCAGCGAGCATCGCAGGGAGCCCCCACTTGAGACCGCGACGCGTGCGGATGGCAGCGAGCAGCCGATTGCTCGGCATGTAGCGGTGGAGGAAGTCGCGGGTACGGACGCTGAGCATCCAGAAGAAGCGAAACATGGCGGGCCTCTCAACACACGTGTTTCTCCGTCGAGGAGGCAGAACGTGTATGAGTGCCCGAGGGCCGTCCCGGAGGACCCGCAAATGAGGAGAACCTGCCTCGTCTTCCACTCTACGCCGGTCTTGGCGCGCACGGAAGACCTGGCTGCTCTCGGCGCACCTCTCAGGCAGGAGTCCGAGAGGAACACGACCATGCCGAGCTTGAGTGAGATCGCACGAGATGAGCGCACCGCGCGAATGGTGCTGTCGATGCTCGTTGAACCGGAAGACGCGGTGACAGGTCGCCTGCTCGCCACCGTTGGCGGCGTCGAAACCCTACGGCTGGCCGAGTCCGACATCCGTGCTCCTCGCCTCAGCGACGTTGACGCCCAGGTCTGGCGCGGGCACTTCGCCGCTCCGGGTATTGACTCACTTGGCGAACGTCTCCTCCAGGCACGACGAACCGGGCTCGGTGTCTTGATCCCCGGCGACGACGAATGGCCCCGCTCGCTCGGCGATCTCGGCGAGCGAGCCCCGTACGTGCTCTGGACTCGCGGGGCGTCGTCGTTCCTCGCACGCCCACTCGCCGATTTCGTGACCCTCACCGGCGCACGAGCTTCAACTTCCTACGGCGAGCACGTTGCCGGGACGCTCGCCTCCGACTTGGCCACCGCCAAACGGATCGTCGTTGCGGGCGGTGCGTACGGCATCGAAGGGGCTGCGCATCGTGCAGCGCTCGCGAGCGGGGGCGACACGATTGCTATCCTGGCGAACGGAGTTGATCGTGCGTACCCGGCGGGCCACAGCGAACTGCTTGGTCGTGTCGCCGATGTCGGTCTACTGGTCAGCGAAGTAGCACCAGGTGCAACGCCGACCCGCCATCGTTTCCTTGCCCGTGCGCGGTTGATGGCCGCGCTGTCCGCAGCAACTGTCGTGGTTGAGGCAGGTGCGCGGTCGGGATCGATGAAGGTCGCACACGAAGCACATCAACTCGGCCGCGCAGTCGGCGCCGTCCCTGGCCCCGTCACCAGCGCGACGAGTGTCGGCCCGCACCGGCTTCTGCACAGTGGGGAGGCCCAGTTAGTAGCCGACTCGACCGACCTCAAACAGATGATCGGGCAGCCAGTAGGCAGCAGGGCGTCCGTTGCGGCGGTGCGGAGCCAACCTGCTCGTAGCACCTCGTGGGAGGCGCGAAGCGACGTTGAGATGTGACAGCAGGGTTCTGAACCTTGGCCGCTCCCTCAACGCGTTGTCGGTGGTCATCCCTACGCTTGTCATATGAGATTCACTGCCCTCCACCGCGCGCTCGGTCGCGGCCCCGGTCCGTTGACGGACGAACTGCTCGATTCTGCTGTCGCGGCTGGTGCGACGGAGTCCGACGACCTGGACTGGAAGTCGGAGCTTCCACCTCAGAAGGGATTGCCGCAGACCGACTTCCCGAAAGACGTTGCGGCCATGGCGAACAGTGGTGGTGGCCTCATCGTCTTCGGCGTGCACGAGTCACAGAAGGCGGCGACCGGGCGTACCGACGTTGGAGACTTTGACGAGGGGTACGAGCGCTCACTCCGCAGCGCGGCGATCACCGCGATCACGCCGCCCGTCTTCGGTTTGAACGTGTTCCGGCTGGGTTCGACGGAAGGCGAGCATGCCGTCATCGTTGAGGTGCCAGCCAGCGTCGATGGCCCGCATCTGATCCACAGGGGCGACTACTTCGGCGCACCCGTTCGGAACGATGCGGACACGGTGTGGATGAAGGAGCGTCAGATCGAGGCGATGTACCGTGCGCGCTTCGACGAGCGCCGCCACGCCACCGAAGTTCTGGACACGTTGTATGCGGAAGCAGCAGCCGGACGAGATTCAGAGACGCGCGCCTGGCTGGTAGCAGTTGCCCACCCACGCCTCCCACGCGTCGGAAGTCGGCTCACGCGCGATGACGCCCGTGAGATTCTCGCAAGGACTGAGAGCCTTGCGCTCTTTTACGCAGGCCGCGGTGGCATTCACCCACTGGAGAGCATCGACCGCCACAATCCGCGACCAGGCCTTCGTCGGTGGGTGGCCGTGAACAGCGCTACAGGTGAAGGCTCGGCGTGGAAAGAGGCCTGGGCGAGCATTCACCACGACGGATCGGTCACGATCGCAGCGGCCGTTGGCGGCCACCGCATGAGCAGCGACGGCTACTTCGATGGCTGGCAGGTCCAGTCCGCAGCGATCGAGTGTGCGGTGGCAGACCTCATGGCGCTCTTGCGCAAGACAGCGGAAGCGACAGGCGGCGGCGAGTACGACATCCGCATCGGGATCGACTTCACCGGCGATCAGCCGCTGACCATCTCAACGATCGACAACTTCGGCTATCACTACGACGGAGCGTCAGTCCCACTTCACCGGTACACGCCAGTCGAGTTCACTGTGAACGCCGCCGAGTCGGACTTGGACTTCTACTGGCACGTTCATGATCTCGCTCAGGACTGCGTCAACCAAGGCGGCATCTCGAACGTGCAGATGATCCAGCCACCTCTCCGCGAGAACTCGTAATCGCTTTCTGTCCTCCTCCACAATGCCTGGTGTCGCGCGCTGTGCGCGAAGGCGCGTTGTCTACCCGGAGCAGACTGTTGTCTACGGCACCGACACCAGAGGCCAGCCTTGCCCGATCTCTGGAATGGAATCGGAAAGCACGGCAACCTCAATGGCCTTGCCGACGCGATGCGCTGAGTAGTGGAGCTCAAACTCTCGCCGCCGACGTTCCGAGTAAAGGTCCGCTACTTGCGGAGCATTGTCGTAGGTAAGAATCCAGGGCCGGTCTGCCACGGAGTTGAGGACTTTGGCAAGGTCTTCGTGATCGGTTGCGGAGAAGGCATTCAGGTACAGTGACCCGGCTTTCTCGAAGTACGGCGGGTCCGCGTAGATGAAGACATCGTCTCTCTGTGCGTAGTCAGAAATGACTTCAATCCCATCGAGCGACGTCGGAACAATGTTGTCGGCGTAGAGCGACAGAATGCGAATGCGTTCCGCCAAGCCGTCCCTGTTGAACCGAGCGTCGATTTTGTAGTTGCCTGCTTGGTTCAACCCTCCAATGGGACCGCCATTGAGTACGCCGGACCTGTTCGTGCGGTTCAGGTAGAAGGTAGCGAATCCGAGCTTGGAAAGATCACTAGTATCAGCAGCGACATAGATTTCCCGTTGTCGTCGCCACTCGGTGACGTCCAGCTTGGCCTTATGGATTCGGTCGATTAGCCAACCTGGCTCAGACTGAACCGTGCTCCAGAACGCGTGAATTGCCGGGTCGAGGTCATTAATCACAACACGCTCGACTTGCCCGGTGACAAGGAGACTGAGTCCGGCTCCAACGCCGCCTGCGTAAGGCTCAACGTAGGTGCAACCTGCGAGGTCCATGTCACGGATCATCTTGCGAAGTCGTGAGTACAACGCTGACTTGCCACCGGGGTACCGGAGCGGTGAGATCCTTGGTCGTCGTGTAGAGACACCGATAGCACTCGCACTCACGGCTTCATCACGTACCTCATGATCGAGTCGATGGAGGACCACATCGAGAATGCCTGGTCGGCGTCAACGAGGAAGTGGTGATTATGGTTGATCGCGTTGAGAGAGTCGCCTGAGTTGGTGTAGGTGACAAGTTTCCCGGACCTAACGCCTTCGATAACCTGAATCAAGTACTTTGGCCCATTAGATTTGACATAGTCCAGGAGCCAGTTCAGAACGTGACTGAGTTGAACCCGCCCGTTCTGATTGTTTCCCGAGCCCTTTATGTCGATCGACTTTGCCTCAGCAAAGGCCTTGATTGACTTCTCCAGCACAGCGCGGACCATGAGGAAGGTGGCGTTGGGGAACTTCTGCACGTCGACCTCGGACAGCTCGCCGAGCAGGAGTATTACCGCCTCCGGGTAGCTGGTCGGCGGTTTGATCTGTCCTAGGTCAAGATTTCTGGGCTTCTTTTTCTTCGCCGGCGGCTTTGGTGACGGCTTCGATCCTGTCGGGATGGGTTCGCCGGTCGGAGGCTTCCCGGGGCTGGAAGTGCCCGTGGGCGAAGCCGGCGTCGTGCCGGCACTTCCGCCGACGGGCGTGTTTCCGCTTCCGCCCGAGTTTGTCCCTGCAGGGGGGCTCGTGGGAGCAGGTGAACTTGCGTCGCCCGCTTCGGCGACGATCTGACGCAGTTCTCTCATCAATTGCGTGTAACGAGGGCTTGAAACCGAGTTCAGGCTGCGAGTATTGATGTTCTCCTCATACATCCCGCGGACGATCGCGGTGGCCACGTGCTTGAAGGCGACATCTGAGATCGTCTTCGAGACGTTGCCATCCGAGGCCATCGAAAGCCCGGTGAGGTCAAGGAACTCTTTGGACTCGTAGATGCGAGCGAGCGTCGACAGCCCCCTCGCCCACTTCTTCGTTGCAAGGAAGTCCTGTAGCTCAGCGTCGTCGTATTTAACAGACTTGAAGAGATTGATTATGTGAGCGCGGAAGACGAACTTGCGGACGTCGATGGTGGGATACCTAGTGAGGAGCTCGCCGAGTTTCCGCCCAGCGTCTATCTGTGCCTGGAAGAACGCTGCTTGTCTGCTGGGACTCCACGCACGTCGGAGATTCCCAGTGTGGATGGCCGCGATCAACTGATCCGCTTCGGTTTGGTTCGGCGCGATCATGACTCGGACCTTCGCGAGCGCAGCGCGATCTGGTAGAAGTGCGGCCAGCGACGCTACTCGCGCCCGGTAGTCAGGAACCAGCATCGGGTTCTGGATAGCTTTGAGTGCGGCGAGCCTTCGGTTCCCCTCAACCATCACGTACTTGCCGCGGCGCTTCAGCACCACGGGTGTCTCATGCGTCAGGTAGCCGACCTTGCAGATGCCTTCGACAAGTCCCAGTGCGTCTTCGTTGACAAACAGGTCTTCAATGATGTCGGCTTCGACTTTTGCGTCGGTCACTTCGAGGCGAACGTTCTTCGCGTCAAGTTGGACGTCCTTCAAGACGTCCAACTCAACTTCTGGCCAGTTAGAGGTGTCTAACATCCGTTCCCGCCTTCTGTGCTGCTCGTCTCTGACATCGCGGTCACGAACTCACCCATTGTGCTCCGCTCCTGCCTGCGGCCGTGAGCCGCGGACGTACGCAAGGACATCGCTCCTCACGAAGCGCCAAGCGCGCCCGACCTTCTCTCCTGGCAGTGATCCTGAACGAGCCAGCGAGAGCACCGTCTTGGTCGAGACCCTAAGGAGTGCAGCCGCCTCATCAGCGGTCAGAACTTCGTTATCTTCCGGCATCTTCTCGTAGCCTCCTTGTGCGGGATGCATCTTCAGGCTATCAGCTAGGCGCGCCGTACGTAGGTGATCGCGACAGCGCACATGCGCTAAAGCGAGGGGCTGACTGGTCTCCCAGCCGTCTGCTGGAATCTGTTTACCGGCCCCAATCCGAGCGAAAAAGCCCGGTCCAGCGCGGCATGCGCGCGGGCCGCGCCTAGCCTTTGCGTCTCGGACGCGGACACTGCTCCGAGCGGCGTGTCGTCGGTGATTCGGTAGCGGTCTCGGTAGGCGGCGACCACGCGTGCGGTATTCCGCCATGCTGCGGCTCGTCGAGCATCGCCGGGTAGCGTGCCGAGTGCTTTCGTCCAAGGTGCCTTGTCGGCGAGAGCGCGATCGAGCACGGCATCGGCGCGGGCTTCGATAAGCGCTGCTCGTTCGTCAAGCGCGGCTCGCATCTCAGGGTCGAGCACTCCGTCTGCGTGTGGGACGAGCCCGACGATGAGCCGTGGTGCCTTACGTGCACGGCCTGATCCGGCTGGCCGCGCGGTGGCGTGAGCGACGCGGTAGTGGAGGACAGCGGCGATGTCGTCGGCATCTCCGAACCCGCGCGCGGCAACAAGGCGTGGCAGTAGGGTCTCGATGTTGTGGTGGTTGGCCTCGGCCCGGCGAAGCTCTGCGGTGAGCGGGCCGAAGGCTTCGGACTCGACCGCTGCTTGAGCTTGCTCCTCGTTGAGGCCGGAGGCACGCACGAGGGACGCCCAGTGGTCATACTGTGCTGCGGCGGCGATGGTCTCGTACTCGGCGGCGAGCTGCGCGATCGACCCCCACTGTTCCTGTTCGGCGGTGATCGTCTCGTGAGCGGACAATTCCGCGCCGACGTGCTGGAGCACTCCGGCCAGGACGCTGCGACTGGACACGTTCGGGTCGTCGCCGGGGTGCGGCTGTTGGTGATCGTCGGTGCGGTCGAGGATCACGTAGGCATGGTTCGCGGCTCGGCCTCGGGTCATGGAGACGTAGAAGTTCTCCCTCGTCGCGGTCGGCTCGACCAAGACATGGGCGGTGTCGGTGGTGACGCCTTGGGCTCGGTGCGCCGTGACGGCGTATCCGAGATCGACATGCTCGGCGATGTACGCTGCAGGCAGCACGATCGCGCCGCCGTAGGAGCGGCCGGGTCTGCGGATGGTGAGGCTTCCGTCGCCTCGCACGTCCGTGATGGTCCAGATGTCGCCGTTGCGCACCCAGTCGTTCCCGTTGCTTGCCGCGATCTTCCGGTCGTTGCGGCGGGTGATGACGGTGTCCCCGATACCCGCATGGGTTCCGTCGCGCAGCTCGACCTCTCGATCCTGGGTGAGGGTCCCGTCGATGAGTAGGTCTGCGCGGGCGCGCTCGTTGAGAGCGGTCACTTGCTCGTGAGTCTCGGCGATCAGGACGGTGATGCGTCCGGCGTCTCGGTCTGCCCGCCATGCCGTGTAGGCGGCGTCGGTCATTGTCTTGGTGTCCCCGTCTCGGATGCGGCCGTGCGCGAGGTAGGTGTCGATCACAGCAGAGTGACCATGGCGCAGGCCGAGGGAGGCGAGCTTTTCCCACGGCTGGTGGAAGCGGTGGACGTCGATGAGTTCGACGGTGTCGGTGCGGTCGTGCGCGAGCATCGAAAATGCGCCCCCGGCATCAACCGCCTGGAGCTGGGCGTAGTCACCAACGAGCAGCACCTTCGCGCCAGCTTGCTGGGCGAGGCCGGCAATCCGGTCCAGCGACAAGGTGCCGGCTAGGGATGCTTCGTCGACGATGACCAACTGGCCGGCGGTGAAGTTGAGTCCTTTGGTGAGGTGGTTCTGCCACCACATGGCGGTGTTCTCGGTTTCGATCCCGAGATCGTCAGCGAGAACCTGCGCGGCCACTGCCGACGGGGCGAGCCCGACCACGGAGCCTGTGCCGTGCTCGGCCTCCCAGGCGCGGCGGAGCGCGTTCATCGCGGTGGTCTTGCCCGCCCCAGCCGGGCCAACGAGCACGTCGAGCATCCGCCCGGACACCGCGATCCGTGTCAACGCCTCGGCTTGATCCTCACCCAGCACCAGTCCGTCAGCGTCGGGCTTGCGTGTTACCCGCGCGACGGCGGCGAGGGCGACGGTTGGGCCGGTGAGGTCGCTGGAGCGTTCGAGGAGCCGGTCTTCCGCAGCGAGTTGCACCTCGGAGGTGAAGATGGCGGAGTTGACCGGCCGGAACACCGACGTGCCATCGCCACGCCGGAACACCACCGGCGATAGTGAGAGCTCGGGCGGGCTGAGGCGGAGGGATGCGAGTTGGGCGGCGTCGGTGACCATCGTGATCACTGTTTCTCGGTCGGTCATGGTGGCGAAGCGCCACCCCATCGTCTGCCGGGAAGCTTCGGCCATGAGGTTCCATTTGCGCCAGGTCGAGCGCTTCTCTCCAACTGTCTCGACGACGGAGCATCCGATGTCGCGGATCACGTCGAGCGGAATGTCGTCGGCACGCAGCAGCAAGGGTCGGTCGTTGTCGGTGGTATCAATCGCCCACCTGGTCGCGTCCCGTCCGAGGATCGTAGTGGCTCGAGTGCGCCACTCCGCGGTCAGATCGGCGAGGGACCGGACGTGTTTGTCGGGCCGGGTTAAGAGCGTCGCTTGTGCGCGGAGCTTCATCAGCGCTGCTGGTGTTGGGCGGCGGCCGTGCGCGGCGACGTATTCGTCGATGAGACGGTCGGTCTCGATGTCGATGTGGCGGGCGCGGCTGGAGAACTCCGTCACCAGCGACTCCGGGACGGCGGTGATGGCCCAAGCGGGGCTCCGGTCGCGGCCCATGTCTCTGGCCTCCCACTCGACGCCGAAGATGAGGGTCATGTGGTCGGCAAACACCGCTTCGTGCAGCTCCGATAGTGCGACGACGGCGGCGTGCATCGGCCTGCCGTCCAGCGAGCGCCACTTCCCGTCGAGCGTGGTCTTGGCCTTGTTGCTGATGACGACGTGCGTGTGGAGGTGGGGGTCGCCCGCGCGGGAGTCGAAGTGATCGAACGCGGTCGCGATCAGCCCCTCGACATCGACCTGCGCAACGGCTCCATCGCCTGCGGTTGCGCCGGTACGGGTGGCCGCAACCTCGCGCTCCATGAACGCAACCACCTCCGCAACCGCCCGGTGATGCGCGGCCCCGATCATCGCCTGCACCCCTGCATCGGCGACCGCCCAGAGCACGCTGGCGGACTTCGGGATGGAGAACGTGAAGTCGAACCCTGCCACCGCCCGACGGCCAGCCCGCGCGTTCTCCTCGACCACAATCAGCGCGACAGCCTCGCCCTTCGCCCCGGGCGTCAGGGTGGCATCGAGCGCCGCGATTCGGGCCTCAATGCGTTTCGGCGCATCTTTGTAGGCGGGGAACGCCCGACCCAGCGGTGCGTTGGTGATGGGGTCGTGCCCCATGCCCATGAGGAGCTGGAGCTGGGCCTCAGAGACCTGATCACCGACGACCAGTTCACCCTTGCCAAGTGACGCGACTCCTTTGCCGAGCCACCGTCCAGGCGGGGTGCCTTCCTCGATGAAGTAGCGGGTCAGCGGCGTCGAGAGAGGCCGGTCTCCGTCGGCAGCCGCGACGGTCTTCAACAGGTACTTGTAGCCATCGCCCGCGCTCATCACGCGCATCGAAACCGTCATCTGCGCCTCCCCTCCTGACGAGCAGGTGAGCACCGACGGCCGATGACATCTGTGGCGACAAAGCTCGTTCAACCTCGATCTGCAAGAGGCGTGTCCCTCCAGGAGGAGGTTCGCGAGACGAGCGACCTGGGGTCTGCGCCGGCGAGGCAGGACGGTCAGTTGGCGGCGGAGACCGGGGCGATGACAGCGGCGAAGTGTGGCGTGGTCGTGCACCTGACAGGTGACCAGCCCGGCATCAGAACTCAAAGAACTGGGGTCGGGGTCACCCGTAACCCGGAGCCCTCATGCACGACAACGAAGATCAACCGCCCCGACTCAAGATCGGGTCGCTGTTCAGCGGCTACGGCGGCCTCGACCTTACCGTCGAACACGTCTTCAACGCCGACACCGTGTGGTTCTCCGAACTCAACGAACCCGTCGCCCGTGTCTTCTCGCGCCATTGGCCCGGCGTGCCGAACCTCGGCGACATCACCACCATCAACTGGCACGACGTGGACCCCGTGGACATCCTCATCGGCGGGTTCCCCTGCCAAGACGTATCGACCGTCGGCAAACGCGCAGGCCTCGCGCCGGGCACCCGCTCAGGCCTGTGGGCGCACATGGCCGAAGCCATAGACGCGCTCCAACCCGAATGGGTCGTCATCGAGAACGTCCGAGGGCTGCTGTCCTCGCCGGCGACGCGGCCACCAGCAGAAGGAGACCCCCGTGAACGGCGCAACCACCCTGGCGCAACCCCCGAAGGCGCAACCCTTCGCGAGCTGGAACCCGACCCGTGGCATCTGGGAGACAACGCAACTCGACCTCTACGGGCTCTCGGCGCCGTTCTCGGCGATCTGGCCGACCTGCGGCTGGATGCACGCTGGATCGGCCTACCGGCTTCCCTTGTCGGCGCTCCTCACCACCGCCTCCGCATCTTCATCCTCGCCCACCGCACGCTTCCGCACCCCACTCGCGACCGACTCCTCACGCGGCGGCGAGACCCTCGATCAGGTACGAGCGAGGCGCGGGACGATCGCGCTGTCGCATCAGATCATCGACTTCGCGCTCCACGGTCCGGATGGCTCGCCGAGCAGGAAAGTCGAGTCGGAGACGCTGTGGTCCCTGATCGACGGACTGTTCAACGCTGGGGACGCTACGCCGACGCCATCACCCGCTGGGAGCACATCAGCGGACGAGCAGCACCCGCTCCGGCACTCCTAAATGACGCCACCGGTCCCCGGCCAGCACCAGCGTTCGTCGAGTGGCTGATGGGGCTGCCGACCGGATGGGTGACCGACACTGGCGAGCTGACCCAGAACCAGCAAATCACCGCACTCGGCAACGGCGTACTGCCTCTACAGGCTGCCTCGGCCTTGACCATGCTCGCACTGTAGCGTCCCGGAGCTACCCCATATCGGCTTTCGCCAGTACTGGAATCGCACCCAGTGCCGCGATGAGGCGAGAACGGACGCGTTGCTTGCGCTTCTCGAAGAACTCGGAGAACTCCACGAGGTCGAGCGGGAGGTCGTCGAGGTCGTTCTCCGCGATGTAGGTCGCCCGCTTCTCCTCACTTGGGAACGCTGCCTCGATCCAGTTCGCCGGGAGGGCGTCCTGCTTCTCGATATTCGCCGTGCCAGCGAGCAGCTGGAGGTTCGGCAGGAGGTTCACTGCGCCGAGGTAGTCGTCGATCCTCTCGACCGGGATCCCTACCTCAGTGAGTTTCTTCTTCGTGAACCGCGATTTCGGGAAGATGTGGTCCTCGTGGAACTTCTTGCCCAAGTCCAGTCCCGGGTACAACACCGACAAGACCGAGAAGGTGCGCTGGCCGCCGTACTTGAGGTTCAGCAGTTCGTCGATCTCGGCGTTGTCAAAGGCAAGGCTCTTGCCCGTCGTCGCCATTGCTTCCTCGACCGCAGCGACCGGGAAATCAAAGCCTGCATTGTCTCGCAGGACGTCGCGGATGCGAGTCAACAGGGTGTCGAGACCTGAACCCCAGATACCTCGCTTGATCAGCGAGCGGGTGACCCAGCGCTGGAGCGCGAGCCGGTCAGCCGCGTTCGCAGTCGAGTCGAGGTAAGAGTCGCTCGCGCCCCGCAGGTGGAGGTAGTGCGCGAGCGGAACGATGACGCTGTTCGCGGTGAGGTTTCGCTCGTTGTAGCCGAACTGTTGCAGCAGGGTCGCTGCCCGAAGCAGCGCGCCCTTGATCTGAGGCCAGGCCTCCTCGACCTTTGCCATGTTCGACTGGGTGAAGTTGGTGACCTTGAAGCGAACGTCCACATCTGCGATCGTCAGCGCGGTTTTCAGCACCACATCCTTGGAGAACGAGAACTGGCGACCCGCGTTGCTGTTGAGGTCAGAGACCAGCGAGCGGACCTCCTCGCGAGCATCGAGGTCGCGCCACTGGTTCGTGGCCATCGACAGCAGCAGATCGGAGTATGACAGCGTGGTGCCGCCGCTGTTGACGCGAACGAAAATTTCGAGCACCTTGTCGGCGTCCTGATCCGTGACCAAGAAGTAGTTCATCGGCTTCAGGTCACGCACTGCACGGTAGAGGTCGTACAGGCGGCGGGACGCCGTCCGGTAGTCCAATATTCCTCGGTCTGCGACCTCGTCCATGATGGCTGGCCCGGAGTCATCGAGGCCGAGGATCGCGCCGACGCGGAACCACTTGTCCTCGCTGCCCTCTTCGGCGGCGGCTTCCTTGTCGGTGAGGAAGCGAAGGTCGTACTTGAGCCCGAGTTCCTCTTCGTCGGGGTCGTCAACGAGGTTGAGGTAAAGCCGCTTGACGGGGAACGCGTCGGCGCTGTTCCACCAGGCGTACTTCTTCTTCTCGGCGATGCTGCCGTACAGGGCGATGTTGAGCGAGGTCAGGCGCTGCTGGCCGTCGAGGACGGCGGTAGTGCCGTTGCCCGCCGGGACTGTGGCTTTGTCCGCGTATGGGTTGTCGCGTTCGTGGTAGTTGGTGAGGAACTCGTAGAACGTGTACGACTTCGCGGTGTCGGGCTTCACATCCCACAACAGGAACGACCCGACTGGGTACCCGCGCATGAGGCTGTCGACGAGTTTGGTGATCTGGCCGACATCCCAGACGAACTCGCGCTGGATCGCAGGCATGAGGTACTCGCGCTTGTGGATCGCGGTGAGCATCTCTTCGATGCTGCGTGGAGTCTGGAACGACATACGATGTTCTCTCGATCAGGTGGATGACTTGCCAAGCGGTCAGGTGGAGGGGGCGTCGTCAATTGCGACGACAGTGTCATAAAGGCCGTAGCGGCGGAGACCCTTGTGGGACTCGATGCCGGTGTAGGACAGGGAGGAGTCCTCGTAACGGCGGAACGCGAAGACAGCCTGGTTCATATGCGTAGCGTTGAAGACGCCGAGGTTCACAAGGAGGTGGAAGTCCTCGACGGTCAGACCAGTGACGGCGCGGAACAGCCCGGGTTCGAGCTTGGTAATCACGTCTTGGAGAGTGTTCTCGCGGTAGTCGGTGAGGTACATGAACGCCGGGATGCGGGTCGCGAACTTCACGAGCTTGTCCTGAATCTGCTTCCGCTTTGATTTGTATTCCTTCTCCTCCGCGGTCAGCTCCTTCTTCTCGGACGGGGTGGCGTCTTCTCCTTTCTCCTTCTTGGCCTTCTTCACCGCGTTGCTCTTGTTGACGACGGTCTCGAAGATGTCGTTGCCGAGCGCGCGGAAGCCTTCAATGTTCATCACGGCGTTCAGCGCGTCAGGGTTATTCATGATCTTGCGCAAGGTGTCGTTGTCCACGTTTACGAGGATCGCCGACTCCCACTTGCGCGCCAGGAGCGTCGCAGACGTTCCGGACATGGCGATGTCGAGGATGCCGCCGGCATCGACCTGGGTCATGTTCGATCCGTCGTAGGCGAGGACGGGAAGGAACTTCACCAGCTCCTCGACGGCCTGCTCCGGGTTGGGGGTGTCTGGCGAGAGGCCGGCCCCGTAGTCGGCGATCTGTCGCAGCGCCCTGGTGGGCGCGAAGTCGAACACGAAGCACACGGGCTTCAGGAAGGCCTCGGCGCTTGGGTCGTCGCCGTCGGGGTTCTTGATCGACCACGGGGACTGGACCCGGAACGCCGCCTGGAAATAGGTCTCGGGCGAGTTCAGGTTGCGTAGCATTAGGATCGATGACCACTGCTTGACCGTGACTCCCGTGGTGAGCTTGCCGCACGACAGTGTGATGGTCTTGGTGTCGTGGCCGTCCCCGATGGCTGCCCGCACCGGAGGGAGTGCATCGAGCCCGATTCCGGCTCGAGTCCCGGCGACGACAAGAACCTTGTAGTCGTGCCAGAACACGTTCTGCTTCTCTGCGAGCAGGTTCGCCATCGCCTCGCACGCAGCGACGTTCGGCAGGAACCAAAACGAGTGCTGCAAGTAGGGCAGCAGTCGCACATCGGAGTACGGGAACGGCGGGCGGGTGCCCATCCGCATCGAGTCGACCTGCGTCGGCAGGTGCGCGCCGCGGATGATGTCGAGCCACTTCTGCACATCGGTCTTGTGGACGAATTCTGCGTCGCTGCCGGTGCCCTTGGCCTCGAAGAAGGCGTTGAGGTCGAACTCATCGAACTCGCCCTGATTCGCCACCGCGACGAGCTCATCCGGCATCTGGTAGGTGAACAACCGCATCTCCGGCAACGCGCCGTACGGGTTCCAGGCGTCAGGGTACGCGGCCGCGTACTCGGCCTTGGCGCGTTGCTCGTCGGTGTAGGTCCAGTTGAAGATTTGCTCCTCAATGAACTCGCCTGTCGCCAAGGCCTTGAAAGGCGTGCCTGACAGGTACAGGTACGCGCGAGTTGTGATCGGCAGGAAGTCGTCCTCGTCGTTGCCGAGCTCGTCGAGTTCCTCGTCGAAGGCAACCAAGCCGTCGTGGTACTCGACGGCGAGCTCCTTCTGCTTGACTCTGTCGTCCTCTCCCTCGAAGAGTTCCTTGGCCGACTCGCGCCAGGCACCGAAGTGGTACTCGTCGAAGATCACCAAGTCCCAGTTGGTGGTGTGGACCCACTCGTTCTTCGCCTTGATGAGCCCGGTCTTGCGGTCGCGACCGAGGAGGTCTTGGAAGGAACCGAAGTACACCAGCGGGGGGGTCTTGTCCGCGTCGTCCGGGTTCCCGCCTGTCGCGGATGAGAGGTATTGCCAGCCGTCAAAGTCCGCGTGGGTCTCCAGGTCGGTCCGCCAAGCGTCCTCGACCGCGGGCTTGAACGTCACCACGAGCACACGCTTCGCACCCAGGCGCTTCGCGAGCTGGTAGGAGGCGAAGGTCTTGCCGAACCGCATCTTCGCATTCCACAAGAATCTCGGTGCTGTCACGGAGTCCTCGGCCCAGATCGACTCGAAGTACCCCTCAGCCTTCTCGACCGCGCTCGCCTGCTCCGGACGCATCGGAAACGTCTCATGATGCGTGCCGCTGAGCATCACGCCCTCCCGCAGTTCGGTGATCGCCGTGAGGACATCGTCGGGCGAGCATCGCATCCACTCACGAGCCGAACCGAAGACCGGGTTCTCGAAACCCTTCGCGATCAGACGCTGCCGCACATCAGAGTCACGAAACACCGAACCGTCGTTCCGCTCAGCCAACTCATCCACATGCAACGTGTATGCCTGCTGCATCTGCCCCTGGGACTCGCGAATCCGCGCGTTCACATCCGCCTTCGTCGTCTGCCCCACCTTCAGCAGCCTCTCGTACCCCGTCGGCGGATCATTCGGCGACCACGAGTAGATCCGCAGCCGCGTCTCGGGCCTTTCGGGGAGGAGTTCGTCGATAGTTCTATTCATCGCCGCCCAGTTCCATTGGGCGAACGATCTTCTCTATGAATGCGATCTCGTCGTCCGTGAGTTCGTACTTGGCATACAGGTCGGCGTCGCTCCATCGTTTCGTCCACTCTTGGTTGGGAACGAAGCCGTACACCTTGCTCGTGACATGTTGAGAAGCCTTGCGGAGCTGAATCAGGAGCCGCGTCAGTCGGCAAGACAAATATGAAAGAGCGCTCTCAGCCTCGACCTTCGTGTCGAACGGGCCGATGCACAGGTAGGTCTCCGACGAGATCGTGCCTGGCTCGCCCAGGAATGGCGTGCTGATGACCCGGTGCGGGTACGTGTCCTTGTTCCCTGTGCCAGGAGCCGCGTAGCTAATGAACACCTTCCACTTGTCCACAAGCCCGGTACCCGATGGGATAGCCTCCCGAGCTACGTAGCCGGGTGATCCGTTCTGATGCACAAGAACATCGTTCGCCCCGCGAACCGCCTTCCCCCGGAAGGTCGTCTCCAACCCGAATGGCTTTCGGGAACTGACCAGTTCCTCGAATCGCTTTCCCGCAGGAAGCGTGAGCTTGGTTGCCTGGCCGGTCTCCGCTGCGACCACCTTCTTGAGGATGGAGACGCCTTCGTTGAACCGAATGAACACGTCAGCCCCCGCTTCGAGGAGCGGTCTCGTGCCGGTCGAGTCGTCCCACCCTTTGAAGTGGGTCGTGACGGCACACGGTCCGGGGTGGTCGCGATCCCATAGGAAGAAGTTCACACCGCCCTTGAGCCCGACGCCGGGAAAGACGTCGGCGGCACTGAGGAAGTCGTCGATCGAGCGGAGACGGCCATCGCCGAGCATCGATTCGCGGAACTCGTCCAGACCCTTCCCGCCAGCGAACCACCGGGACGGTATGACCATGGTCAGGTAGCGGGGATCGAGCTTCTTGGCCTGTTCGACGAACAGTTGGTAGATCGGAGCGGCGCTTGTTCCGTGTCCGCCGTCGCTCAGTTGGTAAGGCGGATTACCGATAATGACGTCGAACTGCATGTTGTCTCCGAACAGCTCGCGGACGCGAACTCTGATGTCGTTTGTGTGAATAAACGCGTAAGCGTGAGTTTCGAGATCGTCGCTCCGCGCGTAGTCGTCTTCGCCAGCTCCGCAATATGTACATCTGCGGTTGGTGTAAACGGCGATCTCCTGGCCGGTCAAGGGGTCGGCACGGAACTGGCGCCTCCCTCCGCCCCAGGTGTGTTCGGTGCGCTCGAACCAGATGTTGCCATCCTTGGTAGTAAAGGACTTGGCAATCGAGTGCGGACCGTTGGCGAACTTCGAACAGTAGACGCTTCGGCGTGCCAGAAGCGCAGTAAGCTGCGTGATGCCTATCCCGAAGACCTGCTTGGTGAGGATGTGATCGACGCGCTCGGCCAGGTCGGGAATCTCCAAGATCAGTCCGTCAGTGAGGCGGCGCACGATCTCGCGGAGGAACACTCCTGATTTGGTGAAGGGGTCGAGAAAGGTGACAGCGGGATCGGCCCAGATGTCCGCGCCGTCGTTGACGTCGGCCCATGCTGCCGTCAGTGTGTCGAGCATCTGGCCCGCGAACTCAGGCGGGGTGAAGACCTCGTCGTTGGACAGGTTCGCGATGCATGTCAACACGTCCGGGTTGTGCCCGCGAAGGGTGAATGGTGCGAGGGTCATGCGGCGGCCTCAGCGATGTGCGCGACGGTCATCGTTGGGTAGGTCTGTGTTGGGATGAACAGTTCATCATCGTCAAGCTCACCGAAGAGAGTGCCCTCGTAGGAGGCGCGTTGCGTGAGGTCGTCGAATCGGAAGTCGCGGCGCTGAAATTTCCCCTTGCCGAGATAGCCCCATTCGGGGAACGTGATCGGCTGGCCGCTCGCAAGTGTCATCGTGAGTGCATCGCCGCGGATGATGTTGGCACTGAGAACGGCGCGGACGGCGCGTGCCCACTCGTCGACATCGTCTATGCCGAGGAAGTTATTGAACACCTCGGCGAGGTTGCCTCGGCACTCTTCCGCGTTGTCTTCAAGCAGTTCAATACCGTAGATACACATGACAGCGAAAAGCGCATAGTGACGCTTCTCGAACTCGCTCTTACCGTGGCGCGCTTGGACCATGAGGAACTTACGGGCCAGGACAGAAACGAGGAAGTTGCCTGAACCGCACGCGGGCTCAAGAACTCGCGCATCTATCCTCTCGGACTCGTGCTTAACGAGGTCGAGCATATCTTCGACCATCCATGCGGGCGTGAACACCTCGCCATGATCGGCGACGCGTTGCTTGGACTTCACCAGTCGCTGCGCATCATTCAGCGTCATCCTCACCCCTCCCGGCTCTCGTGGTTGTCAGCGTACGAGCGACCACTGACATTCGGCGTCGCCTCCACTGGTGGCGGTTGGTCGCTGGCGGCTGCGCCGGCGCGCACCCAGTCGTCGATCTCGCTGGCTTGAAACTTCCAGAGGCGGCCGACCTTGTGTGCGGGCATGGCCTTCTCGGCGATCCAGGTGTAGACGGTGTCTTTGGTGATCCCGAGGTGGGCTGCGATGTCGTCTGCGGACAGCCATGGCTCAGCCACGTTGATCCTCCCTCGCGCTACATGACCCCGAACGGGGCGACAGCACCAAGACTACCGGGAAGGGTGCGGTTTGAACTGGGTTTGTCCGGGCGTGGCCGACCTGAGTGGGTGATGTCGGCCTCGGGATCAGCACGGTACGCGCGATTGGAGCCACCGCGTGACGGCGGTTCGCCATCGTTCGGGGTCAGAGTTCCACGCGAGCGTGTGGTCGGCGTCGAAGGTCTTCAGCGTCACGAGGTCGGGGCGTTGCCCTTGGAGTTCTTGTGAGAGGCGGGCCGGCGCGGAGCTGTCTCGTGTGCCATGGAGGATGAGGGTGGGTGTGGTGAGTTCGGCGGCGCGGGCGATCCAGGCGAACTGGCGGAGCGGGATCGACTCGGGTAGCCCGAGCATGCGCGCGAGTGGGCCGACGGTGAGCCATAGGACGGCGAGCTGGCCAGCTGCGGCTGGGAGGCCGGTGCGGACACAATTGGCCTTGACGGTCTCAGTCCAGTCGAGAACGGGCGAGTCGAGGACGAGTGCGGTGATGAGGTCGTCGTGTCGGGGCCGGTTGGCGAGTTGGAGGGCGATGGCAGCTCCCATCGACCAACCGAAGAGCACGATGCGCTGGGCTCCTCGTCGGACGGCGTATCCGATGGCTTCATCCACGTCTGCCGTCTCGGTGTTGCCAAGGGTTGATCGGCCGGTGCCGACGCGGGGGCCTTCGGCGGTGTTGCGGTAGGTGACGGCAAGGGAGGTGTAGCCGAGTTCGGTTGCGACCTGGACGCCGCGGAGGGTTCCGGCACGGGTGCTGCCGAGGCCGTGGATGTGGATGGCCCAGGTCGCGGGGTCGCCGTCGATGCGCCAGGCCGGGCACGGCCCCACCGGGGTGCTTATGGTGATGTCACGTGCGTCGAGTCCGGCGTCGGCTGGGTTGGCGTAGTAGATGCCGCTCCATGAGGCGCGCTCACCGACCACGAGCCTCAGCCCCGGAGATGTGCCGGTGACGGTGCGCGCGATCCGGTCCGGGTCACGCTCGGACTTCTCCATGGAGAGTTGCACCCAGTCGCCGCTGTCGAGCCAGAGGTTGTAGATGCCCTCTGCCGTGGTCTGCGGGGTGCGGTCGAGCACGACCCGCCGGACTCCGTCGTCGCCTTTCTCAATGTCGTGGATGGTGAGGTCGAAGGTGCGCGGTCCGGCGGGGGCGGTGAGGCGTCGCGCTATGGTCCAGCCGACACCGAGTGCGCCGACGGCGAGGAATCCGACTCCCCTGGCGATTGCCCGCTTCATGAGTGTGGCTCCTCGTGAGGGATGGTTGGGCTTGTCGCGCCTCCAGCGTCTCGCGGTCGTATCGCCGGGGTCGCATCAGTCTGGCCTTGTCCGATGAGGTGCTGTTCGGCCTGTTCAAGTAGCGCATGCTCGACGTCGGTGATGGTGAAGGTGATGCGAGGGTCGATCATGGCGTCGCGTATTTCGACGATTCGCCGGTGGAGTCGCCCTTCAGGGTTGTCGTCGTTCGCGACGAGTGGTTCGGCTTGGCTGAGGCCGGGCCGCACTCGGGTGGCTCGCTCCCAGAGCGGTTCAAGCTGCGCCGCAAGGACGGCAGTGCGGCGGCGTCTCGCGTCGTACTGGGCTCGGCGGACGACGGGTTGTGCGGTGAATCCGGCGCAGAGGAACAGGAAGGCGAGCAGTGACAGCGGACCGTAGGCCGGTTGCAGGGTTCGCATCACGTCAAGCTGGCCGGTCGTGTGCGCGATGTCCATGGTGAGGACGGCGAGGCAGAGGGCGACGCCGAAAGCGGAGCCAAGAGTGAGGAGTCCTGCGGGAAGGCATTCGATGCCACGGCCATTGCGGAGTTGGCGGGCCGCGAGGGCGAGCATCGCGGTGATGATGGCGCCGCAGTATGTGAAGGCGATGATCGAGTAGATCGCGGTCGTGGGTTGAGCGCCGAGGTCGACCATGAACCGGGTGGTCGTCGCGCCTCGGTCGATGAACAGGAACATCACGGTGATCGCGGCCAGGGACACCAGCAGGATGGGGATACTGACGGCGGCGCGCACGAGCTGGGGGCGGTATTCGCCGGTGTGCATGACTCCCCGGCCGAGGAAGAACAGCCCGATCATGAGCAACGTGTCTGCGATCAGGGTGGCGATGTTCGTGCCGCCCAGGAGTGGATCGACGGTTTCGTAGACGGCATCGACGTTGAGTGTCATGGCGATCGCGATGGTGAGGGCGGCGTAGGTGATGCTTCGGTCAGTGCGTTTGCGGCGGAAGATGAGCAGGCTCGCCACGAGCGCCCACATCAGCGTCGCGACGAGTGTCTGGATCATCCGAAGACCTCCAAGTAGCGGGTCTCGGCGAAGACGTGTCCTCGGATGCCGGCGGCGAGCCTGTCGGCGAGGGCTTCTGCGGCGATCTCGGTGTCGCAGTCGGGGTCTTGTCGTTTGAGGAGACGGCCGCGGGTGTAGGGCGGAATGTTGGGCAGTAGCACGTCTTCGGCTGCGCAGTCATCACCATCACAGTGGCCCAGGAGCATGTGGGCGAACTCGTGCAGGACGAACTGTTGGCGGTGCAGGGCGGAGTCGGTGTGGGCGTGCAGGACGATGTCTTCGCTGTCGCGGACGAGCCAGATCGCGCAGATGCCGTCGCTGGTGTTGAGGTCTGCCAGTTCGTAGACCCGGAGCTTACGCTGGCGCCGGGTCTGGATTGCGTGGACGAGGTCATCGAGGGTGAAGGTGTCGCCGAGCTGAAGGGCTGCCACGGCCGTCGATACGGTCTGTTCGATATTCACGGTGTGGCCCCTCTCGGTGGGAAGCGCTACCGGTATCGGCGTGCCGTTGCCCGATACCTGTCAGTGCTCAGGCATTGGTGTCATTTCCTCATCCAGGAACTTGGTGATGGCTTCGAGTGCTTTCGGTGAGATGTCACCGAGGGTGCGGGCGGCGTAGGACTTCACCTTCGCCGCGCGCATGGACCGGACCAGGTCTAGCTGCGCGGAGACCTTCTCTGGGGTGGCGGCACCGTCTTGCCCCATGAGGAAGTCGGCATCGACATCAAAGAATGCGGCGAGCCCCTCGAAGACGGCGGGATCTTGGACGTAGCGGTGGCCGTTGATCATGTACGTCCAGCGTGAGCGCGACAGGTTGGTACCGCGTTCTTTGAGGAAGTCCGCGATCTGCGAGTAGATCGGCTCAGTGCCGGACTCGGCCTCGGCAACATCCATCAGAAGGCGAAGCCGCTTGGCAAGGTCGTCTGCCGCGGCCTGGCTGTGGTCTTCGGTCATGGCTGGTGACCACCTTCCCTTCGTGGCGGGCGAGGCATCATTGCACCCCGCCCCGTCGGGCGTTTGTGCATGCTCAACCTTACGCGTTGGGCATGCACAAATCAAGGCTTGCCCATGCTCAACGGTCATGCTGCAATGGGAACTCCGACCCTGTTGAGCATGCTCAACGAACTTCGGGTGGACCTGCATAGGTACTTCTCAAACCCCAGCAAGCCGCGAAGAACATTGATTTCGCGTGTTGGTGTCGGCCCACTCAGTATCCGTTGAGCTTGCACCTTCTAATGGTGACAGAAAAGTTGAGGGAGACTCCGTCAGCCCGCCGGGGGTGCGGTACGGGTGGAGTCTCCCTCACGGTTTGTGGGCAGTTGTCAGATACTCCCCACTTGGTGACCCTCACCTTTTGGGGGTGGGTGAGGGTCACGCCTGGTTACTACTGGTTCGCGTGACGACGCTTAGCCGCCGCAACAGCGGTAAGACCAGCCAACAGCAGAACTGCTGCACCGCCAGCAAGCCCCCGCGGCAAGGTGCCACCAGTGGCCGGAAGAAGGCCAGGAGTGGGCGGCTTCACAACAGGTGTTGCCGCGCAATCCTTGGAGGTGAGCTGCTTGGTCCAGGTCGCGGTGCCATCCTCATTGAGAGTCCAACCCTCACCGAGTGCCTCACCATCCAACACGTAACCCTCAGCAGGAGTAGCGGTCAGCGTTGCG
>Ga0209023_10000683_pt1 | contig 49807 bp, 36 predicted proteins | sample LakOneMetagenome_FD_187468 | JGI IMG/M metagenome (GOLD analysis project Ga0209023, IMG submission 187468) | Freshwater and sediment microbial communities from Lake Erie, Canada (SPAdes) (version 2) | ecosystem: Environmental > Aquatic > Freshwater > Lentic | place: Lake Erie, Canada... | reverse complement strand
AGCAATCCCAAATAGGCACGCGTTGAGGCGGCTCGCGGAGCGTGCGGGTAGGGAGCTTGAGCGCAGGAGTAATTCTGCGCCTAGAGGAATGGCTGTCATAGCGAAAGCCCGCAAGGGGGGACGCCGTAACAAAATCCGGCCTATCGGCCTGCTTCACTTTGATTTTCGGCCACGGCGCCCACGCGCCTGGCTTGCCGGAGACGTGCATGCACAACTACGTTCTCGCCCTCGACCAGGGCACGACCAGCTCGCGCGCCATTCTGTTCGACCGCCATGGCCAGCCCTGCGGCAGCGCCCAGCAGGAATTCCCCCAGCACTTTCCCCAGCCCGGCTGGGTCGAACACGATCCCAACGATATCTGGGAAAGCCAGCTCGCCGTGGCGCGCCAGGTGCTGCACGATCAGCATGTCAGCGCCGACCAGCTGTGCGCGATCGGCATTGCCAACCAGCGGGAAACGACCATTGTCTGGGACCGCAAGAGCGGCCAGCCGATTGCCCCGGCCATCGTCTGGCAAGACCGGCGCACGGCGGCGGCCTGCGATACGTTGCGCGCGGCGGGCAAGGCGCGCCTGATCGCGTCGCATACGGGCCTGGAGCTCGATGCCTATTTTTCCGCCACCAAGCTGGCCTGGCTGCTCGATCACGTGCCCGGCGCGCGCGAGAAGGCGGAGCGGGGCGCGCTCGCCTTCGGCACGGTCGACAGCTGGCTGGTCTACAAGCTGTGCGGCCAGCACGTCACGGACGTGAGCAATGCCTCGCGCACGATGCTGTTCAATCTGCACCTGATGCGCTGGGACCAGGATTTGCTCGACCTGTTCACTATTCCGGCTGCGATCCTGCCGCAGGTGGTGTCGAGCTCGGAAGAAATCGGCAAGACCCACGCGGCCCTGTTCGGCCATCCCGTCACGATTGCCGGGATTGCCGGCGACCAGCAGGCCGCCACCTTCGGGCAGGCATGCCACCAGCGCGGCATGGTCAAGAACACTTACGGCACGGGCTGCTTCATGCTGATGCATGCCGGCACCCATGCGCCCGTGTCGGACAACCGTTTGCTGGCGACGGTGGGCTGGCGCGTGGACGGGCGCACCGATTACCTGCTCGAAGGCAGCGTGTTCATGGGCGGCGCGACGGTCCAGTGGCTGCGCGATGGCCTGGGCATCATCAGCCAGTCGGGCGAGGTGGAAGCGCTGGCCGCGAGCGTGCCCGACAATGGTGGCGTGTATCTGGTGCCGGCATTTACCGGCCTGGGGGCGCCGCACTGGGATCCGTATGCGCGCGGCATGCTGGTGGGGATGACGCGCGGCACCAATCGCGGCCATATTGCGCGCGCGGCGGTCGAGGCGATTGCCTACCAGAGTGCCGAATTGCTGGCCGCCATGCAGCGCGATGCGGCGTTCCCCGTGGCGGAAGTGCGGGCCGATGGCGGCGCGGCGCGCAACGACATGCTGATGCAGTTCCAGGCCGATTTGCTGGGTGTGCCGGTGGTGCGGCCGAAGGTGACGGAAACGACGGCGCTGGGCGCGGCCTATCTGGCCGGGCTGGCCATGGGGTTCTGGGAGTCGCGCGAGGAGATTGCCGCGCAGTGGCAGTCGCAGCGGCGCTTCGAGCCGGTGATGACGCCGGACGAGCGGCGCGACCGGATGGGCAGGTGGCATCAGGCGGTGGAGCGGTCGCGGGGGTGGGCGGTTTGATGGGCCAGTGGAGAACGGAACCACCGACAAGCTAGTAATAGCAATACCTGTCGCATGTGGCCACGCCTGTCGCGAGGGCAACGGTGCCGGTTCCGATAGTAAGTACTAACTAATCACCGAAGGGCGGGCTTGTGCACACGAGTCCGCCCTTTGTCTTTTGTACAAGCAACGCAATCGCGTTGCATAAACTCAACTGAATGCATTTATTTTAATGTTTGTTGAAGCTTTAAAACACATGTGTACAGGTGAGGTAGCACATTCAATGTCTTTTATAAGTGCCTGATTATCGGCATATTTTCGTTTGAGGTCGCTTCAACGAAGTGCGCTAAGTCCTTGACTTCATTGGCAAATTTCACATTTCGCACGGTTGAAACCGCTTGACCGAGGCAATTGCTTCCACTAAAGTGGGCGACAGTGTGAAAAAGTGTAGTTTTGTGGGAGATTTTTAGAGCTCCTGGCGCCAAAAACCGCATTTCATTAAAACTCTCAGACCAGGTACAACGTGTTTCAAGGCGCTTCCGCAATCAACCTCGATGCAAAAGGCAGGATGTCGATACCCGCCAAGCATCGTGACGCACTCGCAGTGCAGTGCGAAGGACGCCTCACGCTGACCCGCCATCCGCATGGATGCCTGTTATTTTTCCCCCGTCCCGTCTGGGAAGCGCACCGCGAACAGATCGCCGCCTGGCCCATGTCGGCGCGCGCCTGGCAGCGCATTTTCCTCGGCAACGCTTGCGATGTCGAGCTCGATTCGGCCGGACGCATCCTGATTTCCCCTGAGTTGCGCAATGCCGTGGGCTTGACCCGCGACGTCATGCTGCTGGGCATGGGGACCCATTTCGAAATCTGGGATGCCGCCAAGCTGGCCGAGGACGAGCAGCAAGCCGTCGCCGGCGGCATGCCCGACGTGCTTTCCAATTTCTCTTTCTAAGGCACGCCGATGACGACAGTGGCGGTGCCGGACTTTCAGCATCGAACGGTGCTGCTCGATGAAGCGGTCGACGCCCTCGCCCTGGCCGGCGAGCGCGCCAACGGCATGTATATCGACGGTACCTTCGGCCGCGGCGGCCACAGCCGCCTGATCCTGTCCCGACTGGGTCCCCAGGGGCGCCTGATCGCCTTCGACAAGGATACCCAGGCCATCGCCACGGCAGCGCAGATCACCGATCCGCGGTTTGACATCGTGCACGACAGTTTTGCCACCATGCGCAGCGCCCTCGGCGCGCGGGGTGTGACCCAGGTCGACGGCATTTTGCTGGACCTGGGCATTTCCTCGCCCCAGGTCGACGATGCCGCGCGCGGCTTCAGTTTCCGCAATGACGGCCCGCTCGACATGCGGATGGATACCACGCGCGGGGTTTCGGCCGCCGAGTGGTTGGCTTCGGTGCCAGAACAACAATTGGAAAAGGTGATACGCGATTATGGGGAAGAACGGTTTGCTTTTCAGATTGCAAAGGCGATTGTTGCTGGCAGGGCAGTCCAACCAATTTCAGGCACACGACAGCTTGCCGGTATCGTGGCAAACGCGGTCAAAACCCGGGAGAAGGGGAAGGACCCGGCCACCCGTACCTTTCAGGCTATCCGGATTTTCATCAATAAAGAGCTTGAGGACCTGGAAGCAGGCCTAGCCGAAGCGTACGCCATGCTCGCGCCCGGCGCGCGGGTGGCCATCATCAGCTTCCATTCGCTGGAAGACCGCATGGTCAAGCAATTTCTCGCTAGCAAGGTCAAGGTCGCCCAGCCGGACCGGCGCCTGCCGATCAAGGCGGTCGACCTGCCGCAACCGCTGATGAAGCTGGTCGCCAAGGTCAAGCCGTCCGATGCGGAAGTCGCTGCCAATCCGCGCGCCCGCTCGGCCGTGATGCGGGTGGCCGAGCGGCTGGGAGGGGCGGCATGAGCGGCAAGATCAATCTGGTGCTGACTGCCTTGCTGGTCGCCTGCGCCTTGTCGGTGGTCAATGCGCGCTATCACGCGCGCCAGCTGTTCATCGAGCAGGGCAAGCTCGAGCAGCAAGCCCATCAGCTTGACATCGATTACGACCAGCTCAAGCTCGACCAGTCGACCCTGGGCAAGAACGCGCGCATCGAGCAGATCGCGCGCACGGAACTGAACATGTCGCCGCTGACCCCGGCGCGTACGCAATATCTGACGGAAGGAAAGCAATGAAGCGCGGCGGTAGTGGTCCGAATGGATCGCGGGTGGCAGCCTCGAGGGGCGTGTCGTTCTCGAAGAGCCCGGTACTGGCGGTGAGCCTGCCTACCTGGCGTTCGCGCGTCGTGCTGTTCGTGCTGTTTTCCGCCTTTGCCGCGCTGGGCGCGCGCGCCATCTGGGTGCAGGGCGTGTCGCAGGACTTCCTGATCGGCAAGGGCGAAGACCGCTACCAGCGCACCATCGAGTTGCCCGCCACGCGCGGCAAGATCATGGACCGCAACGGCCAGGTGCTGGCCTCGTCGCTCCCGGTCAAGGCCGTGTGGGCGATTCCCGAAGACGTGCTCAACAAGACGCCGCCGGAGAACCTGCGCAAGCTGGCCGGCCTGCTCGAGATGAGCGAAGCCGAACTGCGCAAGAAGCTCGACTCGGACAGCAAATTCGTCTACCTCAAGCGCCAGGTCGAGATGGACGTGATCGCCAAGATCGACGCGCTCAAGATCGTCGGCCTGGACACGCGCAAGGAATACAAGCGCTTCTATCCGCAGGGCGAAGTGATGACCCACCTGGTGGGCTTTACCAATGTCGAAGACGCGGGCCAGGAAAGCATGGAGCTGGCCCAGCAAAAGACCCTGGTGGGCGCCACCGGCAGCAAGCGCGTGATCAAGGATGGGCGCGGCGCCATCGTCGAAGACGTGGGCCTGTCCAAGTCGCCCCATGACGGCAAGGACTTGACGCTGTCGGTCGACAGCAAGATCCAGTACATCGCGTTCTCGCAGGTCAAGGCCGCGGTGGAAAAATTCAAGGCCAAGGCGGGCGCCGCGGTGGTGCTGGACGTGAAAACGGGCGAAGTGCTGGCGCTGGCGAACTGGCCCACGTACGACCCGAACGACCGCAAGAAGCTGACCGGGGCCCAGCTGCGCAACCGCGTGGTGACCGATACCTTCGAGCCCGGCTCGACCCTGAAACCGTTTACGGTGGCGCTGGCGATGGATACCGGACGCGTCTCGCCGCGCACGCAGATCGATACGGGGGCGGGCAAGTTCGTCATCAACGGCGCGCCGATTTCCGACACCAAGGCGCACGGCGTGATCAGCGTCGCCGAGATCATCGAAATGTCGTCCAATATCGGCACCTCCAAGATCGCCTTGGGCATGCCCCCGCAAGCGATGTGGGAAATGTTTACCGAAGTGGGCTTCGGCCAGCAGCCCAAGTTCGGCTTCCCCGGCGCAGTGGCGGGCCGGGTGCGTCCGTACAAATCGTGGCGCCCGATCGAACAGGCCACCATGAGCTACGGGAATGGCATTTCGGTATCGCTGCTGCAGCTGGCGCGCGCCTACATGCTGTTTGCCCGCAACGGCGACATCATCCCCTTGTCGTTCCAGAAAGTGAACGAAGCGCCGGTCGGCCAGCAGATCATCAAGCCGGAAACCGCGCGCGCCATGCGCGAAATGCTCGAGCGCGTCGTCACGGGCGAGCATGGCACGGCCAAGCAGGCGCAAGTCGCCGGCTACCGCGTGGGCGGCAAGACCGGCACGGCCTACAAGGTCGAAAACGGCAAGTACGCCATGCCGCGCAAGTATATTGCCTCGTTCGTGGGCATGGTGCCGATGTCGGATCCCCGCTTCATCATCGCCGTCATGATCGACGAGCCGACCACGCGCGAACACTTCGGCGGCCAGGTGGCCGCGCCCACGTTCTCGGCGGTGGCCTCGAACGCGCTGCGCGCCATGAACGTGCCGCCCGATTCGACCGTCACCCACATCGTCGTCGCCGACGATGACGGATCGGAGGTCATGTGATGGACGCCGCCATGATCAGCCAGTGGATTTCAAGCCACGCCCCGGGCGCCAAGCTGGCGTCGGACTCGCGCCGGATCGGGCGCGGCGACGTGTTCTTCGCCTATCCGGGCGAGGCGGGCGACGGCCGTGCGTATATCGAGAAAGCCATCGAGCAGGGCGCCGCCGCCATCGTCTACGACGACGCCAGCTATGCCTGGAATGCCGCGTGGACGCTGCCGCACCTGGCGGTGCCGGCACTGAAACAGCAGGCCGGGCCGATCGCCCACGCGGTGGCCGGCATGCCCGACGCCGCCATGTTCACCGTGGGGGTGACTGGCACCAATGGCAAGACTTCGTGCGCGGTCTGGCTGGGGCAAGCGTTCGCGCGTTTGGGCGAGACGGCTGCGGTGATCGGCACGCTGGGCGTGGGCCTGTTCAAGGGCCGTGACGAAGCGGCATTCGACGTCACCGGCTACACCACGCCGGACGCGGTATTGCTGGCACAAACGCTGGCCGACGTGCGCGAAGCGGGCGCCACCGCATTGGCGATTGAGGTAAGCTCCATCGGGCTCGAACAGGGACGCACGTCGGGCATGCATTTCGATGTGGCGCTGTTTACCAATCTGACGCGCGACCACCTCGATTATCACGGCAACATGGAAAGCTACGAGGCAGCCAAGACCCGGCTGTTCGAATGGCCAGGACTCGGAACAGCAGTGCTCAATCTCGACGACCCGGCAGGTCTGCGCCTGGTCCACCACCTGCAACACCGCTTCGGCAGCGCGCTGCCCCTGATCGGCTACACCCTGCACGACGCGGCCACCCGGCCCGACATGGCGGGCGTGGCGATCCTGCGCGCGGGCCATCTCAAGAGCCGCCATGCGGGCACCGATTTCCAGCTCGAGTCGCCGTATGGCGGCGCCGCCGTGCGCACCCAGCTGGTCGGACAATTCAATATCAGCAATGCGCTGGCGGTTCTGGGCGCCCTGCTGGCCAAGGGCGTGGTGCTGAAAAGCGCGCTCGAAGCGATCGAAGCGCTCACCCCGGCGCCGGGCCGCATGCAGCAGGTGGGCGGCCAGGATGCACCGATGGTGGTGATCGACTACGCCCACACGCCGGACGCGCTGGAAAAGACGCTCGAGACGCTGCGCCTGGTGGCGCAGGAGCGGGGCGGCGCCCTGTGGTGCGTGTTCGGCTGCGGCGGCGACCGCGATCCGGGCAAACGCCCGCAGATGGGCGCGATCGCGCAAATTGCCAGCCATGTGCTGGTCACCAGCGACAATCCGCGCAGCGAAGAGCCGGGTGCGATCATCGCCCAGATCGTCGCCGGGATGGATGCGGCGCGCACCGATTCGACCTTCCAGGCCATCGAAGACCGCGCCACCGCGATCCTGCATGCGGTGCGCCAGGCCGGCAAGGCCGACGTGATCCTGCTGGCCGGGAAGGGCCACGAGCCATACCAGGAAATCAAGGGCCGCAAGATGCCGTTTTCCGATGCCGACCATGCGCAGCTGGCGCTGGCCGCGCGCGCCACCATGATGAGGACGAACTGATGCGCGGCACGCTCGCCCAGCTGGCCGGCGCCGTCGACGGCGCCCGCATGACCGCCGACGCGCCGTTCGAGAGCGTCTCGACCGACAGCCGCACGGTCGGCGCCGGCGCGCTGTTTGTCGCCTTGCGTGGCGAGACGTTCGACGCGCACGACTTCCTGGCCCAGGTGGCCACCAGCGGCGCGGCCGCGGTGGTGGCCGAACAGCTGCCGCCTGGCTTTGCCCTGCCGGCGCTGGTGGTGCCCAATACGCTCACCGCGCTGGGGCAGATCGCCCACAGCTGGCGCAGCCGGTTTGCCATTCCCGTCATTGGCGTCACGGGCAGCAATGGCAAGACCACGGTCAAGGAAATGATCGCGGCCATCCTGGCGGCGGCGCACGGCGAAGAGGCGCGTCTGGCCACGCGCGGCAACTTGAACAACGAAATCGGCGTGCCGCTCACGCTGATGCGGCTGGACGCATCGCACAAGTCGGCCGTGATCGAAATGGGCATGAATCATCCGGGCGAGATCGCGCGCCTGGCGGCGATTGCCGCGCCCGGCATCGCGATGGTCAACAACGCCCAGCGCGAGCACCAGGAATTCATGCACACGGTGGAAGCGGTGGCGCTGGAAAACGGCGCCGTGCTGGCCGCCCTGCCGGCCGACGGCGTTGCCGTGTTCCCCGGTGACGACACCTATACCCCGATCTGGCGCCAGCTGGCCGGCGCGCGGCGCACCATGACCTTCGGCTTTGACGCCGCCTGCAACGTCAGCTGCAAGCACGACGTGCGCGAGTTCGGCAGCGAACTGCTGGTCGTGATCCGCGAGGACGGCAAGGAGCCGCGCCAGTTCCCGGTGCGCCTGGCCGCGGCCGGCCTGCACAACGTTCGCAACGCGCTGGCCGCGATTGCCTGCACGTTCGCCGCCGGCATCGCCGACGAAGCGATCGAACGGGGGCTGGAATCGTTCGCGCCCGTCAGCGGCCGCCTGCAGAAAAAGAGCGCCGTGTGCGGCGCCACCGTGATCGACGACACCTACAACGCCAATCCGGATTCGGTGCGCGCCGCCATCGACGTGCTGGTGCAGGCCAGCGCGCCGCGCATCCTGGTGCTGGGCGACATGGGCGAAGTCGGTACCCAGGGACGCGAGTTCCACGAAGAGATTGCCGCCTACGCGGCCAGCCGCGGCATCGCCGACGTCCTGGTCACGGGCGAACTGGCGCGCCACATGACGGCCGCCGGCGCAACACACTATGAACAGTTTGACGAATTATTGGCAGCACTGGACGCAAGACTGGGCAGCAATTCTGACGCAACTGTGCTGGTGAAGGGATCGCGTTTCATGAAAATGGAACGGGTCGTCCAACACCTGCTCGGATCACAAAACACTCCCAAGGAAGCTCACTGACATGCTGCTCTGGCTTGCACAATTCTTTCAGCAGGACCTAGGTCCGCTGCGCATCTTTAACTTCATCACCTTCCGTGCGGTGTTCGCCACCATCACGGCGGTGCTGATCGGACTGTTCGCCGGTCCCGCGGTGATCCGCAAACTGACCGCGCTCAAGGTTGGCCAGGCGGTGCGCCAGGACGGTCCCCAGACGCACCTGAAAAAGCACGGCACGCCGACCATGGGCGGCGTGCTGATCCTGCTGGCGATCGGCATTTCGACGCTGCTGTGGTGCGACCTGTCGAACCGCCTGATCTGGCCGGTGCTGGTGGTCACGCTCGGCTTTGGCGCGATCGGCTGGGCTGACGATTACCGCAAGGTGGTGTACCAGGATCCGGAAGGGATGCGCTCGCGCGAAAAATATTTCTGGATGTCGCTGATCGGGATTGCCGCCTCGCTGTACCTGGCGTTTTCGGTGTCGGCGCCCACGCCTGCCAAGGTGTGGGAACTGTTCTACGCCTGGGTGCAGTCGGGTTTTGCGATGGATCTGCCGCCCAAGGCCGACCTGATCGTGCCGTTCGTGAAGACCATCAGCTATCCGCTGGGCGTGTGGGGCTTCATTGCGCTGACCTATTGCGTCATTGTCGGTTCCAGCAACGCGGTCAATTTCACCGACGGACTCGATGGCCTGGCCATCATGCCGACCGTGATGGTGGGCTCGGCCCTGGGGCTGTTCGCCTACCTGACCGGCAGCGCCACCTATTCGAAGTACCTGTTCATTCCGCACATTCCGGGGGCGGGCGAGCTGCTGATCTTCTGCGGCGCGATGGCGGGCGCGGGGCTGGCCTTCCTCTGGTATAACGCGCACCCGGCGCAAATGTTCATGGGCGACGTGGGCGCGCTGGCGCTGGGCGGCGCGCTGGGCACCATCGCCGTCATCGTGCGCCAGGAAATCGTCCTGTTCATCATGGGCGGCATTTTCGTGGCCGAGACGCTGTCGGTGATCATCCAGGTGTCGGTCTTCAAGATCACCAAGAAGCGTACCGGGGTGGGCAAGCGGGTATTTTTGATGGCGCCGCTGCACCACCACTTCGAACAAAAAGGCTGGAAAGAGACGCAGGTCGTCGTGCGTTTCTGGATCATCACGATGATGCTGGTCCTGGTCGGCCTATCCACCCTGAAGCTGCGCTAAACAGATGAACTACGACGGCAAACACGCACTGGTACTGGGGCTCGGCGAATCCGGGCTGGCGATGGCGCAATGGCTGGCCCGTTGCGGCGCGCGCGTACGCGTGGCCGACACGCGCCCGGCGCCGGCGCGCCTGCCGGCGCTGCAGGCTGCGCTGCCGGATGCGCAGTTCGTGGGCGGCGAGCTGAACGCCGCGCTGCTGGACGGAATCGATTTTGTCGCCGTTAGCCCCGGCCTGATGCCGGCGCGCGAATTGGTCGAGATCGTGCCGGGCGCCGCCGAACGCGCCATTCCCGTCTGGGGCGAGATCGAACTGTTCGCCCAGGCCCTGGCCGCGCTCAAGGAAGAACGGGGCTACGCGCCGAAGGTCATCGCCATTACCGGCACCAACGGCAAGACCACCGTCACCAGCCTGACCGGCCTGCTGTGCAAACGCGCCGGCCTGACGACGCGCGTGGCCGGCAATATCAGCCCGGCCGCGCTGGACGTGCTGCGCGACGTGATGGATACCGACGCGCTGCCGCAAGCGTGGATCCTGGAGCTGTCGAGCTTCCAGCTGCATGCCACGTACAGCCTGAACGCCGATGCCGCGACGGTGTTGAACCTGACCCAGGATCACCTGGACTGGCATGGCGACATGGCGGCCTATGGCAAGGACAAGGCGCGCATCTTCGGCCCCGACACCGTGCGCGTGCTCAATCGCGACGATGCGCAAGTGATGCAGATGGGGTCGGCCATGGCCGAGACCATTACCTTTGGCACGGGCGAACCGGAACAAGCCGATTGCTTCGGCCTGCAAAACGAACGCGGCGTGCTGTGGCTGACCGTGGCGGTGGCCGGCGAGGAAGGCGAGAAAAAGCGCAAGAAGCAGGCGCTGGCCGAGCCGGTGCCGTGCACGATCAACCGCCTGATGCCGGCCGACGCGCTGCATATCCGCGGGCTGCACAATGCCGCCAACGCGCTGGCGGCGCTGGCCCTGTGCCGCGCCATCGGCCTGCCGTTCGCGCCGCTGCTGCATGGCTTGCGCGAGTACAAGGGCGAGCCGCACCGGGTGGAGCTGGTGGCCAGCATCGACGGCATCGATTATGTCGACGACAGCAAGGGCACCAACGTGGGCGCCACGGTGGCGGCCCTGAACGGTCTGGGCAAGGCCTTCGGGGGCGAGAACCAGAAGATCGTGCTCATTGCCGGCGGCGACGGCAAGGGCCAGGATTTCACGCCGCTGGCCGAGCCATGCGCGCGTCACGCGCGTGCGCTGGTGCTGATCGGGCGCGACGCCGCCCAGCTGCGTGCGGCGATCGCGCCGGCGGGCGTGGACATGGTCGACTGCGCCACGCTGCCGGAAGCGGTGCAGCGGGCCGCGGCCCTGGCGCGGCCGGGCGACGCGGTGCTGCTCTCGCCCGCCTGCGCCAGCATGGACATGTTTACCAACTACGCCCACCGCGCCCAGGTATTTTGCGACGCGGTGCGCGAGCTGGCGCTGGACAAGGGGCAGGACATCTGATGGCAATCCAGCTTCCATTCAAATTCGCAGGTTCGTCCAAGGATGCCTTGACCGGCAGCCGTGCGCGCGTGTCGAAAATGATGGAATACGACCAGCCGCTGGTGTGGGTCACGCTGCTGTTGATGCTGTTCGGGATGGTGATGGTGTATTCGGCCTCGATCGCCTTGCCCGATTCGCCCAAGTACGCCAACTACAAGAACAATTACTTCCTGATGCGCCAGGCGATCTTCATCGCCATCGCGCTGTTCGCCGGCCTGATGACGTTCCGGGTGCGCATCGCCGTATGGCAGCGCTGGGCGCCGGCCATGTTCGTCGGCACGCTGGTGCTGCTGGCGCTGGTGTTGATTCCGGGGGTGGGGGTGTCGGTCAATGGCGCGCGGCGCTGGCTGAACCTGCGCGTATTCAACCTGCAGCCGTCGGAAGTGATGAAGATCGCCGCCGTGCTGTACGCGGCCGACTACACGGTGCGCAAGCAGGAATACATGCACAAGCTGACCAAGGGCTTCCTGCCGATGGTCGGCGCAATCGGCCTGGTCGGGCTGCTGCTCCTGATGGAACCGGACCTGGGCGCGTTCGGCGTGATCGTCTGCATCGCCATGGGCATCCTGTTTTTGGGCGGGATCAATGCCATCTGGTTCGGCGGAATCGGCGCGCTGCTGGGCGCGATCTTCGGCATCATCATCTGGCTCTCGCCATTCCGGCGCGCGCGCATGTTCGCCTACCTCGACCCGTGGCAGGAAGACAATGCACTGGGCAAGGCGTACCAGTTGACGCACTCGCTGATCGCGTTCGGGCGCGGCGAATTTTTCGGCGTGGGCCTGGGCGCAAGCGTGGAAAAGCTGCACTACCTGCCGGAAGCGCATACCGACTTCATCATGGCGGTGATCGGCGAAGAGCTGGGACTGGCCGGGGTGCTGGCGGTGGTGGCCATGTTCTACTGGCTGGTCAAGCGCGCCTTCGACATCGGGCGCCAGGCCATTGCCATCGACCAGTTCTTTGCCGGCCTGGTGGCCAAGGGCATCGGCATCTGGATCGGGGTGCAATGCTTCATCAACGTGGGCGTGAACCTGGGGCTGCTGCCGACCAAGGGATTGACCCTGCCGTTGATGAGCTATGGCGGCTCCGGTGTGCTGATCAACTGCGTGGGCCTGGCGATCCTGCTGCGCATCGATTACGAAAACCGCGTCCTGATGCGCGGAGGGCGGCCATGAAAAAGCTGATGATCATGGCGGCCGGCACCGGCGGGCATATCTTCCCCGGCATCGCGATCGCGCAGACCATGCGCGCGCGCGGCTGGGAAGTGAGCTGGCTGGGCACCGCGCACGGCATGGAAACGCAGTACGTGCCCCAGCACGGCATCCCCATCGACACGATCGCGTTTTCCGGCATGCGCGGCAAGGGGCTGGTGCATACGATCGGCGGCGCCTTCAAGCTGGTGGCGGCGCTGTTCGCCTGCTTCGGCCATCTCGGCCGGCGCCGGCCCGACGTGGTGCTGGGCATGGGCGGCTACGTGACGGTGCCGGGCGGGGCGATGGCGCGGTTGCGCGGGGTGCCGCTGGTGCTGGTCAATGCCGACGCCGCGCTGCTGCTGTCCAACAAAACCCTGGTGCCGATGGCGGCCAAGGTGCTGTTCGGCTTTCCGGCCGACTTTGGCAAGGCGGCCGCCAAGGCCATCGTGACGGGCAACCCGGTGCGCAAGGAAATCCTGGCGGTGGCCGCGCCGTGCGAGCGCTTTGGCGAACGCAGCGGGCCGCTGCGCATCCTGGTGGTGGGCGGCAGCCTGGGCGCCAAGGTCCTCAACGACAGCATTCCCGCCGCGCTGGCGCTGCTGCCGGAAGGCCAGCGTCCCCTGCTCAAGCACCAGTCGGGGAAAAAGAACATCGACGCGCTGCGCGCCGCGTACGCGCAGGCCGGCGTGAAGGCTGACGTGGTCGACTTCATCGACGACATGGCGGGCGCGTATGCGACCGCCGACCTGGTGATCTGCCGCGCCGGCGCGATCACGGTGTCGGAGCTGACGGCGGCGGGCGTGGCCAGCGTGCTGGTGCCGCTGGTGGTGTCGACCACCAGCCACCAGCGCGACAACGCGCAGTGGATGGCGGCGCAGCACGCGGCGATCCACCTGCCGCAGACCGAATTGAACCCGGCCGCGATGGCGCAGCTGCTCGCCTCGCTCACGCGGGCGCAGTGCCGCACGATGGCCGAGGCGGCGCTGGCGGCCGGCAAGCGCAACGCCAACAATGACATTGCAGACGTACTCGAACAACTGGCAGGATCGGCACATACAACATGAAACATAAAATCAAGAACATCCATTTCGTCGGCATCGGCGGCAGCGGCATGAGCGGCATCGCCGAAGTGCTGATCAACCTGGGCTACAACGTGTCCGGCTCGGACCTGGGCAGCAATGCGGCCAGCCAGCGCCTGGAGAGCCTGGGCGCGAAAATCACGCTGGGCCACGACGCGGCCAATGTGGTGGGCGCGGACGCGGTCGTGACCTCGACCGCCGTCAAGGAAGACAATCCCGAAGTGATCGCCGCGCGCGCGGCCAAGACGCCGATCGTGCCGCGGGCGATCATGCTGGGCGAACTGATGCGCTTGAAGCGCGGGATCGCCATCGCCGGCACGCACGGCAAGACCACCACCACCAGCCTGGTGGCGTCGGTGCTGGCCGAAGGCGGGCTCGATCCCACCTTCGTCATCGGCGGGCGCCTCAACAGCGCAGGCGCCAACGCCAAGCTGGGCACGGGGGAATACATCGTGGCCGAAGCGGACGAATCGGACGCGTCGTTCCTGAACCTGACGCCGATGATCGAAGTGATCACCAACATCGATGCCGACCACATGGAAACGTACGAGCACGATTTCGAAAAGCTCAAGGCGGCGTTCGTGCACTTTACCCACCGGCTGCCGTTCTATGGCCGGGTGATGCTGTGCGTCGATGACGCCCACGTGCGCGCCATCATCCCGCAGGTGACCAAGCCGATCACCACCTACGGCTTTGCCGAGGATGCCGAAGTGCGCGCCGTCAACGCCCGCGCGAACGGCTTGCAGATGCACTTTACGGTCATCCAGGACGGCTATCCGGACACCGATTTCGTGCTCAACCAGCCTGGCATGCACAACGTGCAGAACGCCTGCTCGGCCATTGCGATTGCCCGCGAAATCGGCGTCGACGACAGCGCCACCCAGCGCGGCCTGGCGGAGTTTCATGGCGTGGGGCGGCGCTTCACGCGCTATGGGGAAGTGGCCATTGCCGGCGGCGGCAGCTTCACGCTGGTGGACGACTTCGGGCACCACCCGATCGAAACCGAGGTGACGCTGGCGGCGGCGCGCGGCGCCTATCCGGGGCGGCGCCTGGTGCTGGCATTCCAGCCGCACCGCTACAGCCGCACGCGCGACCTGTTCGAAGACTTCGTCAAGGTGCTGGGCACGGCCGACGTGCTGGTGCTGTCGGAAGTGTATGCGGCGGGCGAAGCGCCGGTGCGTGCGGCTGACGGCCGCTCGCTGGCGCACGCGCTGCGCGTGAACGGCAAGGTCGAGCCGATCTTTGTCGAAGCGATCGCCGACATGCCGGCCACGATCATGGGTCTGGTGCAGGACGGCGACGTCGTCATCACCATGGGCGCCGGCTCGATCAGTGGCGTGCCGGCCAAACTGACTACTTATACGGGAGCGTGAACGTGAGCGCCTTGACTCCAACTGCCGGCCGCGCATCAGAATTCGGCAAGGTCGGCGTGCTGTTCGGCGGCAGTTCGGCCGAACGCGACGTATCGATCATGTCCGGCAGCGGCGTGCTGGCCGCCCTGAAGAGCCAGGGCATCGATGCCCACGCCTTCGATCCGGGCCAGCGCAGCATCGCCGAACTGGCGGCCGAAGGGTACGACCGGGTGTTCATCGCGCTGCACGGGCGCTTCGGCGAAGACGGCAGCCTGCAGGGCGCGCTCGAGCAGCTGGGCATTCCCTACACGGGCAGCGGCGTGATGGCGTGCGCGATCGGGATGGACAAGATCTACACCAAGATGATCTGGCTGATGAAAGGCTTGCCGACGCCGCGCTACACGTCGATCACCGAGCACACCGATCTGGCGGCCGTGGTGGCCGAACTGGGCTTGCCGCTGATCGTCAAGCCGCCCCATGAAGGCTCGACCATCGGCATCACCAAGGTGACGCAGGCGGCCGACCTGAAGGCGGCGTACGACATCGCGGCCGGCTTCGACGAGGTGGTGCTGGCCGAAGAATTCGTCACCGGGCGCGAATTTACCGTAGCCGTGCTGGGCAAGGGCGCCAGCGCGCGGGCGCTGCCGCTGGTCGAGATCGTCGCGCCGGGCGGCAACTACGACTATCAGAACAAGTACTTCACGGACGACACGCAGTACTTCTGTCCCGCCCAGCTGGACGAGGCGACGACGGCCGAGATGACGCGCCTGGCGGTGGAAGCGTACCGCGCGCTCGATTGCGAAGGCTGGGGGCGAATCGATTTCCTGCTGCGCGCCAGCGACAACAAGCCGTTCCTGATCGAAGCGAACGCCTCGCCGGGGATGACCAGCCACTCGCTGGTGCCGATGGCGGCGCGCGCGGTGGGGATCAGCTATGAACAATTGTGCGTCGAGATTCTCGCGTCCGCGCGCCTGAAGATGGCCAGGAAACAAGGGTAACTGACGCATGTGGCATGACGTACGGGCTTTGAATGCAAGCGCCAGCGGCCTGGTGGCCGCTGTGGTGCTGGCGTTGATCGCGTCGGGCGTGTGGTGGGTATCGCAGCGGCCGATGTTCACCTTGCGCACGGTGACGGTCGAGAGCATGTACGGGATGGAGTTAAAGCATGTGAACAAGCTGACCCTGCGCGCAGGGGTGGTGGGCCGCATCAAGGGAAATTTTTTCACGACCAACCTGGAGCAGGTGCGCAGCGCCTTCGAATCGGTGCCCTGGGTGCGCAAGGCGACGGTGCGGCGCGAGTGGCCGGACCAGCTGATCGTGGAAGTGGAAGAGCACGAGCCGCTCGGTACCTGGGGCGAGGATTGGCGGCTGCTGTCGGTCAAGGGCGACGTGTTCACCGCCAACCTGGCCGAAGCGGACGAAGAACATGCGCTGCCCGAGCTGAGCGGGCCGGAAGGCAGTGAAAAGGAAGTGCTGGCGCGGTTTGCCGAATTGCGGGCGTGGTTTGCGCCGCTGCGGCTGGCGCCGGAAAAACTGAGATTGTCGAGCCGCTATGCGTGGACCGTCGAACTCGATAACGGGATGAGTGTGGCGCTGGGGCGCGAAGTGGACAAGACGACGCTGAAAAAGCGGGTCGACCGGCTGGTGAACATCTACCCCCAGCTGGCGCGGCTGATACCGGACGGGATACAGACGGTCGACATGCGCTATCCGAATGGCCTGGCGCTCACCGCCGCCGGCCTGAAGGTGCCGGCCGACGCGAGCAAGGCTGTGAAGACGGCAGTAAAACAAGAAGTTCATTCAACCAGCGGCAAAACCAAGAAACTGTAGGCGGAACGCAATGACAAAAGACGCGAAAAACCTGATCGTCGGACTCGACATCGGCACCTCGAAAGTGGTGGCGGTGGTGGCCGAAGTGATGTCCGACGGCCGGCACGAAGTCATCGGACTCGGTCAGCACGAGTCGCGGGGGCTCAAGAAGGGCGTCGTCGTCAACATCGAAGCGACCGTCGAATCGATCCAGCGCGCGCTGGAAGAAGCCGAGCTGATGGCCGACTGCAAGATCCGCAACGTGTATGCGGGCATTGCGGGCAGCCATATCCGCTCGTTCAATTCGAGCGGCATGGTGGCCATCAAGGACAAGGAAGTCACCGCCACCGACGTGGCGCGGGTGATCGAGACGGCCAAGGCGGTCAACATTCCGACCGACCAGCAGCTGCTGCACACGGTGCCGCAGGAATTCATCGTCGACAGCCAGGAAGACGTGCGCGAGCCGATCGGCATGAGCGGGATCCGGCTGGAAGTGCGGGTGCACATCGTGACGGGCGCGGTGTCGGCGGTGCAGAACATCGTCAAGTGCGTGCGCCGCTGCGGGCTGGAAGTGTCGGATTTGATCCTGCAGCCGATGGCCTCGGCCGACGCGGTGCTGACGGCCGACGAAAAGGAACTGGGCGTGGTGCTGATCGACATTGGCGGCGGCACCACCGACATTGCCGTGTTCTCGGACGGGGCGATCCGGCATACGGCGGTCATTCCGATCGCCGGCGACCAGATCACCAACGATATCGCCATGGCGCTGCGCACGCCGACGTCGGAAGCCGAAGAAATCAAGATCCGCTACGGCGTGGCCAAGCAGGTGCTGGCCGACCCGCACGAGTCGCTCGAAGTGCCGGGGCTGGGCGACCGCGGTCCGCGCAATCTGTCGCGCCAGGCGCTGGCGGCGGTGATCGAGCCGCGTGTGGAAGAGCTGTTCGCGATGGTGCACCAGGTGGTGCGCGAGTCCGGGTATGAAGGCGTGCTGTCGTCGGGCATCGTGCTCACGGGCGGCACGGCGATCATGCCGGGCATGGTCGAGATGGCGGAAGACATATTCTTGAAACCGGCGCGCCTGGGCACGCCGGATTATCGCGGCCAGCTAGCCGACGTCGTGCGCAGTCCGCGCTATGCGACGGTGCTCGGCTTGTTGCTGGAAGCGAAGAAGCAGTATTTGCGGGGCCACATCGTAACAAGGCAGGATGGCTCGGTAAAGGCGGTGTGGCAGCGCATGAAGGAATGGTTCTTGGGTAATTTTTAAGCTTTTTACTTTTTATACTTATTTATATAAACCGCAGTTTTCAATCTCCAGGTTTCATACCACTATGAGTCCTGGCGCTTGGAAACCGCACTTTGATTAGGAGTTCATCATGGAGTTTGATATGGTCGATAACGCAGCACTGGGAACCGTCATCAAAGTCGTCGGCGTCGGCGGAGCAGGTGGCAATGCGGTTCAACACATGATCAACAAAGGCGTGTCCGGCGTTGAGTTCATCGCAGCAAATACGGACGCGCAGGCGCTGGCCAATTCGTCGGCGCACAACATCATCCAGATCGGCGAGTCGGGTCTGGGCGCCGGCATGAAGCCGACGGTCGGGCGCCAGCTGGCAGAGGAATCGCGCGCGCGCATCGAGGATTCGCTGCGCGGTGCGCACATGGTGTTCATCGCCGCCGGCATGGGTGGCGGCACTGGCACGGGCGCGGCGCCCATCGTTGCGGAAATCGCCAAGAGCATGGGCGCGCTGACGGTGGCGGTGGTGTCCAAGCCGTTCTCGTACGAGGGCCAGAAGTGCATGGATATCGCCGAGTCGGGTCTGGAAGAGCTGTCCCAGCATGTCGATTCGCTGATCATCATCCTGAACGAAAAGCTCGAAGAGATTTATGAAGACGAGTCGATGATCGACTGGATGAAGCATGCCGACGATGTGCTGAACAACGCTGTTGCCGGGATCGCCGAGATCATCAATGTGCCTGGCCACATCAACGTCGACTTCAATGACGTCAAGACCATCATGGGCGAGCAGGGCAAGGCCATGATGGGGACGGCCACCGCCTCGGGCGTGGACCGTGCGCGCATCGCGGCCGAGCAGGCCGTGGCGTCGCCGCTGCTCGACGGGATCGACCTGTCCGGCGCGCGCGGCGTGCTGGTCAACGTGACCGCCAGCCGTGGTTTGAAGGGTAAGGAGATCAAGGAAGTGATGGCGGCAGTGCGCGCCTTTGCCGCGCCGGATGCGTCGATCGCGCAAGGGATCGCGTATGACGACAACATGGGCGACGATATCCGCGTGACCGTGGTGGCCACGGGTCTGGGCAAGGCCAAGAAGAGCATGCAGCTGGTGCAAACGCCGATGCTGCGCACCGGCACGCACAATCAGCCGATGATGGCGGGCGCGGCGCAAACGCACAGTGCCGGTGTGACCATGGGCGCCGCTTCGGGTCTGGGCGGACATGGCCTCGATGGCATGAAGCAGCCAGCCGTGTGGCGCCGCGAGCAGGCGTCCGAGCAGGTGCAGGCGATGCAGCGCAATGGTGTCGAGACCTACGATATTCCGGCGTTCCTGCGCAAGCAGGCGGATTAATCGCGCAGGGCGGGTTTCGCGGCAGGCTGGGGGCGTTACAGGCCCCCGCCTGCGCGAGGGCGACCTATAAACGCTCCGGGGCAAGCTTGCTTGTACCGGGGCGTTTTTTTTTGCGGGTTGGGGTAGGGTGCGGTAAACGACTTCGGCCACGCGCTATGGGCCCCCGCCTGCGCGAGGCCGACGTAGATTTTTTTCGGTGCTGAATTGCTTGTGCCAGGGCGTTTTTTGCGTTCGCGGCGACGTCGGTGGTTCCGGTGCGGGATTGCCTGTGGCGGCGCTTTTTAGGATCGGGGGACTGCGGCTGCGGCGACGCGGGCGGCCATGGCGTCTGCGATATAGCTACAGTAGCGCCGGTCGCGCGGGCCCTCCCGGCCGGCCCGCACCCGGCCGCCGCCGCCCTTGTTGCTGGTCAGGTCGGGTTGGTCGCGGCGTACCACGTCGTCGCGGTACAAATAGGCGCGCAGGACCGCGTGGGCGCAGGCGCCATCGGCCGCGTTGGTGCTTTTGGCCGCGCCGTGGGCGATGGCGATCACCTGGGTGGCGCTTAAACCGGTGGCGTCGATCCCGCGCCGATGGCGGCCGCGCGGGCTGCGCCGCAAAATGTGGCGGCGCGTGTCGGCCAGATGCCAGCGGAAGTCGTCCGGGCCGCGCAGCCACAGCTCGCGCCATGCGTTACGCACGGTGCCCGTGACGTGGAGCAGAAGCTGGCGCGGTGAATAGGCCTCACCTTGATAGATGATCTGGTCGCCGCGCACCTCGGCATGATAGGTGCTGCGGCGGTAGGTAAAGCGCAGGCAGGTTCCCTCCGGCAGGAACAAGCTTTTCCATTGGTAGCCGCGGGCTGCGGCCTGGGCCGCTGGCGGGTCGTTGCGGGCCGCTTGTTGCAGCCAGGCTTGCAGCGCTTGTTCCACCACGGCGTTCAGGCCGCGCGGGTCGTTGCTGGCCTTTAGCATGCGCAACACGGCAGCGGAGGTGGTGGGTGTGAGTCTGACCTGTGTAGTCTCGAACATGCTCGCCTCGCGTTGGGATCGAATACCTGTTTGACACGGTAGACGCGGGCTTGTTCCCTTTTCCGGGTCGCGCCGCTCCTTTCCCACCCAACCCCGGGGCGAGCCAGAACGAGAGCATGGGCGCGGCAGCAGCATGCCCCCCCGCGCTCCTTCCTTTCCCGAGATACTGTGCAAAGGCTGGGCGATTTCCTGTCTTGCGCGGTGCGAGCAAAAACGCGAGCATGGGGCTGGCCCTGGCGTCGCCCTGCGCAGTTGCCTTTCGTGACGGCATCGATCTGGCGACGAACAGCGTGCCGCCGCGTGCTCGTGTTCTGCGGCGCGAGCAAAAACGCGAGCATGGCGCTGGCCTTGGCCATCCCTGCGCCGGCGTCCTCGATGACGGCACCGATCAAGCAGGCAGATCGGCGCCTGCTGCTCATAGATTGGCCGTGGTCGGCCATTTCCCGCAGCGCGAGCAAAAACGTGCGCATGGCCTGGCCTATCGCGCGGGTAGCACTCACCCCGCACCCCGCACCCCGCACCCCGCACCCCGCGTTTGCCCCACCTTGCCGGCCATGCGCCGCCGCAGCCTGTACCGGCCGCACCATCCCCGCGCCAGTTTTTGCCCGCCTGCAGATTTTGCCCGATTCAGGCATACTGACCGCCTTACAAACCTACAATCAAGGAGCCCCGCATGACCATCAAGATCGGCGACCGCCTGCCAGAAGGCACCCTCTCGGAATTCATCGAGACCGAAACCGAAGGCTGCTCGCTGGGACCGAACACGTTCCAGGTAGCGGACCTCGTCAAGGGCAAGAAGATCGCGATCTTCGGCCTGCCAGGCGCTTACACCCCAACGTGCTCGGCGCAGCACGTGCCCGGCTACGTCATGCACGCGGCCGACCTGAAAGCCAAGGGCGTCGATGAAATCTGGTGCATCTCGGTCAACGACGCCTTCGTCATGGGCGCCTGGGGCCGCGACCAGAAAGCCACCGGCATCGTGCGCATGATGGCCGACGGTAACGCCGCCTACTCCAAGGCCCTGGGCCTGGACGCCGATTTCTCCAAGTACGGCATGGGCACGCGCTCGCAGCGCTATTCGCTGCTGGTCGACGACGGCGTCATCAAGCAGCTCAATGTGGAGCAGGGCGGCGCCTTCGAGGTGTCGAACGCGGAAACCATGCTCAAGCAATTGGGCTGATCGCCGCGCTGTTCCCGCGCATCGAACGGCGCCGCGGCGCCGTTTTTCTTTTACCGGTACCCGCATGACCACGACCACGACCCCGCACCGCCGCACTACTCACGAAAGCCGCGCATGAAGGCGCCGGGCAACCTGCGCAGCATTTACGCGATGATCATCGCAGTGGCCTTGTTCTCGCTCATGGACACGGTCATGAAACTGCTCACGGCGCGCTACCCCGCCATGCAGGTGGCGGCCCTGCGCGCACTCACCTCGCTGCCGCTGGTGCTGGCCTACGTGGCCTGGCGCGGTGCGCTCGGCTCCATGCTGCAGGTGCGCTGGGGCTTCCAGTTGCTGCGCGGTGCGCTCGGCATCGCCATGCTGGCCCTGTTTGCCTATGGCTTGCGCGCGCTTTCGCTGGCCGAGGCGTATGCGCTGTTTTTCATCGCCCCCGCCCTGATCACGGCTTTGTCGGTGCTGTTCCTGAAGGAGCAGGTCAACGCCGCGCGCTGGAGCGCCATCGTGGTGGGCCTGGCTGGCGTGATCGTGGTGCTGCGGCCCACCGGCGAAGGCATGCTGACGATGGGCGGACTGGCCATCCTCGGCTCGGCCGCCTGCTACGCGGTGTCGGCCATCAGCGCCCGCATCCTGGGCCGCACCGACCGCAGCGAGCACGTGGTGCTGTGGCTGATCCTGTTCATTTCGGTGGGCGCCTCGGCCCTGGCCGCGCCCCACTGGGTGGGTGTGCGCACGGATGACGCGCCGCTGCTGTGCGCGCTGGCCATCACCGGGTTTCTGGGCCAGCTGGCCATCACGGAGGCGTTCAGCCGCGGCGAGCCGTCGAGCGTGGCGCCGTTCGAATACACGGCCCTGGCCTGGGGCGTGGCGCTGGACTGGCTGCTCTGGCGCACCTTGCCCGACCAGTTCACCCTGCTTGGCGCGGCCATCATCATTGGCAGCGGGGTCTATCTGATCCGGCACGAACGCGACAGCGCATGAGCGGCGCCTGCCCCATCGGCGCGGCAAGATTGGCGTTCTGTTAAGGCCCGCCGGCTCAGCGGCAGCGCCGTTTCAACTCCGATATAATCGCCCCATGCTCAAACAACGAACTCTCAAGCAGGAAGTGCGCACCACGGGCGTGGGCTTGCATTCGGGCACCAAGGTGGTGCTGACCCTGCGCCCGGCCGCGCCCGGCACCGGCATCGTGTTCCGCCGCGTCGACCTCGACCCGGTGGTGGCGTTTCCCGCCAGCGCAGGCGTGGTGGGCGACACCCGCATGGCCTCGGTCCTGATCAGCGACGGCGCGCGCGTGTCCACCGTCGAACACCTGATGTCGGCCTGCGCCGGCCTGGGCATCGACAACCTGTACGTGGACGTCTCGGCCGAAGAGATTCCCATCATGGATGGCTCGGCCTCGTCGTTCGTGTTCCTGCTCCAGCAGGCCGGCGTGCAGGAGCAGAACGCGGCCAAGAAATTCATCCGTGTCCTGCGTCCCGTGGAAGTGCGCCAGGGCACGGGCAACCAGGAAAAATGGGCGCGCCTGTCGCCCCACGAGGGTTTCAAGCTCGATTTCTTCATCGAATTCAATCACCCGGCCGTGGACGGCACCACCCAGCGCGCCAGCGTCGATTTCGGCGCCGTCTCGTACGTGCACGACGTGGCGCGGGCCCGTACCTTCGGCTTCATGCAGGATGTGGAAAGCTTGCGCGGCATGGGCCTGGCGCGCGGCGGTTCGCTGGAAAACGCCATCGTCATGGATGAATACCGTATCCTCAATTCCGACGGCTTGCGCTACGAAGATGAATTCGTGCGCCACAAGATCCTCGACGCCATCGGCGACCTGTACCTGGTCGGCCACCCGCTCTTGGCCAGCTACGAGGCGCACAAGTCCGGCCATGGCTTGAACAACCTGCTGCTGCTCGAACTGCTCAAGGATCCGTCGTGCTACGAGATCGTGTCGTTCGACGATGAGGCGCACGCGCCGCCGTCCTACGTGCGCCAGATGGCGCGCGAGTGGGCCCTGACCTGATCCAACCAGCCAGCCCTAGCCGCGCCGCTTGGCCGCCATTGCCTTGAGGGCGGCGATCAGGCTGGCGTTCTGCGCCGTCGGCGCCAGCGTGTCGCCCAGGGTGTCGAAGGCATCGAGCGCCGTTTCCGGCAGCACCAGGGTGCGCGTGTGCACCACCGGGGCAATGCTGCGCGTGACCTGCACCTTGAGCTTGATGGCGTCGATCTGCCAGCCGCGCTTGTGCAGCGCGAACTGCAGCTTGGGCAGCTGCTGCTTGAGCTTGGCCGCCATGGCCGAACTGGGCACGGCCAGCACCAGCTGCGCCTGCTCGAACGAGAGCACGTCGCATTGGCCGAACATGGCGGGCAGGGCGTCCGCGCAATCTTTTTGCAGGCTGGCCATGCGCAGCACCGCCGGCAGCAGCGCGGCCATTTTGTCGTTGCGGCGCAGGAAGTCCGTGGCTTCAAACGCGGTGGTGCGATTCTTGGTACCGTAAATGTGCATGCCGCCAGAGTACCATAGCCACCGGCCGTGCAGCGGCCGCGCACCTCCTTCCATGCGCCGACAAGCACTTGCCCCTTGTTATCGCACGCGATATCCCCATTTGGGGCTGGTTCGCATGATAAAATCACCCTCTTTTTGCCATAGTCGGTCGTAACTCGTTATCATTTTGATATCAGTTCGACTTCTTTTTGCGGCTTTTTTTCAAGAATTCAAGCATGTCATTACTGACCCAGATTTTCGGTAGCCGCAACCAGCGGCTGCTCAAACAATATCAAAAGACGGTGCGCGAGATTGGCGCCCTTGAACCGCAGATCGAAACGCTGTCCGACGCCGAACTCCAGGCCAAGACGCCCGAATTCAAGGCCCGCCTGGCCAAGGGCGAGACGCTCGACGCCTTGCTGCCCGAAGCGTTTGCCGTGTGCCGCGAAGCGGCCCGGCGCGTGCTCAAGATGCGCCACTTCGATGTCCAGATGATCGGCGGCATGGTTCTGCATTACGGCAAAATCGCCGAGATGGGGACTGGCGAGGGCAAGACCCTGATGGCGACCCTGCCCACCTACCTCAATGCGCTGGCCGGCAAGGGCGTGCACGTCATTACCGTCAACGATTACCTGGCCCAGCGCGATGCCGAGTGGATGGGCCGTCTGTACAGCTGGCTGGGCTTGACCACGGGCGTGAACCTGTCGCAAATGGACCATGACGTCAAGCAGGCTGCCTACGCCGCCGACATCACCTATGGCACCAACAACGAATTCGGCTTCGACTATCTGCGCGACAACATGGTCTACGAGGCGCGCGAACGGGTCCAGCGCAGCCTGAGCTTTGCCGTCGTCGATGAAGTCGACTCGATCCTGATCGACGAGGCGCGCACCCCCCTGATCATTTCCGGCCAGGCCGAGAACCACACCGATCTGTACTACAAGATCAATGAATTGCCCAAGATGCTGACCCTGCAAATCGGCGAAGAAACGCCGGACGGCAAGGGCGTGGTATCGGTGCCGGGCGACTACACCAAGGATGAAAAGGCGCACAGCGTGCTGCTGACCGAAGCGGGCCACGAAAACGCCGAAGCCATCCTCACCCGCATGGGCCTGCTGCCGGAAGGCGCCTCGCTCTACGATTCGGCCAACATCACCCTGATCCACCACCTGTACGCGGCCCTGCGCGCCCACGCGCTGTACCACAAGGACCAGCATTACGTGGTGCAGAACGGCGAAGTCGTCATCGTCGATGAATTCACCGGCCGCCTGATGACGGGCCGGCGCTGGTCCGACGGCTTGCACCAGGCGGTGGAAGCGAAGGAAGGCGTCAAGATCCAGAACGAGAACCAGACCCTGGCCTCGATCACGTTCCAGAATTACTTCCGCATGTACGGCAAGCTGTCCGGCATGACCGGTACCGCCGACACCGAAGCCTACGAATTCCAGGAAATCTATGGTCTGGAAACGGTCGTCATTCCGCCCAACCGCCCATCGCAGCGCAAGGACCGCCAGGACCAGGTCTACAAGTCCTCGGCCGAAAAATACAATGCCATGCTGATCGATATCCGCGATTGCTACGAGCGCGGCCAGCCCGTGCTGGTGGGCACGACCTCGATTGAAAATTCGGAATTGCTCTCGTCGATCCTCGACAAGGCCAAGCTCGAACACAATGTTCTCAACGCCAAGCAGCATGCGCGCGAAGCGGAAATCATTGCCCAGGCGGGCCGCCCGAAGATGATCACCATCGCCACCAACATGGCCGGCCGCGGTACCGATATTGTTTTGGGCGGCAACGTCGAAAAGCAGATCCAGATCATCGAAGCCAATCCCGACCTGGTTCAGGCCGAGAAGGACAAGATGGCCGCCAAGCTGCGCTCGGAGTGGAAGTCGCTCAACGAGCACGTGGTCGGCGCCGGCGGCCTGCACATCATCGGTACCGAGCGCCACGAGTCGCGCCGGGTCGACAACCAGCTGCGCGGGCGTTCCGGCCGCCAGGGCGATCCCGGTTCGTCGCGCTTTTATCTGTCGCTCGACGACGCGCTGCTGCGCATCTTCGCGGGCGAACGCGTGCGCGCCATCATGGACCGCCTGAAGATGCCCGAGGGCGAACCGATCGAGGCGGGCATCGTCTCGCGCTCGATCGAATCGGCCCAGCGCAAGGTCGAAGCGCGCAACTTCGACATCCGCAAGCAATTGCTCGAATACGATGACGTGGCCAACGACCAGCGCAAGGTGATCTATACCCAGCGTAACGAGCTGCTCGAAACGACCGACATCGCCGAGCTCATCGCGTCCCTGCGCGCCGGCGTGTTCCACGACGTGGTGCGCACGTTCGTGCCCGCCGAATCGGTGGAAGAGCAGTGGGATATCCCCGGCCTGCAGGCAGCCCTGGCCGGCGAATGGCAGCTGGCGGTGCCGCTGGCCGACATGCTGGCCAAGGACAACAGCCTGAGCGACGACGACATCGTCGACCAGGTGCTGGCCGCGGCCGAGGCGTCGTATGCCGCCAAGGTCGAGATCGTCGGCAAGGAAGCCTTCGGCGGCTTCGAGCGCAATGTCATGCTGCAAAGCGTCGACAGCCACTGGCGCGAGCATCTGGCCGCCCTCGACCACTTGCGCCAGGGCATCCACCTGCGCGGCTATGCGCAGAAAAATCCCAAGCAGGAATACAAGCGCGAAGCGTTCGAACTGTTCGGCGCCATGCTCGACCAGATCAAGAATGAAGTGATCCGCATGGTCATGACGGTGCGCATCCAGACGCGCGAGGAAATCGAGGCGGCCGAAGCCAAGCTGGCCCAGTCGCAGGTGGAAAACGTCAGCTACCAGCACGCCGACTTCAACCCCGACGCCGCGCCCGAAGACTTGCTGGCCCCCCAGGGCCCGCGCCCGGCCGACGAGGAGCAGGGCCCCAAGGTGGGCCGCAACGATCCTTGCCCTTGCGGCAGCGGCAAGAAGTTCAAGGCATGCCACGGCAAGCTGGCGTAAGCCGGCATTGCCCCCGAAAGCGGAACTGCGGTTCCGCTTTTTTTATGTCTGTAAAGTTGTAATTTTTCCACTGTTGTAAAAAAACGCAGGGCCGCACGTGGAAATGCGCATGCGGCTGGCGCCGCGAGCACCTCACCAAAACGCACGGATTGGGCCGTTCGGACTAATTGCTTGCCCGATTTTGCAATGCTGGAAGTGAAACTTCACACATTGCCCGAGAGTCGGTTATTTAAATGGGGAGCGAGGCGGGGCATTATGAAACGGTGGGCGAATGCGAGAATAACACTTTAAAAACATTAATAAATTTTTATTAATACTCATTGATAAAGGTTGCTTCGAATGCTACTATTTGATCCCACTCAACTAGGAGGCATTCCATGCGTACTTCTCTCTCTTTCCGCAAAATGAAACAAGCCGGTCAAGGCATGACCGAGTACATCATCATCGTGGCACTGATCGCTGTTGCAGCCATCGCCGTGACCCAATTGTTCGGCACCACCGTGCGTTCGCAGATGGGCGCGATCGCCAAGGAAGTTGGCGGCGATAACGCTGGTTCGACCATCACCGAAGCAAAAACCGCCGGTGGCGCTGCAGCGACTGCCGCTGCCAAGAAGCGCTCGCTGTCGACCTACGGCGACCAGGAAACCACCGGTTCGGCTGGCACCAACTAAGTTCGCTTGACGCAGTAGACGCAGTGGCTGCCGCCGTCGGCAGCCATTGCGCGTGACTCCCGCTGTTTTGTTCCATCCTACGCCGGCACCGACTTCCATGACTCTCATCCATCGCGACTTCGTTCTTCCTGCCCGCCAGCGCGGCCAGGCGCTGATCTATGGCATTTTCATTTTGTTCGGTGCCCTCGCGGCCACGTTTTTCCTGTTTAATACCGGCCAGCTGTCGGCCGAAAAAACCAAGCTGGTCAATACCGCCGATGCGGTCGCCTACAGCGCGGGCGTGATGCATGCGCGCGCCCTCAATTTCGACGCCTATACCAATCGCGCGCTGCTGGCCAATGAAACGACCATGGCCCAGCTGGTCAGCATCACGTCCTGGATCAAGTATTCGCGCCAGCACTCGCAGCGCGTGCTGCCGCTGCTGTGCAATACCTATTATTCGATTCCCATCATCACCGCCACCATCAAGTACGAGCCGCTGTGCCTGCTGATGGCCTATCAGGGCGTCAGTGCTGTGCTGTCGCAGGTCGAGCCGTGGGTCAACCAGGGCGCCAACGTGCTGGCCATTGCCACCGAAGCGGCCAAGGCCGAGCTCAAGCTGGCCCAGTTCACCGTGTACGCCGACATGCTGGTGGCGCGCAATCAGACCCTGCGCGACGTGGCCAACGCCAACTACAAGGATGACGGCACCATTTCGGTCGACACCATTCCGCTGACCGATAACTGGACCCTGTTCGATGGCGGCCCCTTCATCAGCAATCACACGGGCAACCAGCGCGCCCGTTTCCGCGCCCTCGAAGTAAACATCGTCAACAAGGACGAGTTCGTCCGCAACCGCTCCTGGACCGACGACTCGCCCTGGCCCTGCATCGTGCTGCCGATCGGCCACGCCGAGCACCGCGGCAGTACCGTCCTGCAAGGCTACGACAGCTGGCGCGCCACCGACGATGCCTCGTTCAGCGTACGCAAGTGGCGCTGGAGCCTGTTCAATTCGGGCTGCCGCCAGATCGGCAGCTATGCCCTGGGCAACGCCGCCAAGACGGCCAAGAGTTCGGGCGGCGACTACTATTACAGCGGCGTGCCCAATTTCTATGAATTGTCGGACAAGGCGCTCGGCTACACCCCCGACAACCCCGACGTCAACAAGCGCGAGCCGCTGCTGCGCTTTGCCATCCGCCTCACGCGCGACAAGGGCCAGCAGAAAATTTCGGCGGGCCGCTCGGAAATCAAGCCGGCCGGCCGGCTCGATCTGTACGGCGGCAACCAGGCGGGCAACAAGATGGCGGCCGTGTCCACCTCGGAAGTCTATTTCGACCGCTCCTATTCGCCCCGCGCCGGCGGCAGGAAGGAATTGGCCAGCCTGTTCAACCCGTTCTGGCAAGTCCACCTGGTCCCCAATACCGCCGCCGTCACCACGGCTGCCCTCGTCTTGCAAGGAGCTGGCAATTGAATACCGCCCACCACCGCATTGATCACCTGCGCACCTTCACCGGCATCGCTGGCGCCGCCGTCTGCCTGGCGCTGTGCGCGGGCGCGGGCGCGGCCACGCCGATGGAAGAAAAAGTGTTCAAGACGCCGATGCCGCACACCCAGTTCGGCGGCGGCGCCCAGGTCCAGGTCGACTATGCGCGCCTGCAGAGCGAACTGAAGCTGCCGGAATTGCGCCAGCGCCTGGCCGCCCAGCCGCGCGAGGTGCTGGCCAAGTGCGTGGCCGACCGCCAGAAGCGCGGCATGCGCGTCAATCCGCCGGCCGCCTATCCCAGCTTCGACCTGCCGGCCAATACCGATACCTATGTGGCGGCCAACCGCCGCATCAGCTACGTTCACCAGTACGTCTACCACCTCAACATCGACGATTGCAGCATGGTCGAGACCGAAACCTACATGGCCACCCTGGAGTCGAGCGTGGGCAGCTGCCGCTTCGACCTGGTCACCCGCAGCGCCGAAGGCGAGTGCGATCTGGACGCCCACCGCAAGGCGCCTGCCTTGCCCAAGGTGCCCACGCCCGATGCGGCCGGCCTGCAAAAGCGCCTGGCCGAGATGGAAGCGGACCCGCGCCGCGCGGCCACGGCGGCCCAGCTGCGCAAGCTGATCGGCAACGCGCCCCAGACCAGCGGCCAGAAGAAGACCGTGGCCGGACTGGCATGCCAGGTCGGGCGCGACGCCGCCGGCACCAGCGGTTGCATCACGGCCAGCGGCTTGCTGCTCGAAGGCGAGGTGCCCGAGGCGGGCGTCTCCAAGGCGGTCCAGGCCATGGCCGGCGTGAAGGTCAGCGAAGCGGTGTTCGCGCCCCTGTCCGCAGGCGCCAAAGGCGGTGCCAAATGAGCGCGCGCCTGTCCATCGGCCTGCGCGCCCAGCGCGGCCAGTCGCTCACCGAATTTGTCATCATCGCCCTGGTGCTGGTGCCGCTGTTTTTGGCGTTGCCGCTGCTGGCCAAGTACCAGGACATCGCCCAGGCCACCGAAATGGCGGGGCGCTATGTGGCCTTCGACGGCACCACCCGCAATCCGGGCACCAGTGCCTGGAAGACACCCGAGCAGTTAAATGGCGAAGTGCAGCGCCGCTTCTTCAGCAATCCCGACGCGCCCATCAAGACCGGCGACACGCCGGGCGACTTCAAGGCCCACCAGAACCTGTACTGGCGCGATCCCGAGGACAAGTCCTTGATCCGCAATTTCGGCAGCGATATCCGCATCAGCTTTGGCGAGTCGCTCGCCGCCGACCGCGGCGCCGCCTTCAAGTCCAGCCATGACGGCGACCCCTTCATTGTCGCGCGCAACCAGCTGAACCTGGAAAACACCGGCATGTACCGGGGTAACGTCACGGTGACGCTGGCCAATCTGTCAAGCAATCTGGTGGGGCCGACCAAGAGCTACGATTTCTTCAAGAATGTCAATCTGCGCATGACGCGCCACACCACCGTGCTGGTCGACGCCTGGTCGGCGAAAAGCGCGGCCGATGTCGAAGATCACTTGAAGAACCCCTTGATCTACCCGGCCGTCGCGGTCGGACCGGTCATCAATCCCCTGGTTGACGCTGGCGTGGCCATCATGGAAATGCCCCGCTACCTGCCCGGCGTGTGCCTCAATTGCGGCACCAAGGTGGGCGAGCTCGACTACTGGCGCGATGAAGTGCCAGCCGACCGCATTCGCTAAGAGGCCGCCATGTCCGTTCTTTTCCCGACCGCCGTGGCGGCCCGCCTGGCAGCGCGCGCCGCGTGCGCCGCGCTGCTGCTGGCCAGCGCCGCCGCTGCCCTGGCCGCGAGCGCCTGGCCGACCGTCAAGCTGCCCGATGGCGCCGCCTCCTTTCCCGTCGGCGAACAGATGGTGGTCAACGGCTTGCCGATGCGCATCACCGGGTTCGTGCTGCGCAAGCCGCCGCTGGAGACGGCGGCCTGGTTCCGCCAGAACATGGGCCAGCCACTGGTGGAAGACCTTGTCGGCAACAAGCTGGTGCTGGGGCGCGCCGAGGGCGACTTTTACATGACGGTGCAGCTCGAGACGGCCGGACCGGACCGCAACGCCACCCGCGGCACGGTGGCCGTGACCAACGTGCGCGCCGCCAGCGAGCGGCGCGACGAGACGGCCGCCCTGAGCGCGCGCATGCTGGGGCGCCTGCCCGGCGGCAGCCGCCTGCTCAACCAGACCAGTTCCACCGATGGCGGCAAGCTCGCTTCCTACATGGTGGCTGAAAACGGCCACAGCGAAGAGCTCAACCGCCGCCAGCTGGTCGACAATTTGCGCGCCGAAGGCTTGACGCTCGAGCGCGAAGCCAAGCTCGACCCGAAGACCGCGCCCAGCATGCCGCTTGAAATGATGCGCGGGCGCACGCTCTACTTCAAGGGCAACGGCAAGGAAGCCACTGCCGTGATCCGCCCGGCGGGCGAGGGCAAGACCAGCATCGTGCTCAATACCGTCACCATCATGGAGGTGACCAAATGAGCCGGCTGTCGCGCCGCCAGCGCGGTCAATCCATGACCGAATACGTGATCGCCTGCGGTGTGCTGGCGTTCGTGCTGTTCGTCCCCATCAGCGGCGATGCCGCCAGCCCGGGCGGGGCTAAAACGACCATCGAACTGCTTCTGGACGGCTTCAAGAAGGCTTACCAGAAATTCAGCTACGCCATTTCATTACCAACTTGATCATGAACATCAGTCCAAAACACACCGTCACCAAGATTCGCCAATTCAAGCCCAACCGCACCTGGGTGGTGCTTGCCGTCGCCCTCGTCATCGGCGGCCTGGCCGCGCTGGCCGCGCGCGGCTACCTGAACAAGCAGATGGCGTCCATCGAAGCCAAGGCCAAGGGCAAGACGGTGACCGTCATCGTCGCCAAGGGCGACATTGCCAAGGGCGTCAAGCTGTCGACCGAGAACTTGGCGCTGCGCGCCATTCCCCTCGAATTCTCCCAGTCCACCGCCGTCTCGCCGGAAGACGTCGAGCGTATCGACGGCCAGGTCCTGGCCTATCCCGTCAAGAGCGGTGAAATGATCATGTGGGGCTTGATGGAAACCCAGCGCGCGCGCACCTTCTCGGCCCGCATCGAGAACGGGCGCCGCGCCATGACGGTGCCGGTCGATGAAATCAATTCGATTTCCGGCATGCTCGAGCCGGGCGACAGCATCGACCTGATGGTCACGCTCGACCGCGCCGGCAAGAAATTCACCTTCCCCGTCATGCAAAACGTCGAAGTGCTGGCCACCGGCCAGCGCTCGCAGGACGACCCCAAGGGCGGCGAAACGCGCCAGTACACCAACGTGACGATCGATTCCACCGCCACCGAAGCGCAATGGATCATTGCCGCGCGCGAAGGCGGCAAGCTGACCGCCCTGCTGCGCAACCCCGGCGACAAGGCTCCGCTCGACAACAAGCGCTACGACGTGCCAGGCCTGCTCGGCTTGAACGGCGACGCGGTCGTCGCCGGCAGCGGCCCGCGCACCGTGCCGGTCATCTATGGCGGCCAGTCGGCGCGCATGCCGCCCGAAGCACTGCGCCTCGATGGCGGCCGGCGCGCCGGCGTCACCGAGGCCGAGCCCGGTGCGGACGCCATGCCGGGCGCCCCCGCCGCCGCCCCTGCCGCCCCGATGGCGCCGCTCGCGCCTGTCCGCTAAGTTGGCGCCCCGCGCCCCCGAATCAACGAATGTGAATTGACCCAATGAAGACCACCGCAACACGTTTGACCGCCCCGTCCCGCAAGCCGCTCATCGCCGCCCTGGCCCTGGCCCTGGCCACCCCGCTGCTGGGCGCTCAGGCCCTGCAGCCGAGCATGAACACCAATGCCGTCGCCGCCGGCGAGCAGGGCACGCCTGCCGCCAAGCCGCGCAGCAATTTCGGCGACACGCTGCGCCCCACCGTCAAGCGCAAGGCCAAGGCCGGCAAGGCCGAGCTGTACCAGCCGATCAAGAAGCCCGACGACGATGGCCAGATTCCCGAAATCGAGATGTTTGTCGGTGAATCGCGCGTCTTCCCCACTCCGCACGTGGCCCGCATCGCCGTCGGCAATGGCCAGGTCATGTCGGCCGCCGCCCTCGACGACAAGGAAGTGATCGTGTTCGCCAACGGCGTGGGCACCTCGTCGCTGTTCGTCTGGAGCGACGATGGCCGCTACCAGCGCGTCAAGGTCAATATCGTCCCCGGCGACACCAGCCGGGTGGCGCGCGAAGTGGCTGCCTTCCTCGCCACCATTCCCAACGCCAAGGCGTCCATCGTGGGCGACAAGGTCATCGTCGAAGGCGACGCCCTGTCCGACGAAGACCGCGACAAGGTGGGCGAACTGGCCAAGCGCTATCCGCAGATCGTCAACTTCACCAGCGCCGTGGGCTGGGAAAAGATGGTCATGATGGACGTCAAGGTGGTGGAATTTCCGAAAAGCGAATTGCGCGAAATCGGCCTCAAGTGGACGGCCCAGGGCGGCGCCGCCATCGGCAGCGTCTGGGGTCCGATCCGGCGCGGCAATGACGGCCCTTACCAGGTCACCATTCCCAGCGACGGGACCTTGCCGATCGTCGACGTGCTGCCCGACGGCAGCGTCTCGGGCAGCACCACCGTGCCGCGCGCGCTCAACATTGTCGGCGCGCTCAACATGGGCCTGTCCGCCAAGCTCAATTTGCTCGAGCAGAGCGGCAGCGCCAGCATCCTGGCCGAACCCCAGCTGTCGGCCCGCAGCGGCGTCAAGGCCAGCTTCCTGGCCGGCGGCGAATTCCCGTATTCGGTCGCCTCGCCCCAGGGCGTGACGGTACTGTTCAAACCCTACGGCATCAAGCTCGATGTCGAGCCGCGCATCGGCCGCGACGGCATCATCCGCGCCGTGATCGATTCGGAAGTCAGTTCGATCGACCCGTCCGTCACCACGGCCAGCGGTCCGGCCCTGCTCACGCGCAAGACCAAGACCGAATTCAATGCCCGCAGCGGTGAAACCATCGTCCTGTCCGGTCTGCTCCAACGCAATATCAGCAACGATATCGACAAGGTGCCTTTCCTGGGCAGCATTCCCGTGCTGGGCGCGCTGTTCCGTTCCAAGCGCTACCAGAACAAGGAAACCGAGCTGGTGGTGTTTGTCACCCCCACCATCGTCGACGCCCACAGCCCCGGCCTGGTCGAGCGCGTGGCCAAGACGGGCGCGCGCCTCGCCGAGCGGCTCGACAAGTCGCCTTACCTGAGCGACCCGCTCCAGCCCGGCCATGACGCGATCGAATTCAATGCCCCTGGCAGCACCGGCACCCCGGTCGCGCCCGCGCAGGGCACGGCCATGCCGTCGGCTCAGCCGCTGCCCGTCGGCGCGCTGCCGGCCATCCTGCCGGCCAACGACAATCCGCTCCAGCGCACGCCCGCCGTCACGGGCGGCAGTTCGCTCGTCGTGCTGCGCGAAGGCCTGGTGCTGCGCGCCGAGCCGTCCGACGCCGCGCCGGCCCTGCTCGAACTGGGTTACCACGCGATCGTCCAGATGGGCCCGGCCGAAGCGCCGCTGGCCATCCGCGACAAGTGGCGCAATGTGCGCGTGGGCGAATTGAATGGCTGGGTGCATGCGGGCAGCGTCCGGCTGGCGCGCCTGACGGCCGGTCAGGTCCCGGCCGGCGACAGCCCGGTGGCGCGCAAGGCCGTCGGCGGCAAGATGCTGACCCTGGGCGCGAAAGGGGGCGCCGACGCCAAGGGCGCGCGCGCCGTCGCCGCCGCCGCCCGCCAGTACCGCGTCGTGCTCGATGGCCTGGCCATGCACGTGAGCCCGGACGTCAATTCCATGGTCGTCGAAAAGCTGGCCGGCGGCCAGCTAGTCTCGTCGAGCAGCGGCAATGCCAGCGGCAGCTGGATCGCGGTGCAGTCCGGCGCCGCCCGCGGCTGGGTCTCGGCCCAATGGCTGCAGAACGTCACCAACCAGAACTGAGAATCCCATGCTACAGATTGAAATCACCGGCCCCGATGGACGCCAGCGCCTGGTCCAGGTACCCGACGACAGCGTGATCGGCAAGAGCAGCCAGAATGAAATCCGGCTCGACAGCTGGCGCGTGGGCAAGGAGCATGCGCGCCTGTTCAAGACCCCGGGCGGGGTGCTGCTCGAAGACATGGGCTCGTTTGGCGGCGTGTTCGTCAACAATGAGCGCATCGATACCCAGCATGGCCCGCTCAAGGGCAGCGACGTGATCGGAGTCGGCCCCTACAAGCTGCGCGTGATGGAGATCGGCACCGCTTCCGGCGTGGTGCAGGCGGCCGCGCCCTCGTCGCGCTCGAACGCGGCCGCTTACCGCAACCAGAACGCCACCGATGAAATGCGCGCCTCGCGCGCGGCCACCGAAAAGGCCCAGCAGGAAGCGCTGCGCGAACGCGACGGCGTGCCGCCCGCCGCTGTCGCCGCCGTGCCCGCCACCCCGTCCGCGTCCGCCGAACGCGGCGCCGCCCCCGCGCGCGACGGTTTTCCGGTCGTGCTGGCCCCGGCCGCCGCCCTCAAGGACCAGGAATTCGAGTGGCGCAAGCGTATCCACAGCGCCCTGCTCGATACCATGGACTTGCGCCGCCACGACGTCTCGAGCATGAGCGACGCCCAGCTGCGCACCGAGACGAGCGCCCTGATCGAGGAAATCATCCGCGCCCAGGAAGGCGACATTCCGCGCGAACTCAATCGCAAGCTGCTGAAAAAGCAGGTGCTTGACGAAGCCATCGGCCTCGGTCCCCTGGAAGAATTGCTCGACGACGATACGATTTCCGAGATCATGGTCAACCGCTACGACCAGATCTATGTCGAGCGGGGCGGCCGCCTGCAGCGCCATCCGCTCACCTTCACGGGCGACCGCGCCGTGCTCGGCGTGATCGAGCGCATCGTCGCGCCGCTCGGCCGGCGCATCGACGAATCCTCGCCGATGGTCGACGCGCGTCTGAAAGACGGCTCGCGCGTCAATGCCATCATTCCGCCGCTGGCGCTCAAGGGCCCGACCCTGACGATCCGAAAATTCGCCAAGCGCAAGCTCACCGCCCAGGATCTGGTCGACTTCAATGCGCTCAGTCCGGAGATGGCCGAGTTCCTGCAGATTTGCGTGGAGGCGCGCAAGAACATCATCGTCTCGGGCGGTACCGGGTCGGGCAAGACCACGCTGCTCAACATCCTGTCGAACTTCATTCCCGCGGGCGAACGCATCATCACGGTGGAAGACGCGGCCGAACTGCAGCTGCACCACGATCACCTGATCAGCCTGGAATCGCGCCCGCCCAACGTGGAAGGCAAGGGCGCCGTCCACATCCGCGACCTGGTCAAAAATACCCTGCGCATGCGCCCCGACCGCATCGTGGTGGGCGAGTGCCGCGGCGCCGAAGCGCTCGACATGCTGCAAGCGATGAATACCGGCCACGAAGGCTCGCTCACCACGCTGCACGCCAATACCCCGCGCGACGGCCTGGCCCGCCTGGAAACCATGGTGCTGATGGCCGGCATGGACTTGCCGCTGGTGGCCATCCGCGAACAGATTTCCTCGGCGGTCGACATGGTGGTCCAGCAAACCCGCTTTTCCTGCGGATCGCGCAAGGTGACCAGCATCACCGAACTGTCGGGCATGGAAAGCGGCAAGATCCAGATCCAGGAATTGTTCAAGTTCGTCAACAAGGGGTACGGCCCGGGCGGCGACCATGGCGGCACCAAGGTCCAGGGTTACTTCAGCGGCTGCGGCATGGTGCCGACCTTCTATGAGGAATTGCGCGCCGCCGGCGCCGATCTCGACATGGGCATCTTCGTGCCGCACGAAGCCGAGCGCGCGCAGACCGGTCTCGACAGAATGGATGGCTATGACGAACAATAGCGATGTCTTGATCGCGTTCACGGTCGTGATCGCGCTCTCGGCCGGGATGCTGGCCTGGTTCGTGATCGACATGGGCACGGTCACCATGAACCGTTACAAGGCGAACTTCACCGAGCGCGCCAAGTTCCAGGCCCAGGAATTTTTCCTGTTCATCGATCCGCGCAAGCTGTTCATGGCCAACCTGGCCAGCATGGTGCTCGTGTCGATGCTCGTCTGGATGGCCACCGGCAGCGCCGTGCTGGCCATTCCCGTGTTCTTCATGATGGCGCTGGCGCCGCGCTTCCTGTATGCCTGGATGCGCGCCAAGCGCATGCAAAAGTTCGAAGAGCAATTGCCCGACGCGCTCATGATGCTCTCGGGCGGCATGCGCGCCGGGGTCGGCCTGTCGGCCGCCATGGCCCAGCTGGTGGCCGAGGCGCCCGCGCCCCTGGGCCAGGAATTTTCCCTGCTGCTGCGCGAGCAGCGCCTGGGCGTGACGCTGGAACAAAGCTTGAACAATCTGTCGCGCCGCGTGCCCACCCAGACCACCACGCTGGTGGTGTCGGCCATGCGCATTGCTACCGAAACCGGGGGCGGCCTGGCCGAAACGCTCGAGCGCACCGCCGCCACCATCCGCGCGCGCCTGCAAATGGAAGGCAAGATCGCCGCCCTGACGGCCCAGGGCAAGCTGCAAGCCTGGGTGGTCGGTCTGCTGCCCGTGGCCCTGGCCCTGGTGCTCAACAAGATGGAGCCCGAAGCGATGTCGTTCCTGTGGCACAGCCGCCTCGGCTGGGCGACCCTGGCCGTGCTGGCCGTGTTCGAGTTTCTCGGCGTGTACGTGATCCGCAAGATCATCGCCATTGACGTGTAAGAGTGCCATGGAAAACCTGCTTCTGAAAAATGCCAACCTGGTCGTCGCCGCCTTCGCGCTGGCGATCGGCCTGTCGGTGGCCCTGGTGGCCTGGCTGGTCACCCGCACCGTGGCCGACGTGCCCGAAGAAGACCGCGAGTACAAGGATCCGCCGCCGCTCGGGTTCCGCCTGCTGTGGTACCCGATCCACTGGACCTCGTACTTCCTCGGTCCTGTCCTGTCGGGCAAGAGCTACCACGCGCTGTTGGGCAAGCTGCGCAAGGCCGGGCTCGAATACACGATTTCGCCCGAGCAGTTCATCGCCGCGCGCATCGTCGGCGCGCTCCTGGCCGGCATTCTGTTCTGGTGGATTGTCGGCTCGTTCGACACGGCCAAAGAGGGCGAGGTGGGCATCGGCCTGTCGCTCTACTTCGAGATCGCCGCCGCCGGCGCCTTGTTCGGCTACTTCTATCCGGCCATCTGGCTGCGCGACCTGCTGGCGCGTCGCCGCAGCGAACTGCTCAAGACGCTGCCGTTTTACCTCGACATCATCACCCTGTGCGTGGAAGCGGGCTTGAACATGCAGGGCGCCATGGGCCAGGCCGTCTCCAAGGGACCGAAAGGCGTGCTGCGCGACGAAGTCCAGCGCGTACTGCGCGACATCCGCGCCGGCAAGAACCGCGCCGATTCCATGCGCGCCATGTCGGACCGCTTGAACGAGCCGAACGTGACCAGTTTTACCACTGCCGTGATCCAGGCCGAGCTGATGGGCATGAATCTGGGCCCCGTGCTGCGCGCCCAGGCCGACCAGCGCCGCACCGAACGCTTCCTGCGCGCCGAAAAGCTGGCCATGGAAGCGCCGGTGAAGATGCTGTTCCCGCTGATCGCGTTTATTTTTCCGTGCACGTTTATCGTGCTGTTCTTTCCAATTGCCATGAAATTCATGCATGAGGGGGTGTGAGACCATGACCACTGACATTTTTGACGGACCGTTCGAACTGCATACCGCAGGCGCCGTCCATGCGCTGCAGATTCGCGTGGCGGCCAGCTTCTGGGCCCGCTTCCGGGGCTTGATGCTGGCGCCCCCGCTGGCGCCCGATGCCGGCCTGCTGCTGCTCAAGTGCGACAGCGTCCATTGCGCATTCATGCGCCAGAGCATAGACGTGGTGTATCTCGATGCCGATGGCGTCGTACTCAAGTGCGTGCCGCATCTCAAGCCCTGGCGCGCCAGCCTGTCCGGCGCCGGGCGCGACGCGCAAGGCCAGCGCCACGCGCGCGCCCGCCACACGCTCGAACTGGCGGCCGGCACCATCGCCCGCCTCGGCATCGCGGCGGGCGATCGCGCCGTCCACCCGGCCTTGCGCCGCCTGCCGGCCCCCGCCGCGCGGGCCATTCCCGTGCAGGCCCAGCGCGGTGCGGCGCTGGTCGAATTCGTCGTGGTCGGCCCGCTGCTGACCCTGATCGGCCTGGCCATGCTGCAGCAAAGCATGATGTTCTTCGCCAAGAACCAGCTCAATCACGCCACCTTCATGGCAGCCCGCGCGGGCAGCCTGGGTCACGCCAACCTCGCTACTGTCAAAAAAGCCTACGCTGCAGCGCTGGTGCCCCTGTATGGGGGCGGCACCAATGCCGCGGAACTGGCCGCATCGCTGCTCAAGGCGACGGAGGAAGTGGCGCTGGCGGACGTGGAAATCCTCAACCCGACCGCGGAAAGCTTCGCCGACTTCGGCAACAACCCCGAGCTGCAGCAAAAGTATGGCACCGGCAGCAAGCGCGTCATTCCCAATACCGGCCTCGGTTTCAAGGGCACGGGGGTGGGTGGCACCTCCGGCCAGTCGATCCAGGACGCCAATCTGATCAAGGTGCGCATCACCCATGGCTACGAGCCGAAGATTCCAATCGTCAGTACCGTGTATCTGGCCTACCTGCGCGCCGGCGATCCCGGAACCAACCCGCGCTACACGGCGCTGCTGGCGGCCAAACGGATTCCCGTGGTGACCAACGTGACGCTGCAAATGCAGAGCGACGCGATCGAGGGCTCCCCGGTCAGCACGCCAGGCACCGGCAACAATGGCAACCCGTCCAATCCGGGCGACCCACCGGACACCGGTACGCTGCCCGACTGCCACGGCATCGGTTGCAATCCGCCGCCCGATCCGGTCGACCCGAACACGCCGTGCACGGGGCCGAACTGTCCTGTCTGCACCGGCGGCGGCTGAGTTGTCCTCTTCCATTCGATAAGGCAGTTGGCCATGACATTCAAGAAGGCATTGCATTGCCTGTTGCTGCGCTGCGCCTGCGGCCTGGCACTGGCTGCCGCTGGCGTGCCGGCCGCCCAGGCCCAGTTCAATCTGCCGGGCCTGCCTCCGGCCACCTGTCCACCCAATACGAGCTGCGTGCCGGGCACGCCGCCGGCCATTCCGCCCAACCCGCCCGGCACCTGCGGGCCGGGCAATGCCGGCAGCACCTGCGGCCAGGGCGGCCCGGCCACCACGGGCGGCCTGTCGGGTATCAATGTCGGCGCTGGCAACCCGATCAACATCATCAACGGCAACAAGTACCAGCGTGAAGTCGACATGGCCGCGCTGCCGGGCGTGCTCGGGCTGGAAATCGTTCGCCATTACAACAGCACCCTGAGCGGCGCCGGCGCCTCCACCAACCTGGTCGGACGGGGCTGGAAACTGTCCTATGAAACCGACCTGTACGTGCTGGGCCAGACCGTGCAGATCGTCCAGGCTGACGGCGCACGCATCATTTTCAACCGCGATCCGGCCAACCCAAGCCTGTGCGCGAGCGCCAATCCGGCCGACGGCAGCATTCATGTGAGCAAGGGGCCGCGCGGCGAACAGTACCTGTGGCGCATGAACGACGGGCGCCAGCTCAGTTTTGACGGCAAGGGCAAGCTGACCCAGATTCTGGCGCCGACCGGCGAATTCGTCAGCCTGCAGCACGACGCTGCCGGGCTGCTGGTAAGCGTGACCGATCCCCAGGGGCGCACGCTGCGTCTGTCCTACCTGGACAAGGCCGCTGCCACCGCTGGCGACGCGTTTCGCGGCGTGCAGCACATCGACAGTCCGCTGGGCCGCTTCACCTACGCCTACGGCGCCACGCAGGCGCCTGGCGCGGCGCCGGCACTGGTGCGTGCCAATCTGCGCGCGGTCAACTATCCGCAGGCCGGCATGGGGCGCGTGTATCACTACGAAGACGCGCACCGTCCCACCCTGCTGACCGGGATCAGCATCCTGTCCGAGGGCAAGGCCGCGCGTGACGCCACCTACGCTTACCAGGAGGATGGCAAGGCGGTGCTCACCATGCACGCCGGCAACGTCAACAAGGTGACGCTCGACTTCAGCGCCCCCGGGCGCACCGTCCTCACGAACAGCCTGGGCCAGAAGACCGATTACCGCCACGCCATCGTGGGTGGACAGTACGTTCTCCTCGAAGTGCGCGGCCCCGGCTGCGCCACCTGCGGCGAGACCGATGTGCGCTACGCCTACGACAAGCTGGGGCGCCTGACCGAAACCGTCAAGCTCGACAGCGACGGCCATCCGCTGCGCGCCGTGCGCACCGAATTCGACGCCCAGGGCCGTCCGCGCGCCATGCGCCAGCTCGTGTATGTGGACGGCAAGGCGCGCGACAACGGGGTCGCGTTGCGTTACACCTACGACACGGCGGGCATCCCCACCGGCGTGGCCCGCCCCAGCGTGGTGGCTGGCAAGGAAGTGCTGACCACCATCGCCTACAACGGCGCCGGCCAGCCGCTGCGGGTGAGCGAAAGCGGCTGGGCCCCGGGCGCTGCCGGCGCCGCCGCCAGCGTCATCACGCGCACCACCAGTTACACCTACCGCAGCATCAATGGCCGCAGCCTGCTGGTGCGGATCGACGGCCCGCTGCCGAACGGCAAGAGCGCCACGCCAGCCGACTCCGACATCACCGATATCGAATGGGATGCCAAAGGCAATGCCGTGCTTGCCATGACCAGTCCCGGCAAGCAGCGCAGCACGCTGGCCTACGACAACCTGTGGCGCATCGCCCGCGTCAGCGATGCGGCCGGGCGCACCAGCGCCTTCAGCTACGATGCGCGCAACCGCCGCATCGCGGTCGCTGGCGATGGCGTGGTCTATCACACCCGCTTCGATGCGCTCGACCGGGTGGTGGAAACCGGCTACACCAAGGAGGGCAAGTACATCGCGCTGTCGAAGCAGGGCGCCGACCTGTCCGGTCGCGACGCGTGGCGCGTGTCGCAGCAGGGCGTGCTGGCGCGCCAGCTGTTCGACAGCGAAGGCCATCTGCTCGAGACCAGTACCGGCGTCGGCGCCGCGCGCCAGGTGCGCGTGTTCGGCTATGACGACGCGGGCCGCCTGACCAGCGTGGCCGACGGCCCCGGCACGGCGCGCCGCATCGTGTGGAACGCGCTTGGCCAGGTGGCCGCGCGCATCGACGCGCTCGGCCGCGAGCAGCGCTACCGCTACGACGCCGACGGTCAGATCGTGCAAGTGACCGACGCCGCCAACACGGTCCAGGCGGCCAGCATGGCGATCGAACGCGATGCGGCCGGCACCACCAGTGCGATCCGGGCCGCCAACGGCGCGCTCACGCGTTACGTCAACGACGATTTCGGCCGCACCCTGGTCGTGGCCAGCCCCGACAGCGGCACGGTCAGCTACGCCTACGATCAGGCCGGGCGCCTGACCGCCAGCACCGACGCCCACGGCAACCGCGCCAGCTACGACTACGACGCGGCGGGGCGCGTACTGCGCCAGAGCATCGCCGGCGCCGGCGCCGCCGCGCCCGTCGTCACCAGCTGGACGTACGATGGCGCCGATCTGGTGGCCATCGACCACCCGGTCCAGAGCGAACGCTATGTCTACGACGACCAACACCGCCTGCTGGCGAAGACGGTCACCGTGCAGCGCGCGGGCGCCGCGCCCGTGGTCAGCCGGATCACCTACCAGTACGACGCCACCGGCCAGCCGCGCAGCACCACGCTGGCCGACGGCAGCACCATCGCATACCAGCGCAACGGCCAGAACCAGCTGGTGGGGATCGTGCGCCACCGCGTGCGTACGCCCTGGCTGCGCTGGCTGCTGCCGTCGCAAACGGTCGCTGCCGGGATCGAGCGCGATCTGACGGGCGTGCGCGCCTTCGACTACGGCAACGGCGTGCAGGCGCGCTACGAGCGCAGCGCGCAAGGCGCGCTGGCGCGCATCGTCTATCGCCGCCCGCAGGACGGCGCGCGCGCCACCGTCATGGCACAGGCCGGCCTGGACCTGATGCTGGGCATCCGGCCGGCGCGCGCGGCCGTGCCTGGCGCCCTGGGGGCGCCGCGCGAAGCGAACAGCATCGTCGATGTGCGCTATCTGTGGGATGTGCAGGGCAATTTGCTGCGCAGCCAGGGCAACGAGGTCGCCCATGATTATGCCTACGATGCGCAGGACCGCCTGATCGTGGAAACGCGCGCCGGCGCCGCCTCCGGCATGCGCCAGGCCGGCATGGACGGCGCTGCCGCCGTCTCGCGCTATTTCTACGATGCGAACGGCAATCGCGTGCTGGGGCAGCAGGATGCCGCCAGCCAGAGCGAGACCGCCGGCACCGTGCGCACCGCCTACCAGGGCGGCAGCAACCGCCGCGTCGATGACGGTGCCCAGGCCGTGCGCTACGACAGCAGCGGCATGCCGCTGACGATCGGGCGCCGCGCCTTCGACTGGGATGCGCTGGGCAAGCTCGTTGCCGTGCGCGAGGACGGCAAGCTGCTCGCCGCCTACCGCTACAACCACCGCGGCGAGCGCGTCTCGAAAGCGGTGGGCGACGCGCATCGCACCTTCCTGTACACGGGCCGCCGCGTGGCCGCCGAGCTCGATGGCGCCGGACGCGTGACGCGCCAGTACCTGTATCTGGGCGAGATGCCGCTGGCTGTGATCGACTATGCCGGCGGCGTGCAGCCGGAAACGCAGGAACGTTCCGGCGCCGGCCAGGTGCTGCACGACCTGGCGTTCGTGCTCAAGTCCTGGTTCGGCGGCGCCGCCGAGTCGCTCGTCTTCCTGCACACAAACCACCTGGGCGCGCCCGAGGCGGCCACCGACGCCGCGGCCCGTCCCGTGTGGCTGGCCGAGTACAGCAGCTTCGGCCTGATCCGTGTGCGCCACCAGGCCGCCGGCTTCGTGCAGCCGTTGCGCCTGGCTGGCCAGTACGAAGATGCCGAAACCGGCCTGTATTACAACGACCACCGCTATTACGACCCGCGTGGCGGCCGCTACCTGACTCCCGATCCGCTCGGACTGCAGGCCGCCGGCAACAGCTACGCTTACGTGGGCAGCAATCCGCTCAAGTTCATCGATCCGGAAGGGCTGGTGCTGTTCGCCTTCGACGGCACCGGCAATACGCGCGACACGGCGTGGCTGGCCGCGAACGGCAGTTCCCTGTCCAACGTCGCCCAGTTCGCCGGCCGCTACACCGATGGCGCCGCGCACTATATTTCCGGGGTCGGTACGGTCGACACCAGCGATCCGGCCAGGCCGATCCGGCCCGGGGATTTTGTGCCCTGGTATAACCCGCTGCCGAACGAAGCGGCGGACATGGCGTTCAACTATTCGGGCAACGCCCGCATCGTGCGGATGGAAGAGTATTTCAACGACGAAGCAAATCTCGCCGCCGACGATGACGTGATGAACATCGATATCATCGGCTTTAGCCGCGGCGCGGCCCAGGCGCGCGACTTTGCCAACCGCATCGCCGGGCGCACCAGCGGCGGCTGGTACAAGTACACGGTGCCCGGCCAGAACGGCGGCGCGGCCGTCACCAAGTGTCAGAAGGTCAATTTCCGCTTCCTGGGGATTTGGGACACCGTGCTCAGTACCAATCGCGGACCGGCCTACAACCTGGCCATTCCCGATCAGTTCGCCGTTGTCTCGCACGCCATTGCGCTCGACGAATTCCGCGGCAACGCCGTGCGTTCCCTGCCGGGCGGCCATGTTGGCGCCTTCCCGCTCGAATCGATCGGCGGCGCCCCTGTACCCGATGGCAAGGTGCGCACCGAACGGGGTTTCCTGGGCGCGCACGCCGACATCGGCGGCGGCTTCAGCAGCGACCAGAGCCAGCTGGCCCAGGTGGCGCTCGAGTGGATGGTCAGCCAGGCAGTGTCGGCGGGCGTGGGTGTCGAGCACGGAGCCCGTACCGTGATCGCCAATCCGGTGGTCCACGACAAGAGCGATAACCAGCTGACCGAAGACGGCAAGCCGACCTCGTGGTCGGAAGACCGCACCGTGCGCTATCGTGACGGCACGACCACCACCCAGCGCAACATGACGGGCACCGGCATGACCTTTAACGATACGATGCAATTTATTTCCTACCTGCCGGGCGGGCGCGATATGGACGGCAACCCGGTGCGCAGCCCCGGACCGGGCTTCTCGACCGGAACGGTGGACATGGCCGCCTACCTGGCGTGGCTCAAATCGCACGGTTACGATCTCAATCTGACGGTCCAATGACGATGAAAAAATTTGACTTCTCCGCTATCTCGCCGACGCGCCGCAGCCTGTTGTGGCTGGCGGCCGTCATTCCCGCCATGCTGGCCTGCGCCGGCGCCGGCAGTGTGCGCGCCGCTGCCGCGGGCAAAGAGGGCGCCGGGCGCTTCGCCGGCGTGCCCATCGGTACCTTGTATCTGGATGCGCATCCGGAAAAGCGGGCCGTGACGATTTATGACGATCGGGGCTTCTCGATCGGCGACGGCGCCCTGTTGAGCCTGAAAGTGACCAAGCATTACAGTTTCCCCGGTGGCGAGCGCGGGCTGCCCGCAACGATCCGTGCGACCTGGCGCAGCGGCGCCGTTTCATCGAACGCGATGGGCGAGTGGACCGGCGGCCAGATCATCGGCGACTACACCGTGCCGGTGGCCGACCGCATCCCGCAAGCCGTGCTCGATTACATCCGGCGCGAGGGCGGCAGCTTGCGCCTGAAGGTGCGGATCGTTGACGCTGGCGTGCTGCTCGGCTGGGATGTGGAGCAGCGCATCGGGTCCGGCGGCGTGACCGCGCTGGTGTACCGCATGGCCGGCGGCGACTTCCGCGAAGACCGGATCGAAAACGGCAAGGTGGTCGAGCCCGGTTGGGAGCACGCGCCGTCCGGCACCAATAACCTGACGCGCTAGCCCCTGCGCGTGCCGCGCACCTTTATTACAGAGAACGTGAATGCTGAAAACTAACTTGCGCAGCGCCTTGCTGCACGCCGCCGTCGCGGCCCTGTCCCTGAGCGCCATGCCCGCCATCGCCGGCTCCTCGCTGTTTCCCGGCCTGCCGCCGGCCTGCCCGCCGAACACGAGCTGCGTGCCTGGCACCCAGCCGCCGGGCTTTCCCCCGATCATTCCGCCGGTCACCCCGCCCGGCACCTGCGGTCCCGGCCACGGCGGCGCCACCTGTCCGGCCGCCGGCGCCGGCCCGGCCACCAATAACAGCGGCCCCGGGCTGAACCTGGGGGCGGGCAACCCGATCAATATCATTACCGGCAACAAGTACCAGCGTGAAGTCGACATGGCGCCGCTGCCGGGCGTGCTCGGTCTGGAAATCGTGCGCCACTACAACAGCGCCTTCAGCGGCGAGAACCAGTCGACCAACCTGGTCGGCCGCGGCTGGAAGCTGTCCTATGAAACCGACCTGTTCGTGGCTGGCAAGACGGTGCAAATCATCCAGGCCGACGGCACCCGCTTGATCTTCAACCGCGATCCGGCCAACCCGAGCCTGTGTTCGGGCGCCAACCCGGCCGACGGCAGCGTGACCGTGCGCAAGGGCGCCGGCGGCGAACAATACGTGTGGCGCTGGGCCAACGGGCGCGAGCTCAGTTTCGACCAGCGCGGCAAGCTGGTGCAGATCTTGGCTCCCAACGGCCAGTTCGTCAGTCTGCAGCATGATGCGCGCGGCCTGCTGGTGCGCGTGACCGATCCCCAGGGCCGCAGCCTTCAGTTGAGCTACCTGGACAAGAACACCGCCGCCGCCGGCGGCGCCTACCGCGGCGTGCAGCGCATCGACTCGCCGGTCGGCGCTTTCCGCTACAGCTACGGCAGCCCGATGCCGAAAGGCGCCGCGGTCGCGCCGGCCCAACTGCTGGCCAGCCTGGTCAAGGTGGAGATGCCCAGCGGCGCCCGCTATTACCACTACGAGAATGCGCAATTTCCCACGTATCTGACCGGCATCAGCGAGCATGCGCTCGACGCGGCCGGCCACACTGTCTGGCAGCGCGTGGCCACCTATGGCTATGACGAGAACGGCAAGGGCAACCTGAGCGTGAAGGGCGCGCCGGCCCGGCTGGCGCGCGGCGCCGACGGCAAGCTGCTGCAGCCGGCCCGCCTGGCCGCCGGCACCGGGGTCGAGCAAGTGACGCTCGAACACGGCGGCGGCGAGACCATCCTCACCAACAGTCTGGGCCAGAAGACCCGCTTCCGTCACACCCTCATCGGCGGCGAGTACCGCCTGCTCGAAGTGCGCGGCGCCGGCTGCTCGACCTGCGGCGATACCAATATGCGCTACGGTTACGACGCCGCCGGCCACCTGACCGCCAGCATGAAGCTCGACGCCGCCGGCACGGTGCTGTCGGCCGACGCCACCGAGTACGACGCGCAGGGCCGGCCGCGCCTGGTGACCCATTATCCGTATGCGGCCGGCAAGCCGCTGGCCGGACAGTGGAAGCTGCGCTATGAATATCCCGGCAGCAGCATGCTGCCAGCACGCATCGTGCGCCCCAGCGTGGTGCCGGGACGCGAGTACGTGACGGCGCTCAGCTATGTCGCCTCCGGCGCTGCCGCCGGCATGCCGAGCGCGGTGACCGAAACGGGCTTCCTGCCGACCTTCGAAGGCAAGGGCGTGGCCGGCACCATCGCGCGTACCGTGGCCTACCGCTACGACGGCTACGGCCAGCGCACCGAGACCGACGGCCCCCTGCCCAACGCGCCGGGCCAGGCCGACCCATCGAACAGCGACATCACGCGCACCGAGTACGACGCGCGCACCAAGATGCCGGTGCGAACGATCGCGCCGGGCAATGTGGTGACCGAGATTGTCGCGCGCGACGCCGCCCTGCGCCTGCACGTGCTGCGCACCAGCGACGCGGCCGGCAGCCAGACCGTCACCACGCGCAACAACTGGCGCGGCCAGCCGGAAGAAGTGCGCATCGACAGCGTGGCGGCCGACGGCGCCGCCATCTCGCGCACGATCCGCTACGCCTACGGCCCCAATGGCCCCCTGCTCAGCCTGACCCAGCCGGGCGGATTGACCAGCCGCTTCGTGTACGACGCTGCCGGCCGCATGACCCATAAGATCCTGCCCGACGGCAGCAAGGTCGCCACCACGCTCGATACCGAGGGCCAGCGCCAGGCACTGTCCCTGTACAGCGCCGACGCGCAGCTGGTGGCCCATACCGCATTCCGCTTCGATCCGCGCAACCGGCTGGCCGGCACTAGCGACGCGCTGGGCAGCCTGGGCGAGGCCGGCTACACCGATGCCGGCCAGGTGGCGCAGCTGACCAATGCGCTCGGCACCAGCACGCGCTTCGAGTACGACGCCAATGGTCAGTTGATCAGCCGTACCAGCGCCGCCGGCAGCGCCGACGCGGCCACCGTCGGCATGCGCTACGACATTAACGGCAAGCAGATCGGCGTCACCGACGCCAACGGCGTGGTGACCTCGGTGCGTTACGACGATTTCGGCCGCAAGATGCTGGAAGTAAACGCCGACCGCGGTGTCACCCTGTATTACTACGATGCGGCCAGCCGCCTGCTGGTGCGTTCCGACGGGCGCGGCAACACCGTGCGCTTCGCCTACGACGTTCAAGGCCACATGCTGAGCGCCGGTTCCGACAAGGTCGCCGGCCTGACCCAGTACCGCTATCTGGGACGACGTCTCGTCGAAGTGCTGAGCACCCCCGACGGCAAGGCCGAACATGCGACCGAACGCACCAGCTACCGTCACGACGCACTCGGGCAGGTGCGCGAAGAGCGCCGCTGGCTGGCGCGCACCGGTGGCCCGGCCGGCGCCGGCGGCCTGCTGTTCGTCACCCGCACCGAGTACGACGACGCCGGCCGCGTCGCCAGCCAGATCCTGCCCGACGGACACCGTCTGCGCTACCGCTACGCCGCTGCGGGCGGCGTCGACGCCATCCTGTTCGACGGTCAACCGGTGGTCGATGCCATCAAGCAGAGCACGGCAGGCGGCTTGCGTGCCTATACCCATGCCAACGGCGTGCAGCAGCGCATCGTGCTCGACGCGCGCGGCCGCGTGGTCGAGCTGACGGCGCAGGCCGGCAGCGGCCGTCACTGGTGGAGCGGCCTTGGCGCCTGGTTCGGCAAGCGCGACGCGGCCGGCGGCCAGGTCCTGTACAGCCAGGCCAATCGCTACGACGTGCTCGACCGTCTGACGGCGGTGGGGCGCAAGCGCGGCGCGAGCGCCAGCGGCGCGGGCGAGAGCGTTGCCGAAACCTACGAATACGACCGCCTCGACCGCCTGACCAGCATTGCCGGCACCGACGGCACCGCGCTGCGCTACACCTACGACAAGGGCGGCAACCGCAGCGCGGAACAGGAATCGGCGCGCCTGCTGGCCACCGGCAGCGACGGCCAGGCGCCGCGCGCGCGCAATTATCTGTATGCCGAAGGCAGCAATCGCCTGATCGGCATCACGGGCGAAGCCGGCCCGGGCGGCGAGCGCCAGTTCGCAGCGGCTTTCATGTACCATCCGGGCGGCGTGCCGATGGGCCAGATCGGCTTCAGCCCGGCCGCCACTACGCTGGGCGCCGCCGGCACCGCCGGCGCCAGCCGCCGCATCGTCTACAACGCCTCGCAGCGTCCGACCGCGGTGCTGGGCGCCCGTGGCGAGCCGATCGCCACCTACCGCTACAATACCGACGGCGAGCGCGTGTCCAAGACCGTGTACGCCCCCGCCATTGCCGCGCCGGGCATGGTGCGCACCGCCAGCGTGGGCCAGCCCCAGGGCGAGACCACGTACAGCCTGTACCGCGACCGCCAGCTGGCCGCCGAAGCCGACCGCGACGGCCGCATCACGGCCCACTACCTTTATTTGCATGGCAAGCCGGTGGCCAAGATCGAGATAGATCG
>Ga0209023_10000682_pt1 | contig 49848 bp, 36 predicted proteins | sample LakOneMetagenome_FD_187468 | JGI IMG/M metagenome (GOLD analysis project Ga0209023, IMG submission 187468) | Freshwater and sediment microbial communities from Lake Erie, Canada (SPAdes) (version 2) | ecosystem: Environmental > Aquatic > Freshwater > Lentic | place: Lake Erie, Canada... | reverse complement strand
TCGGCTTCGAACACCTGGTCCGCCGCATTGTCGATGACGAAGACGTCGTTTCCGCCAAGACCATAGAGCTTGTCGGCGCCGCCTGCACCGTCAAGGATATTGGCTCCGTCATTGCCGATCAGCGTGTTGGCATTCGCATTGCCGGTCAGGTTGAGTGCATATGTTGTGGTAATGTCCCGCGCGATCAGTTGTTCGACAAAAGCGCCTCCGCCCAGACTGAAATTGACGGTCGTAAAGACCGTGTCGAAGCCCCCCTGATCGGCTTCGAACACCTGGTCCGCCGCATTGTCGATGACGAAGACGTCGTTTCCGCCAAGACCATAGAGCTTGTCGGCGCCGCCTGCACCGTCAAGGATATTGGCTCCGTCATTGCCGGTCAGCGTGTTGGCGAGATAATTTCCTTCCAGTGCCAATGGAGCCGTTCCGACCGTGTCGGCGGCAGAAAGACCTTCAACTTCCGAGCCATCGTACAGTGTATAGTTCACGCCGGCATAGATCGTATCCTGCCCTCCGCTAGGGCTTTCCGTGACCAGATCCGCCTGGGAATTCACGAAATAGCTGTCATTGCCCGCGAGGCCGATGAGCGTATTAGGCCCTGTGCCTGAAACGAATATATTGTCTGCGCTATTGCCGACAAGTTTTTGACCGAGATTCGAAGTCCCTGTGACATTTTCCACATTTGCTATCAGCGTATACGAGGCCAGCGAGGTCACGACCGAGTCAATACCTTCAGCAGCATTTTCAAATACTGCATCTCCATTTGACACATAATATACGTCATCCCCCAGGCCGCCATGAAATCGATCCGGTCCGGAGCCTCCTTCAAGCCTGTTGGAAAGGTCGTTGCCGAAAAACTCCTGGCCTGCAGTCGCGGTCCCGCGCACGTTTTCGACGTTATTCGGGAGCGCGTAACTCAAGAGGCTCGTCGACACCTGATCAATGCCTTCACCGGCATTTTCCACAATCACGTCACCTGCATCAACGACGTAGCTATCGTCGCCCTGACCGCCCGAGAAGAGATCGGCGCCTGTCGATCCGGACAGCATATTATCAAGGGCATTACCAATCAGTTGCTGGCCCACCGCATTCGTGCCGACGAGATTTTCAACATTATCGGCCAGCGCGAAGCTAGCACCATTTGCCCGAATTTCGTCGATTCCGGCTCCGACCGCCTCGATCACCTGATCGCCCGGACCAACCAGATAGACGTCATTGCCGAGCCCGCCCGAGAAGATGTCGGTGCCGGGCCCTCCGCTCAGGAGATTGTCCCCGTCGTTGCCCGTGAGCGCCTGACCTGTCAGGGAAGTACCTGTGAGAATCTCCACGTTATCAGGGAGGGTGTAAGCGGCCAGGCCGGTTCGAACCTCGTCAAGACCCTCATTGGCCAGTTCGATCACCGTGGCGCTTGCGTCTTCGACCGCGTATATATCATTGCCGCGTTCACCGTTGAGCTCGTCGACCCCGCCAAGCCCATCGATTATATCATCGCCTGCCCCGCCGTAGATTCGGTTGGCAGCTTTGTCTCCGGTAATCTGATCGGAATAAGCACTTCCGACAATGTCCTCCACTCCCGAGATGCTCTGTTGCGCGCCGCTCACCATGGCGGCCGAAGCCGAGAGATCGATATCGACGCTTGTGTCAAGGTCTCCATAGTTCAGGACATCCACGCCGGTTCCAGCGTCTATGATATCTGCTCCGTGAGAGCCCCGAACAATGTCGTCGCCCGCATTCCCTAACAAGAAATCCGCGCCATCGCCCCCACCGAAAATGTCATTGCCCGCAGATCCCGCTATCAAGACGTGACCGTCTGCAAACGCCTCAACTCGCTGACCGGCCGAGGCTGAAAAGGTGAGGGGACCGTTTGCGAACGTAACCTCGACCCTATATTCGCCGGCGACGGGGAGGCCGACGATCAAATTATACTGGCTCTGACTGAGATAGCCCGAACCTGATTCCACGGCACGTGCCATGACGACGCTGGGCGCATCGACCGGCGATAGCCTGACCGATCGTCCGAACTGATCCTGTTCGCCCAAGGCTCCGAGAACAGCAATCTCGAGGCTGTCGCCGACAATCGATTGATTTTGCAGGTAGACCATATTGCCGGTACTTGCACCGCCAATAATGTCTATCCGGCCGTCTTTGTCGATATCTGCGAATGCCGTCGCATAAAACTCTACGCCGGAAATATCGACCCTCTGGAAGGTGCCCCCGAAGTTGAGGAGGGCCGACGTCCCCAAACTGTGGCCGAATACGATGTCTTCCCAACCATTGCCGTCGATATCGAATGTCTTGATCCCGAAACCGGGGAATGAGTTGCCTGCTGTCAGGAGGCCATGGGACTGGAACGCGTTGCCGGTCCATTCGTACAGTTCGACGCTGCCATTTTCGAGGCGCAAAGCAAGATCAAAATCGCCATCATTGTCGAAATCGATCAGGCTGCCGCCTTCGTCGAAAGGGGGCGCTGCAGCAAGGGCATCGGCAAACTGGCTACCATCGTTGAGGAACAGATGGCCGGCCGTGTACAGGTCAATAAAGCCATCAAAATTGACATCAGCGCCCTGGGCTCCTTCGACCCGCAGAAAACCCGGCTGGTTGCCCAATCCGACGCCCCACTCCAAAGCGACATTTGGTCCAAGCACGCCGCTTTGATTGAATAGCAGAAAACTGGAATCCGATCCGTAGACATGAGTGTAGACCGGAATGAAGACGTCAGAGGTTCCGTCATTGTTGAAGTCGGCAGCGACAATCGTTTCACCAAATCCGGCAATGTCGCGCCGCTCTTCTGTGCGGCTGATCCCTCCCTGGCCGTCACCGTATAATATCAGGGTGAAGGAGCCTTGAAGCAGTGGGTCCGAATAGACGTTCCAGATCGCATCAAGATTTGAATCGCCGTCAATGTCCAGCAACCTCACATCGCGAGGAGTACGATCCGGATAATTGTTGAGAATCGATTGAATGGCGCCAGATGGTCCGGTCAATAAGCCGCCCTGACCATCATTGATGAGGCCAAACGGTTCCAGCCAGCCATCGTTGTTAAAATCTCCGATCGATGGAAACGGACTAATGCTCGGGATGATTCCCTTGTCTAGAAATGATATGCCATTTGGCATTGAGCAAATCTCCAGGATTCAATCGGTAGAAATGGCAATATATAGTATCTCGAAAGTAGTATTAATTGGTATCTAATAGGGTAAATTATTCACCAACTGTTAGTGCTAACAAAATTGTAATCATGAGCAACATCAGATAGTTAGTTCTTTCCCCATGATCTAAATATCAAAATTGGCCAGAGCTGATGCTGCATGTTTTTGGAGCCACTTAAATGCGCTTTCCATAGCTCAAGGACAGCGCGCGCATTGAGCAAGGGGTCGGCCGCCAGATCGCGCGGATCCAGCAAATCTTCGGCCCAATCCCGAAGCGGGCCACGAAGCCAATCGCCAATGGGAATTCCGAACCCCGTTTTGGGTCGTTCCACTAGCTTTTGGGGAACATGGCGATAAAGCAGCTGGCGCAGCGGCCATTTGGTGACGCCATCCCGGATCTTCATGGCCATTGGCAGGGTCCAGGCGAAGCGCACAACTTCTGGATCGAGCATAGGAATCCTGCTCTCTAGCGAGACCGCCATCGATGCGCGGTCCACTTTTGCGAGGATATCATTGGGGAGATAGTGGATGGCGTCAAGCGCCATCATGCGTTCGATCGGGTCCAGACTTTCGATCGATACCAGATCCCGATTGGTAAAGCCGTCATCGCCGGCCGGCCGTGCTGTCAGATCATTCGCATTGCCATTGATTGAAAGAAGCCCCCGGTAAAGCGCGTCGATAGAGTCGCTTTGGAGAACGCTCGCGGACTTGTGGATTTTTTCACCGGGATTGCGAACGGAATTTCGCAGAATGAATCCCAAGGCGCGATCCCATTGCGCAGGCGAAACGGACTGAAGGATGCTTGCCATCCATCCGCGGGCAGGGGTGGGGATGCAGTTGATCAAGCGCCAATATTGCTGTGCATACCGATATCGATTGTATCCGCCAAATAGCTCATCACCAGCATCGCCGGATAGTGAGACGGTCACGCTCTGTCGGGCCAATCGGCTGACGAGGAAAGTGGGTAGCTGCGATGAATCAGCAAAAGGCTCCGTGTACATTTTCGACAACATTGGCACGACCGAAAGTACATCAGCGGGGGATACGATCATCTCGGTGTGATCAGTCCCCAGATGGTTCGCCACGGCCCGGGCGTGATCAGCTTCGTTGTAGGCTTTTTCCGTAAAGCCGATGGTGAAGGTCTTTATGGGCCTATGCGATCGCGACTGCATCAGTGCGACGATTGCTGAGGAATCAATCCCTCCCGAAAGGAATGCGCCCAGCGGAACGTCTGCCACCATCTGGCGCTCGACCGCCTGGCCGAGCAGGTTGGACAACTGGTCGACCGCCTCCTGCGGCGATCCTTGGAAGGGGGCTTTCTGCCCCTCTGCGGCTATGGCCAGCGTGTCCCAATAGGTGGTGATCGTTTCTTTGCCTGACCGTGGGCAGACCGACAAGTATGTGCCAGGCCGAAGCTTCTGAATGCCACGATAAATGGAATGCGGATCGGGAATATACAGATAACGGAACAGCATATTGACCGCATCTTCATCCAGCTCCGGTGTGAACGCGGGGTGCTGCCGAAGCGAAGACAAATCGGACCCGAACAGCATGGCGCGGCCTTCGCCCTGACCCTGCCAGCCGTAGTAAAGCGGCTTTTCACCCATCCGGTCTCGCGCCAGGAAAAGTTGCTGTTCCTTGCGATCCCACAGGGCGAATGCGAACATTCCCGAGGCCCTGCTCAGCGCTTCGTCCAGTCCCCACGCTTCAATCGCCACAAGCAGGACTTCAGTATCGGAATCGCCCCTCCAGGGTGGCGCAAGTCCCTCCTGCTCGAGAGTATGTCGCAGCGTTCGGAAATTGTAGATTTCGCCATTGTAAGCGATCACATATCGCCCGCTTGCCGATGGCATGGGCTGATGGCCGGCTGCCGAAAGATCAATGATCGACAATCGTCGATGGCCTAGTGCGACGCCTGCCGATCGATCTACCCATGTTCCGGCGTCATCCGGCCCCCGATGAGCGATGGTGTCTGTCATCCGTGCGATAATGACGTCTGAATCCGTGCCTAGTGCAGAACGACTGACAAAACCGGCAAAGCCACACATCAAATGCGCCTTTCAACGACTCAGGTCGTGCAGTGACAGGCCCGCTGGTCTGGCGAGCAGAAAAAAGACTGCACAATAGCCAGGGAAGAAAATCGCCCCGCAGGCTGCAATCCTCAGTATGGCTGGCGCCTGCACAAGAAGGCTTGTCGACAATAGCAACAAGGGGAGCGCCGGAACTATCGCAACGAACGCAATGCCAACCCAACGGACCAGCTTGCGATCGATCAAATCGGGCTTCCAGACGATCACCGCACAAATTTGCCCCGCAAAATATGTCATCGCCGCGACCGAAGCGCCCAAGCCGATGCCTACCGCACCGAAATTCTGCAGGAGCCACCAACTTGCGATGAAATTGCTCAGCGCTGCAACGATCCCGATAACCAGTGGTATTGCGTTTCGCTGGTATGAGTAGAACAGTCTGTTGAATATCTCTCGCATTCCGATGAAGATAATCCCGTATGCGTAGGCGGCAAAAGCGGCCGCAGTTGCTGCAACGTCGGACGCATGGAAGGCGCCTCGACCATAGATCAGCGCAATGATGTCAGCGCGCAAGACTGCGGCAAACGCTACCAAAGGGAGTGTGGAGACAACAACGAGGACCATACCGCGCGTCAAAGTCTGCCGCGTTCTGCTGTCTTCATTTAGCGCGGCATCGGCGGCGAGCCTTGGGAAGAGGAAATAGGCAACCAACATCGGGAATGTGCTCGCCAGGAAGAGCGCCAGCCGATTTGCATAGTTTAGATGCGAGATCACGCCCTTGTCGAATCCGCTAGCGAGGTAGAGCCCGACATAGATATTGATCTGGTCCAGGAAGGTTCCAAGCATTACAGGTGCCGATAATAGCGCCAATCGCTGCATCGTGGCACTTTGAACAACCCAGTGACCAACGCTTTGGTAGAAACGTCGAGTCTGGATTCGCTGAATGGGGGCCTGAATTACCCAGGCAAAAACCGCCATTGAAACGGCAATGCGGATGTCGGCGAAGTATGCCGCGATGATGATGCCAACAATCGCAAGCAGGTTGTTGATGACCGGAACGACCAATGGCGATTGATAGATGCCATGCGCTTGCTGGACAGCATTTTGCACAGCGACGTAGCCGGAGAATACGAATCCTCCAGACATGATGATTGTCAGCGTTTCGGCCAGTGCAACGGTCTCAAAGGGTGCATCAGGTGCTGTCCACCGCACGATCGTGCCCGCCGCGAACACGCAGGCAACTGTGGCTAGCAACGCAAGGGCAAAATACGCTTGGACGGCTTCGACCGCGAGCTTGGCCCCGCGCCCCCCTTTCTTTGCACTCGCCTCGACATAGGCAGGGAGAAACACGGTGTTTATGGTTACATAGATGGTTGCCCACATCACACCGGGAACTGCATTGGCAATAAAGTAGGCATCGGTGCTATCATTGGCGCCGAAATAGAATGAAAGCACGACCTCCTTACCGAATGCTAGGCCCTTTCCGAGAAATGTCAGGCACAAGGCGACGAAGGCGGTTGTAAGAACGGCACGCTTGTTAATCGCCAGCGTAAGCCAGCTTCTCATTGTGTGTTCCCTGAGACATTTCTTGAAATATTGTAGCGCTTTCGAAAGCGAAGGTAGCAGAATACTGTCGCTCCCAATGTCAAAAGACCGCCGGGTGTCTGCATGAGCTGATTGTTGGCAGGCATCATGAACGCGCCAAGCGTTAGCAGGCAAAATATTGCAATGGAGAACGGGTTTTGAAACCTGATCGATTCCATCCATGCGCGGCCGTAAACATACGCAAAAAAACCAAATAGCGGTATCGTTCCCGCGAAGGTGAAATCCGACGCAAACCACGAGAAAACGGAATACCATCGGGTTTCGCCCCAGCCCGATTCAATTGCGGTGAGATAGGGGTAGCTGTTTAGATAGCCGGACGGCAGCCCGAACACCCGCTCCCCGATTACCGACATGGAATACGACGATCCGAGCATGAAGGACCATGTGGATTGGGTGTGGAGTGCGTAGCTTAAACCATTATATCCATTCGTAAGATAGCCCGAGAGAATCGCAAGCGTAAAGCCAATATCTGGGCCAAATATATGAAAGATGACATTGTCCAAATCGTAGGAAAGAAGAGATATTTCTCTCTCGTTAATGTTAAATGCATCAACGCTTATCGCAGAATATCTTTGCCCTAAAATAAACGTAAGAGCAAATGCTCCAAAAACGGAAAGAGAAAATATTTTTATTATATTTATAATGAATTTTCTGTCTCTATTAACAGCAATTTTTATGAAAATTATTGCCGATAGATACATAAATACATCGCCAATATTCTTTTGCGTTCCCGCGCTAAGCGTAAACAGTGCCGGAGCGCCGAATGCGCACGTCAGTACGGCGACTTTTTTATAGTTCTCAATATGAGGAAAAAAATATATTCCCCAAATGGCTACGAAGAAATTAGGAGTGGACAATAGTGAGTAGAGGATGAAGGAAAGACTATAAGATCCGCTATTTTTTTCGTAATCTTTGTATCCCTCTGCATATGTTTGTCCAATAGATCCTATGTCGAGATTAATTTGGTTTGAAGTGTAAAATATAAAGAAAGTTAAGAAAAAACCTGTAAGGGACGTAAATAGGACAACATTGAAAAATTTGTTCGGATACAGGCTCCCTTCAAATCTGCCGACTTTTTCATAAACCAATGGCTTATTTACAGCAATCATGAATCCGATCGTAATTGATGATAATATTAGAGACAAATATATCGATAATATCTCAATATCGAGTTCATGGTAAATAACTGGTCCAAAAATAGCCAGAAGAAAAGTCGAAGATATATAAATTACTATAAAATATAGTGGAAAATATTTCATTTTTTTCTAAATATCCTGCGATATTCTCTATCTTTATCTGCTTCTTTTAAGTGTCCTATGTCAAGGGATTGCTCAAGGGAATCATTTATATAAGAGATTGTCGTCTTTATTATTCTGGCAGGATTTCCGGCGACTATATGTCCTTCCGGGACGTCCTTTGTTACTACTGAATATGCTCCTACGATGGAATTTGCCCCGACCGTCACACCCTTAAGAATGACAGCACCCATGCCGATAAAGCAATTCTTGTGGACCGTTATCGGCGCGGCCAAGTCGAGGGTCGGGTGCTCCGCGCGAAAGGGGAGTACGCCGCCATCATGGCAAATGAATTTCGCCCCAACACTCACATAGACATTGTCATGCAGCGTAACGAGAAATGGTTCCGTGCTGAACATCTCGTAGCTTGAGCCATAGATCGTAACGCGCCCCTCCAAATTAACGCCAATCATTCTGGCATAGCGCACCGGCCAGAGCCGGGCGATGGTGGCATAGAAGGGGAAGGCCAGCAGCCGTTTCATCCTATCGAACATGGGCGGCATCCATTTCAGCCTTGAACAGCGTCGCAGCACCCAGATGGTGACGGTAGTGGAACATTCCCGATCTTTGGCATAACTCCTTCATGGCAGCAACTTTTTGGCTCGGTGTGCCGAGGATGTTGCGCAATTGCCGGCCCAGGACCGCTTCATCGCCGCACTCGACATAGTGGCCCGTGGCGCCCTCGGTATGATGAGATTGGATGCTGCCAATTGCATTGGTGATGACTGGTGTTCCGAAGTGAATGGATTCGCCAAATTTTGTCGGGAAGCCGGCGAGCGTGGCTCTCGTTTCGGCCCTCAGGAAAATGGAATAGTCCGAAGCCGAGAGCGCTGCCCTCACAATTTCGCGTGGTTGGCGGCCATGGAATACGATGCGATGCGCGAGTTCGGCAAGAATGTCGCTGTCTTCCGGGTATATCTCGCAATAGGCCGCGTGTGTGACTCCGAAAATATCAAGCTGGAATTCTGCACCTTCACGATGCGCGCGCCAAAGCCCCCGGATCACCCAGTCCAGCCGGTCCTTGAGGCCTAGCTTGCTCTCCCGGGCCATCGCCGGATCAAAGCCAGTCCCCGCAAAGAAGAGGCGTTTCGGCTGGCCATCCTCGGTTGCTGGATGAGGTGGGGCGGCGATGACATCATCAGAAACCAGGGTCGGGAGTTCCAGGATCGGCAGATCCGCTCGCCTGTAATGGTCAGCGAGGTAGCGACTGGCGACAACCAAGCCGTCCATCATCGGGTTGACCAACCTCATGCGCAGGAACGAGTCCATATTGCGTGCAATCGCCGCCAGCGAACGCCCACGCGTCGGGCTGTACCACTCTGTCACTTCCGCAAGAGCTTTCGCTCCTTTGCGATGTAGGAACGAGCGAAGCCGCAACTGGGAAATCGCGGGAAAATCGTAGCATATTACGGCAAGCAAATCCTCGCCACAGTTGGTATCGATCAATCGGACCAGCGGGCCGATGCCGACAACTCGCTTGAACCATGATAAGGTGGCATCAGGCACCGACCTTTCCCAGCATTCGAAGGGCAGGTGGGGATCGGGCTCCATGCGGCGAAATTCATCCGTTGCGCCCGTCTCTTGTGTGACTCCGGCAAGAACGACACGGTACCCAAGCATCCTCAGCAGGAAAGCATTGGCCAGTACACGTTGTGCCGCTGCGTTTCTGTCGGGCAGTTCGAACGCGCCAACATACACGATTGTACGCCGGCTTTTGTCGCCTGATTGATGCTGCGTGGCATCCAACCCGTTGCTCGCTCTGTCTGGCATAGTCATTCCAGACCAGTTGAAGCCGGAGTCATAGGGAACAATATCGCTGCCCGGCCGGGAGCGACGCCGTCTTGTCACCGAGGCTTGGCCAGAGGCGCTTGAGGTCGAATACCAATCCATCCTGCAATAGCAACGCGCCAAGTCTTTCAACACTCATTTCCCGATAGGCGCGATGTGAAACGGCACCGACAATACAGTGATAGGATTGGGACAGCGCATCGGCCGCGATCGTCAAGCCATATTCCCTGGCTGCTTCCAGCGAGTTCGCCAGCGGATCGTGAACGATAACCTCATGTCCCAGTTTCTGTAGCTCGCCGACCAAGTCTGCAACCTTTGAATTTCGCAAATCCGGCACATTTTCCTTGAATGTCAAACCCAGCACGAGGATGCGGCCGGTCTTGTCGGCACACTGCGAGTGAATCTGTTGAGCGATCCAGGCCGCCATGCCGTCATTCGTTTCGCGTCCGGACAAGATCACATTGGCGCCGTGGCCAAGACGGTTTGCCAAGTGGCTTAGATAATAGGGATCGACGCCGATGCAGTGACCGCCAACCAGGCCTGGCTGGAACGGGAGGAAATTCCACTTTGTATTGGCGGCGTCGAGCACATCCCAGATCGACAAATCCAATTCGGCGAAAATTTGCGTTATTTCGTTAACGAAGGCGATGTTTATGTCGCGCTGCGCATTCTCGATCACCTTGGCGGCCTCGGCTGCCTTGATCGATGCCGCGCGAAATACGCCGCCAGTCGTCACTTGACCGTAGATGCTGGCCAGAATTTCAGTTGTCCGATCATCCTCACCGGCAATCACTTTGGCGATTTTGTCGACGGTATGCTCCCGGTCCCCGGGGTTTATTCGTTCGGGCGAATATCCAACAGAGAATTCCCTTTCCGGTACAAGTCCTGAAATCTCTGCAATAAGCGGACGGCAGATGTCCTCCGTGACACCCGGATAGACAGTACTTTCAAAAATGATGACCGGTCGGCGGTCCGGATCGAGCATGCCGGCCGCCATTTTCGTCGCACCGATAACTGGGGCCAGATCTGGCCTTTTTGCACTATCGATAGGCGTCGGCACCGTGATGATATATGCGTCGGCTGGCGGGCAGCCCTTGCAATCCGCAGCAAGGTTCAGAGTAGTGCGCCCTAGTCGTTGAGCATCGATTTCGCCCGTGCGATCGAATCCGCCTTTCAATTCCTCGATGCGACTTGGGTCGATATCCAAGCCCCATGTCTCGAAATTTTCGGCGAGCCTTACTGCCAGAGGGAGTCCGACATAGCCCAGCCCAATTACAACAATCCGCATTCCATCGATCTTTCTGTAAGGCATTGCTTTGATGCAGATCGCCCATCGGCTGCAAATCTGGCGGCTTTCCGGGCGGCGGTCACGAAGCCGGGTTTCCAAATGAACCGGAAGGTCCACACAGGCGCGAAGCTGGCCCGCAGATCAAAACCATACACTCCAACTCTACAACGCCTGCGCGGATTGCCTTAGCCAGACTAGCATGCCCTTATCAAGATGGTGATCGGGCGATCATCGTGAAGCCTGGCTACAGTCCGATATGGAGCAAGGTTTCCGCCGTGACCCTTTCAATCGCGTATTTCTCCAGTGCAACGTTTCGACCGACTTGCCCCATTTGCGCACGTAACGTTGGGCTGTCGGCAAGGCGATGCATCGCTTTGGCAAGCGCATCTACATCGCGGTCCGGAATCAGTATTCCATTCACCCCGTCCCTTACCGTCTCGCGACAGCCCGGAACGTCGGTCGTAATGATCGGCCGCCCCATAGACATGGCTTCGAGTACGGTCCGTGGCGTTCCTTCCCGATATGACGGGAGAACGTAGATGCTGGCATTAGCGACGACAGGCCTGACGTCGTCAAGCCTGCCAATTACCTCGATTCCCTGGTGCTTCCACTGTTCCAGCTCTTCGGCGGAAATGCTATCTGGACCGGCATCGAGAAAGCCGGCCAGCCGAAACCGGCAATCGCTACGTTCGCTCAAGACCCTGATTGCGGCGTTCGCGTAGTCTCTGGTCCCTTTGCTGACCAGAAATCGGGCAATCATGAGAAATATCGGCGTATCCGGCAGGGGAGCTTGGGCGAAATAGTCTGTATCGACGCCAGAACCGTTGACCAACGCCGCCTTCTGGCGCTTGGCGAGGCATCCCTTCGCGCAAAAATCGGCAATGTCATCAGGGTTCTGGAAGATGACGCGATGGTTTGCAGCGGTCGCGAACGCATATAGCCGATGAATGATCCATTGGACGATGCTGCGCTTGACATCAGTGCCGGGTATGAACGCGAAACCGAGCCCGGTCACCATTGATATGGATTTCGTTCCGGCAAATCTTGCCGCGATGGAACCCCAGATATTGGGCTTGATCGTGTAGCCGACAACGCAGGTCGGTCGGATTTCTCGCATGATCCGGAACAGGGCAAGACCATATTTTATGTCGTCAATCGGATTTGTCCCCGTACGTGCCAAGGCAATGTCATGCGGTATTGCGCCAATTTTCCTGAGCGCTGCCCGCACACCCGCATCGAGATCCGGTGCTGTTACATGGACCTCGTAGCCGCGGCGGAGCATTTCGCTGATCAGAGGGCCTCGAAATCCGATGATCGAGCCGGCATAGGCACCGTTCAGCATGACCACTTGGCGGCCGACGGTCGAGGTCGGGTGTTGAAATGGCGAAAATTGCTTGGTCACCGATTGTGCGCTCGCCTATGGAACTCGCAACGTTTCACCCCAGCTACCATCTGGTCGCCTTTAGGAGTTCTTGCGAGATGATCAATACCAGCATCGCTTCCTGGCCGGATTTCACCCGGGAGGAAATTGATGCCGTTGCGGAGGTTCTGGCTTCAAACAGAGTCAATTACTGGACAGGGCAGGAGGGGCGCCTTTTCGAACAGGAATTCGCGCGCTGGGCGGGAGCGGACCATGCGATTGCGTTAGCCAACGGTACGGTCGCATTGGATTTGGCGTTGATGGCCCTGAACGTCGGTCCGGGCGACGAAGTCATCGTCACCCCCCGCACCTTCATCGCGTCGACTTCTTGCGTAGTGAATGCCGGCGCGCGTCCGATCTTCGTTGATGTTGATCGTGATAGCGGAAATATCAACGCTGAAACGATCGCTCAGGCTATCACAAAGCGGACGCGGGCGATCATCCCTGTACATCTCGCCGGATGGCCGTGCGAAATGGACGCGATCATGGCGATTGCACGCGATCGCGACATTGCGGTAATCGAAGACTGTGCCCAGGCGCATGGGGCCAAGGTCGGCGCCAAAAGCGTCGGTTCGATCGGCGATATCGGTGCATGGTCGTTTTGCCAGGACAAGATCATGACGACCGGTGGAGAGGGCGGCATGGTCACGACCGACGATCGCGATCGATGGTCCAGGATGTGGTCTTTCAAGGATCATGGAAAGAGCTGGGAAAGCGTGTATGAGCGTGCACATCCGCCAGGCTTCAGATGGGTTCATGACAGCTTTGGCACGAATTGGCGCATGCTCGAAGTGCAGGCTGCCATCGGCCGGATTCAACTGTGCCAAATGAAAGAATGGACTGCGCGCCGGACCGCAATTGCATCGGCCATTGCCAAGGCTTTGGCCCCATTCTCGAGTGTTGTCCGTGTCCCTTTGCCTCCCGCCCATCTGACGCATGCGTTTTATCGGCTGTATGCCTATGTTGAACCAGCCGGCCTGCGATCCGGCTGGTCACGCGACCGAATTGTCGCGGAAATCATGGCACGTGGGATTCCGGCCTACCAGGGAAGCTGTTCGGAGGTCTATTTGGAAAAGGCCTTTGACGGTACTGGCATCCGGCCGGAGGCCCGCCTGCCGGTTGCGAAGGAACTGGGTGAAACGAGCATCATGTTCCTGACCCATCCGACCATCACGGACGAAGAGCTAGAAAGGTGTTGCTCTGTTATCGGGGACATTTTTGGATTGGCCCGGGCCTGACGGCGCGCCAGCCAGGCCGTCCCCAGAGCGCTAGCTTCTTGGTGTCATCGGACGCGCAGGATTGCCGATAACGGTAATTCCGGGAGGCACGTCTTTCGTTACGACCGCACCCATGCCAACTATGGCACCCGCGCCTATCATCAGAGGCTTTTCGGGCGTTCCCTGTCGGATGATTGCCCCTGTACCGATATATGCGCGTTCGCCGATATGCACATTGCCGTTGCAATGGACGTGGGGCGCAAACGTAACAAAGTCACCGATCACGCAATCATGCGCGACGTATGAATATATATTTCCGTGAAAGCCGATCCCTATGTGCACGTTTGAAGTAATCTGTGCATAGCCGCACAAAATGGCACCCGCGCCAACCTCGACCGCGTCTCCTCGAATATGGTGGGCCGAACAAATGTCTACGATCTTAACGCCACTCTTCGTAACCCTTTCAAAAAGTCCCTTCCGGACAGCCCCATCCGCGATTGCAATGGCAATGCGCTTTTCAGCCTCGGGCCGTTCGCGAAACTCCTGGAATGTGAGTAATGCGTGCCCATTTATCGATTGCTCCTTCGCGGCGTCATCGATGAATACGATTTCGCCACCCAGTTGCGCGTAGCAGTCGCGTGCAATCGGCATGACTTCACGACCAAAGCCGCTGGCTCCATAGACGCCGATCAACATTATTCTGCCACTCCATGATTGCTGCCACCAAAGGCAGTCATTGTCGCTTCACCTTCGGCGCTGATCCCGTCGCGCGCGAACACCTTGCCGACAGTTTTCAGCAAGATCTTTATGTCTAACCAGAAGGAGCGGTTGTCGACATACCAAACGTCCAAGGCAAATTTTTCGTCCCAGGTCAGCGTGTTTCGACCATTTATCTGGGCCCATCCGGTGAGCCCGGGCCGAATATCGTGTCGGCGCGCCTGTTCCGGCGAATAGAGAGGAAGATATTGCATCAGCAACGGACGCGGACCCACGAGGCTCATATCGCCAGCAAGGACATTCCATAATTCCGGTAGTTCATCGAGGCTGGTTGCTCGCAGCCAGCGTCCGAAACGCGTCAGCCTTTCCGCGTCGGGAAGCGGCTGCCCGAGTTTATCGGTCGCATCCGTCATTGTTCGAAATTTCAAGAGACGAAATGGCGCTCCATTTAACCCGGGCCTGATTTGCGAAAACAGGATCGGCCTTCCAAGCATAACCCTGATCAAAAAAGCCAGCACCAAACATGGAAGCACGCAGATGACAAGCGCGGTCAGGGCAACGACAATATCAAGCCCGCGCTTCATCGCTCGCAGGGCCTTCGATCGTTCACTGTCCGACACTACCTCTCAGAGCGGCAGATTTAACAATTGCTTCGAGCCCTCCTTCGCTCGCACCGCCCGCGACATTCAGATCGATCCAAAGGGCCGTGCAGGCTTCCGGGACATCAAAAGATTGACTAACAATGATGCGACCCAAGCGGCTTTCGGCCGGGCTAGTCCACAATATGGTTTGTTGCTGTGCGCAGATTGCCTGCCACTGCATCGCTGCGTCACGGCCGCTGGCCGAGATGGCCTGAACGGCCTCAAACGTGTATCGCCCCGGCTTGACCACAATGAGTTTGCGTGCCGCAACACCGCGTTCGTCGGGATCGGCCGAGACATAAATCTTGCCGGCTGTACGCTGGTTGGTCGATTCGATTGCGGCACCGATTCCCGTAGGCTGCATCGCTTGCCACGTCAGCGGCTGGAAGCGACCTTTTGTTCCGGGAGGCATGAACTTTAGCGCATAAAGTGGCGTAGCTTTCACGCTGCGGGCGTAGGCTTCGAGCGCTGGAAAGTTTCGCGCTTCTATTAGCTGCGTGAACAGGGCATTCTCATAAGTAGCATAGGATGGATCGGCCGGGAGTCCTCCAGCTTCCGCGAGAGCCAGGGCGAGGTCGGCTTGTCCCTTGCCCTGATCGAGGACGAACAGGATGAATTGCTTCAACCATAACGGTTGAGCGCGGGCGATATTGGAAAATTCGGCACGAATTGCTGGATCTTCCAGTGCTGACGAGAGAATGGGAAATAGTGTCGCTTGTCCGGACGGCGATGTGCGCAATATGACATCATATTGCCGGAGAGCCCCTACACCGTCACCGGCTGCGACGCGTTCTTCGAGCAGGAACAATTGGTTTCCCAGTTCCCTGCGTGAGAACCGGTTCGACAATTGATACAGCTGCGATGCGCGCGCATCATGCCCCAACAGCTCTTGCGCAACAGCTGCAATCCTTATGGCCCGAGGGTTGGTGGGTTCGTTGCGAAGAGAATGTTGTGCCATCGAAAAAAGCGTAATGGGCCTCGCGGGATGCCCCGTGTCGGCCATGCGCTCGTCGGCCTTACTTGCAAGAGCCGCAGCATTCCCCGGTGAAAAACGAAGCGCAAGATTCGGGCTGCTGGACGCGGTAATCGCCGCAATCGAATGAGCGAACGAAAAATAGGCTCCAATGCCGGCAACCAAAATGGTCACTGCCGGCCTCCAGCCGATCCGGGGGATTGTGATGCGCGCGCGCTTCTTTCGATGCCGACCAGGCCTTCTCATTCGGAAGCGTCCTCTGACCTCGCTCCATAGCCATAGCCATAGCCATAGCCATAGCCATAACCTGCTTGGCGACTCTTTAGCTTGGTCAGAACGGCTCCGAATACGTGCGCATGCACTGAACGCAACCGGTCTAGCGAGGCCTTAATCCCGCGGACAGCCACACCTTCGGCTTCAATGACGAATACGCATCCCTCCACGGCCCTTGACAGCAGCGGCGCGTCGGCAAGCCCCAGAATGGGCGGGGAATCGATCACTATATGATCGAATCGCTCCGTCATCTGCTTGATCAGCAGCAGCATGCGGTCGCTGCTCAGAAGTTCGGCGGCGCTGGGCGGCGTTGGTCCGGCCGGCATCAGGCTCAAGCCCTTGCTGGATGTTGCTACGATCAACTTGGACCAATCATTTTCGCCTGCGAGGAAATTGCTAAGGCCCTGGCTGTTTTCCGCCGCGAGAAATTCATGGATTGAAGGCGAGCGCATATCGGCATCGACGATCAGCACTCTCTTTCCGGTCCGGCCGAGCATAGTTGCCATCGCCAGGCTTGTGGTACTCTTACCTTCTGCGGGACGCGTGCTTGTGACCATAAATGCGCGGGGCACGCCATGATCCGTAGAGAATGCGAGATTCGATCGGATACTGAGGTAAGCTTCAGACAATGATGACTTCGCATCGTTGAGAGCCTCGATCGCGTCAGTTTCCTCAATGTCGGGCACGCTGCCGAGCAGCGGAATCTGCAGCAGGCGATTGACCTGACCAGGATCACGCAAACCTTCATCCATTTGCTCAAGAGCAAAGGTCACGATCGCAGCCAAGCCTAGCCCTGCAAACAATGCAAAGGCGAGGTTAAAGACAAGGTTCGGCGCAGACGGTTTCTCCGGCGCCTTCGCAACATCGACAACAGCAATATTGTTAGCACCGATACCCGCGACGCCGATTTCCTTGTAACGCTGTAACAGCCCATCATATAGTTCGCGGTTAGTATCGGCTTCTCGCTGATAAATATTGTACTGAATGCTATCACGCTGTTGCAAATTCATTTTCGTCTTGAGCTGTTCCACTCTGTCGCGAAGCATTTCTTCGCGTCCCGAAGCCTGCTGATACTCAGCACCACGGCTGCTCTGTACGCGCGATTCTTCGCGCGCGATGCTGGTATCGAGCACACGAAGTTGTTCCGCTAGTGCCTTGGCGGCGGGATAGCCAGGTTCGAATTGAACCATCATTTTTGCATATTCGGATGCGACTTCGGCACGCCGCTCCCTGAGCGAGGATATGGCCAGGTTGCCCAACGCTTCGGCGCTGGCGCCCCTGGCTGGCTGTTCTTTTGCCCGGCTTTCGGCGGCAATTCGATCTGCGGTCGCTTTGGCAAGAGCTTCATTCAAAGCTTCCAGGTCGCTGGACACCAGGGTGCGATCGACCTGCGTCTTCCCATCTGGGCCCTTGCTTTTCTCCAGCGCAATGATGCCCTTGACGGAAGCATAGCCAACAAGATCGCGTTCCGAGGTTTCGAGCCGTGCGCGCAGGTCAGCCAGTCGCGTCTCGAGGAACTTGCGCGCATCTGCGGTAGAGGCAAATCGCCGATCCATGCTCGATTCGATAAACTGCTGCGTCCAGGCATTTGCAATCTGCGCGGACAATGCCGGTGAAGAACTTGTGTAGTTGATGTCGATCAGGCTCGATCCCCGGATGGGGGCGATCGACACGTTATTGCGCAACAACTGGATGACCAGACGCTCGCGCTTTTCCCGTTCGGCCGACGTCAAGGCTTTACGGCTGTCGTCGAAAAATGCCGACATGTCGTCAGCTTTGGTACCGTGCGCCTCAAAGAATGCCTCATTCGTGGGCAACCGCAACGCCCGCGAAACTCGTTCTGCAAGCGATCGCGCTGAAAGAAGGGCATATTGCGTCTGGTAAAATTCGAGGTCCCTGCCCGAATCGCTGGACTCGATACCCTCGACCTTTGTGAAATTCTTCTGTTCGCGACTGATTTCAATTCGCGCTGTTGCAGTATATCTCGGCGTGATCAGTAGCGTGGCCACCAATCCGACAGCCAGCGCAGAGACCACGATCCCGAGGATTACCCACTTCCACCGAACGACGATTTGCCAATACTGGAGCAGGACAGGGGGCGCCAGCCCCTGCTTTTCCTGCCCATCGTGGCTGGAGAGGCCGGCTTCAGCCGGATTCGCCGTGTTTGGAAACTGGCTGGTTTGCAACGTATCGACCATCAATGAATCTCTTTTTACGGGCGCAATTAGTGATTCTGCAGCAGCAGAATCAACGGTGTCGTCAAAAGCGGACCGATCTGTAAGAAGTCTCGGAACAATCGCCGGGCTTGGGAGTCTCCCACAACAACGACGTCGTTCGCAAACACTTCGGGATCTTCATAGTACCCGCGACGAATTGCCTTCAAATTGTATAGTGCGGCCATCTTCTTGCCAGCCACCGTCCGGAATATCACAACGTCATTGAGCTTTGCGAATTCCGAAGCGCCTTTGGCCGTCGCGACTGCACGCATCAGTGTCATTCGTCCGATTACCGGATAGAGGCCGGGCTCCTTCACCTGGCCGTCGACGGTAATGACCTGACTGACGGTTTCCTTGAGATTTACCGTTACCTGCGGGTCGCGCACGAACCGGCCACGCAAACGCTCTTCGAGTATGTCTTCAACCTCGGCTGGCGTTTTGCCTGCAGCTTCAACGATACCGGCCAGCGGAAACGAAATTCGACCGCCGGCATCGGTCTGGACCTCCTTCTTGCTTAACTCTTCGATCCCAAAAACATCAATCACGAGCTTGTCAAAGGGACCGATAAGATAGGCTCGATTCTGTTCAAACAAATCTGCCCGCTCTGGAGGAGGCAGATCGCCCTTCTGCACGACCTGAATGTCCGACTGACGCACAGGTGTACCCGCCCCCTTGCCTAAGGGGGCGGTTCCGGCGCAGGACGCGAGCGCCATGAAAACGATAATGGCTGCCACTCTCTTGAACATGGATTACCTCAAAAACGCTTTTGGTCAGCTAGCGGAGTGTTGTTTGCAGTTCCATCCTTATTCGGTACGTTCGCCGCGCCGGAAGCAGGAATTGATCCGCCGCGCAGCCAAAGAAGCGCGACCACGAGCAGGGACATGATGGAAGGAACCCGGACGGGATAATCGCTGATGCTGGAAAGCATGGCCAGTCCGAGAAGAATCGAGCCCAGCCGAGCAAAAAGTGTTGATCGACGCTGCCGCTCCATTCGGCGCCAAGCCGAGTACGAGGAGAACGCTATGCCCAAAACCGAGCTCAGCAATAGCAGCGCTCCCGGCACGCCGGCAGTCAGCCAGACTTCCAGCCAGTCATTGTGCGCTCGATTCAAGTAAGCCGGCGTCAGGAGGTTTAGGGGCTCATCAATCTGGTAGACTTCCACGAACGAACCGATTCCCGAGCCGAAAGGGAAATATTTCCAGGCCATCTCGAATATCGGGCCCCATACCGAAAAACGCAGGTCGTTTGCCTGATCCGGCGCAACCAGGCGTTCGAATGCCTGTGCGCGGGCAAGCAGGATAGTTAGGAGCGACAGCGCAAACACGCCAATTCCGGTGTATAAGTAGTTTGGATTGAAACGCCTTACGGTCCGCTTTTCAGGCCGGTCAAATCTGGGCTTGCTATATAATGCCGGGATCGACGCAAGGCCCAGCGCTCCTGCGGCAAGTCCCGCACGGGACCCGGCCACCAACAGCAACGGGACTAGAACGACTCCCGCTGCGATTGATATCCACAGCCTAAAACGCCCCTGTTCAACTGTTTGTACCCCGGTCGACGCATAAACGGCCAGCATCGGGAACAGGCACGCCAGATAGAATGCCTGATGATTTCGGTTTGAAAAAAGTCCAACAGCTGAACCGTTGTTGGTGATGCGATAGAGATAGAGCGGTCCGTCAGGCGCCCCAAGGACTTGAAGCAAGCCGATGCCACCCGATAAGAGTCCGGCCACGATAAATAGAAGCAATAGGGAGTATTGCTCCTTTCGTCCAAGCTGCACCCCTAGCACCAGGACCGCAAGCGGGATGAATAGCGAATAGAATGCATTCCATGTCCCAGATGGAAGCATGCTCAACGGGCGCCAAACATCCCCTAGCCCGGCAAGGCGATCGGCATCCGCCACAATGTCATGACCCGGCAGGCTTTTCCATATGTAAGGTGGAAGGGGGGCCAGGTGGATTACAACAAGAATGAATGCCGCAGCGACAAGGATGAACAGCAACCGGTAACTGGCGACATGTCTGGATGATAGTGTGCAGAAGCCGATGCCGCAGGCCAGGACAGCCGCTGGGCGCAGGACAAGAAGCGACTGAATGTCGGCACGAGACCCGCCGCCGGTCAGGAAGACCAGAACCAGAAAGGCCACCAATACCCAGAACTGGACCGACATTCGATCCCGGTTAGCTGCGAGACGAGCCAATTCATACCACCGTCAAGAAATGTAAACGCGGCAACAATCCGAACCCGAACTTGCCGCTTGCGGCGTCAATAGTCTCCAAAAAGGCTGCGTCAATCCCGGCGGCCAATGCGTTAGTTCATGAATTGCACTATGGAGGATGTCCTTGCGCGGATAGGTTCGGAGCCGACCGAGGCTCCTAAGTGGCGTGTGTGGGATGGCCGTACCCATTGCGTTTCCAGCCAAGCGGCATATCACTGCGCGCGAGGGATGGACTGGTTCAAGGTTCAGGAGATTTTCGAAATGCGAAGCAAGTTCATCCTGGGCTGCCTTGCGGCGGCCTTGTCATCGACCGTTCTCGCCCAGGTGCCCGTAAGCGAACTGGCCAAGCCGCCAGCCGATGCGCGGCACTACATCATCGAATCGACGGGCGGAAAACATGGCGATTCCTGGAGCTGGGTGATGGCCGACGGCACGCGCATGGGACGCGAAAGCATGAACCTGCGCGGGCAGGTCTGGGAAATGGACTATAGCGGCAAGCCCGGGCCCGACGGCATGCCTGCCAATGTCTCGGTCCGCGGCGTAACCCCGCAGGGCGATGCGGCGGAAGCCTTCGACCTTTCCGGCGGCACCGCCAAATGGAAGAGCCCGGTCGACAGCGGCAATGCGGCCTATGGCGGGAGTGCCTTTTACACGACACAGGGCGGCCCGGTCGATACGACCGCCTGGTTCGTCGAGCGGCTCCTGGCCGCGCCTGATCGGACGCTTGCGCTGCTGCCCGGCGGCAAGGCGCACGCGACAAAGCTGACGAACCTCGAGATCGGCGAAGGGACGGCGAAGCAGCTGATCACTCTCTGGTCGGTCACCGGGATCAGCGGTTCGCCCGTCCCGGTATGGGCGGATGCCAACGACAAATTCTTTGCGCTGACCTTCGGCTTGGCTTGGCTGCCCGAAGCCTATGCCGGAGAACTGGCGAAGCTCGACAAGGCGCAGGCCGCAGCCGTTTCCCAACAGGGGCCGGGGCTTGTGAAGTCGCTGCTCAAGGTGCCCGCGGGGCCCGTGGCGTTCACCAATGTCCGGCTCTTCGATGCCGACGCACTGAAGTTCGTTCCAGGCCAGACCGTGGTTGTCGACAAGGGCCTGATCGTATCGGTCGGCCCCGTGTCGAAGATCAAATTTCCCAAGCGAACCCAGATCATCGATGGCCGCGGCAAGACCCTGATCCCCGGCCTGTGGGATTGCCACATGCATGTGGGGGACGATTATACCGGCCTTCAGGAATTGTCGCTTGGCGTAACCTCGATCCGCGATCCGGGGAATAACGATGAGCTGACGATCGATCGCCGCACGCGCGCGGCGGCGGGGCAATTGCTTGCGCCCAATGTCTATCCGTCGTCGCTGATCGACGGGAAGGGGCCCTACACCGCGCAAGTCGCCAATGTCGCGACGAGCGAAGCCGAGGCGGTCGCGCTGGTCGACAAGGCGAAGGCGAAGCAGTTCACCGGCGTGAAATTCTACGGCACATTCAATCCGGCCTGGCTGCCCGCGGCGATCGCCGAAGCACACAAGCAGGGCATTCACGTCCACGGCCATATTCCTGCGGGCATCCGTCCGATGGAAGCAATCCGCGACGGATATGACGAGATCACACATATCAACTGGGTGATGATGCAGGCGATGCCTGACAGCGTCATTCCGGTTTCGAATGGCATTGCGCGCTTCGAGGGACCTGGGCGTTACGCCAAGGATGTCGATCTTGGCGGGCCGGCGATCAGCGAGATTGTCGGGACGATGGCCGCGAAGAAGATCTACAGCGATCCGACGATGGTTGCGTTCGAAGGGCTTTATGTGCCTGACAATGGCGAATTGTCGCCAGCCTATGCACCCTTTGTCGGCACGCTTCCCCCGATAAGCGAGCGGGGCTTCCGGAGCGGCGGCTTCGCCGTACCCAAGGACCTGACTCGCGCCGACTATCGCGCCAGCTGGGCGAAGATGGTCGCGCTCCTTGGCAAGATGCACAAGGCCGGTGTGCCGATCGTCGCCGGGACCGACGGCTCGGGGATCGAGCTGATCCGCGAACTCGAAATCTATCTCCAGGCAGGGTTCACGCCGGCCGAGGCTCTGGCGGCGGCGACAATCGTCCCGGCACGGCTGGTCGGTCAGGACAAACGGACGGGCTCGATCCGTGTCGGGAAGGTCGCGGATATGGCACTGATCGAAGGCGACCCCTCGACGCGGATCGGCGATCTGCGCCAGACCCGGCTTGTGATGCTCGGCGGCAAACTGCTCGATGCTGACGCGTTGCGCGCGGCTGCGGGCTTTTCGGGGCGCCCGAAATAACCTGCCATTGGGCGCGGGCCGGGCTATAGGTGTTTCTCCGCAGTTGAGCCTGTCGGGCCGAGATGGAAATGGAGACGCATGAACGCCACACCCGCGCCCGACAAATCCATGCCAGATGAAATCAAGCCGGTGCGAGGGGCTGGGGGATTCCTGAAGCGTCTTGGCCCTGGTCTGGTTACAGGTGCGGCCGATGACGATCCAAGCGGCATCGGCACGCATAGCCAGGTCGGGGCGCAGTTCGGCTATGGCCTGGCCTGGACGTTCGTCCTGAGTTTTCCGTTGATGGTTGCGATCCAGGAAGTTTCGGCCGAGATTGGCCGGGTTACAGGCGCCGGTATCGCCCGCAACCTCAGGCGACATTATCCAAGACCCGTCCTGTGGTCGATCGTGGCGCTGCTTCTTGTCGCCAATATCGTGAACCTCGGGGCCGATCTGAGCGCGATGGGGGCGGCCTTTGCCCTGCTCGTCGGTGGCAATATCGTCTTTTACACGCTTGCTTTCGGGATCGTGTGCGTCGTTCTTGAAGTCGTCCTCAGCTACCCGCGCTATGCGTCGATCCTCAAATGGACGACGCTCTCGCTCTTCACCTATGTCGCAGTGGTCGCTGTGGCGGACGTGCCCTGGGGCCGAGCGCTGAAATCCTTGTTCGTTCCCGAAATCCAGTGGAATGCCGCCTATGCGACTGCGCTGGTCGCTATCCTCGGGACGACGATCAGCCCCTATCTGTTTTTCTGGCAGGCCGGGCAGGAAGTGGAGGAACAGCATCGCCACCACGCCAAGCCGCTGTGCATTACGCCCAAGGAGGCAGGCCCGGAACTTGCGCGGATCCGGATGGATACGCTCACCGGCATGGCTTTCAGCAGCATTGTGTCGTTGGCTATCGTCTTTGCGACGGCAGCAACGCTCAATGCGCATGGCATTCACGACATCGCGACCTCGGCTCAGGCGGCCGAAGCGCTGCGGCCCATTGCCGGCCAGTTTGCCTTCGCCATGTTTGCGCTGGGCATCATCGGAACCGGCCTGCTCGCAGTCCCTGTCCTCGCCGGGTCGGCGGCCTATGCCGTGACGGAGATGGCGGGGGTGGCTGGAAGTCTCGATTCCAAGCCGCTCAGTGCGCGGCTTTTCTATGGCACGATCGCGGCGACGACACTTGCCGGCGCATCGCTCAACATTGTCGGCATCGATCCTGTTCGGGCGCTTTACTGGGCGGCGGTCGTCAACGGCGTTCTTGCCGCGCCCTTGATGTTTGTGATGATGCTGATCGTACGCAATCCCAGCGCCATGGGCCGGTTGACCTTGTCGCGCCGTGCCGCCGTGCTGGGCTGGGGGGCGACCGCCGTGATGTTCGTGGCGACGATCATCTTCTTTGCCTCGATCCTCTAATCCTGTTCGGGGCCAAGCTCGGAATCGAGATCGCGGGGCCGGATGAACCGGGTGAGATGCCCGCTGCCTTCCTTGATATCGCTCCATTTGCCGGCCTCGAACTGAAGTTCGGCAAGGCTTGCGGTCGGGAACTTGGCTTCGAGTTCGTCGCGAAGCTCATCGCCACGGACATCGGGCACAAGCATCAGCGCAAGATCCTCCAACCCCGGATTGTGTCCGCACATCAGTACGGTGGAATCGTCATCGGGCAGGTCATGGACCACATCGAGCAGGGTCGCTCCCGAGGCGAGGTAGATACGCCGGTCCCAGTTGGGATGTATGATGCGGCCATAGCCTTCCCAGAACCCATCGAGCGTTTCGGTGCAGCGCACAGCGGGAGAGGAAACCACATGATCCCAGCGCAGGCCCATCGCGAGCGCATGTTCGCCCATCAGCCGCGATCCCTTGATCCCGCGTTCGTTGATCGGCCGGTCGAAATCGCGTGAAACGGGCGAATCCCATCCGGATTTGCCGTGGCGGAACAGGGTGAGCGTCTTCATGGGTGCGCGTGATGCCCCAATTGTGTTGCGCTGGGAAGACGTGTCTGCGCCGAAGCCAGTTCAGCAACCCGGAGCGCCGCCTCGTCAAGCGTCACGCGCTGGATTGGCGTCCCCGGCGGAAATGCCGTGAGCAGCCGTGACGGCATTGCGGCAGACAGGAGCACGAACACGCCACGATCGTCGGCCCGGCGGATCAATCGCCCGAATGCCTGCGCCAGCCGCGCCCTGATGATGCGGTCGTCATAGGCAGAACCTCCGTTCGCGGCCTTGCGCGCGGCGTGGAGCACCGTGGGCTTAGGCCAGGGCACGCCTTCCATGATCACCTGCCGAAGCGATTCGCCCGGCACGTCGACGCCGTCGCGCAAGGCATCGGTGCCGAGCAGGCTGGCGCGCGGATCGTCGCGGAAAATGTCGACCAATGTGCCCGTATCGATAGGATCGACATGCTGGGCGTAAAGCGGCAGCCCTTCGCGCGCGAGCCGGTCTGCTATCCGGGCATGGACGGCGCGAAGGCGGCGGATGGCGGTAAACAGGCCAAGCGTTCCCCCACCGGCCGCGGCAATCAGCCTCGCATAGGCCCCCGCAAGCTGGGGAATATCGCCGCGCTTCACGTCAGTGACGATCAGGACGGCGGATTGCCGCGCATAATCGAATGGACTGGAGGCTGCGAAATGATGCGAAGCCGCATCTAGATGGAAGCTGCCCGTTCTCGCCTCCGCGGCGGCCCAATCCTCGCCGCCACGCAAGGTGGCAGAGGTAATCAGCACGCCATGCGCCGGTTTCAGAACGGCCTGTGCAAACGGTCGCGTGGGATCGAGCCAGTGCCGGTGCAGCCCTATATCGACCTCGCGCCCTTCGATCCGGTCGACGGCCAGCCAGTCGACAAAGTCGGGATCGGCAGGCCCGCCAAGCCTTGAAAGGAGGGAGACCCAGGCCGTGAGCGCGTCGCGCCGCCAGCCAAGGCTGGCGATTGCGCCGTCGATCCGCGCGCGGGCAGCGCCGTCGAGCCAGTCCGGCGCGTCCTCAAGGATCGCTTCGAGCCTGCGGCCGAGGATTACCAAGGGGCGGAGGATCGCGTCGAGCGCGGTGACCGCAGGTTCGACGGCAGTGATGGTCGCCCCATCCAGCCCGGCAGCTTCGGTTTCGAGGCCGTAACCGGCATCTTCGGCATCGGCACGGGCGTAGACTTGCCCACGGACAGCAGCGAGCAGGGATTCGACCGGGCCGAAGGGCGTCCCCTCGGCGATCCGCTGGAGCCACCCGTCTCCCGGCAGGGCGGTTGCCGCGTTCGCCGCCGCAACAATCGCATTGCCGCCTTCATCGTCATAGCTGGCGACATCGGCAAGCCGCGCCGCAAGCCCGCGCCGCCGCCCGCGCGACCGGCCTTCGGGGCCGATGATCCAGCGGCGGAGTTCGATCGCCTCCTGCCCCGTCAGCGCGGCGGCAAACATCGAATCCGCCGCATCGGCCAGATGATGGCCTTCGTCGAACACGATCCGGGTCGGGGCATTGCCACTCTCGCGCCCGCGCGCTGCATTGACCATCACCAGTGCATGGTTCGCGATGACAAGATCAGCCTGGGCGGAGGCGCGCGCCGCGCGTTCGATGAAGCATTTCCGGTAGTGCGGGCAACCGGCATAGACGCATTCGCCCCGCCGGTCTGTCAGCGCCGTCGCGCCGTTGCGGCGGAAAAGTGTCGGGAGCCAGCCGGGCAAATCCCCGCCCACCATGTCTCCATCGCGCGTATAGGCTGCCCAGCGGGCCACCAGCTGGGCAAGGACGGCCGCTCGCCCGGCAAAGCCGCCCTGGAGCGCATCTTCGAGATTGAGCAGACACAGGTAATTTTCACGCCCCTTGCGCACGACAACCTTCGCTCTGCGCAGCGCTACATCCGGGTAGAGCCGCATGCTTTCGGCGTCGAGCTGGCGCTGCAGCGCCTTGGTATAGGTCGAAATCCAGACCGCGCCGCCGGCCTGTTCGGCCCAGAGCGATGCCGGAGAGAGATAGCCGAGCGTCTTGCCAATTCCCGTCCCTGCCTCGGCCAGCACGATATTGGGGGCATCCTTGCGCTGGCGCGGGGAGAAGGCGTCGATCGCAGCTTGCGCGTAGTCCCGCTGGCCAGGGCGCTCTTCAGCGCCGCGCCCGGTCAGCGCGTCGAGGCGTTCAAGGACGGCGGGGCTGTTCAACACAACGGGGCGCGGGGCAGGGCGGGGTGGCGCTTCCTGCCATTCGGGTAGTTTTGAAAACAGCCAGCGTTCCGCTTGGGCGGGCTTGGCGATCCGTTCGCCCACTACCGCGGCCCAGGGCCAGCGCATCCGCGCCAGCGACGCAGCCGATGCCCAGGCGCCTTCGCGTTCCGTCCAATCCGGCTTGCCCAGGTGCGCAAGCAACATTGCGGCCGCCTCGCGCAGCATGGCCGTTGCGCTGTGGTCATCGCCCGGCGCATCGAGACCAAGCGCGGTTGCAAGGCCCTTGGGCGTCGGAACCATAAACGTTGCTGGATGCACAAAGGCGAACAATTCGAGCAGGTCGAGCCCGGACAATTCAGGATAGCCCAGACGCTCCCCCACCAGCGGAGCGTTGAGCAATATCATTGGAGTTTCGGCCGCCTGTGCGATGGCCTCGCCACGCCCGACGCCCCTTACGTTGCCGTCGGGCGAGGCAATCCAGATACCGGCATGGCTTGCATGAAGGGCAGGATAGGCTAGGAGCTGCGTCACCCGGCCGACATGGCCCAGACGGAACGGAAGAGCAACGGAAAGTGACGAACGTGCGCGACGCAGCGATGATTTCAAAGGCCTGGCCCTATGAAGAGGCGCGCAAGGTTCTGAAACGCTTGTCCGATGGAAAGCCGGGCGGCGCGCCGGTGATCTTCGAGACCGGCTATGGCCCGTCAGGCCTGCCGCATATCGGGACGTTCAATGAAGTGCTGCGCACGACGATGGTGCGCCGCGCGTTCGAGACGTTGTCGGATGCGCCCACCAGGCTGATCGCCTTTTCGGACGATATGGACGGGCTCAGGAAGGTGCCGGACAATGTGCCCAACCAGGACATGCTCAAGTCCCATCTTGGCAAGCCACTGACGAAAATCCCCGACCCATTCGGCAAGTTCGAGAGTTTCGCGCATCACAACAATGCGATGCTGCGCGTGTTCCTCGATCAGTTCGGGTTCGACTATGATTTCGTCTCTTCGACCGAGCGCTATTGCTCGGGTGCGTTCGACGAAGCGCTCAAGAATGTCCTCAGCCATTATCAGGCGATCATGGACATCATGCTGCCGACGCTCAGGAAGGAGCGCGCCGCGACTTATTCGCCGGTCCTGCCGATCAGCGCGAAGAGCGGAATCGTCCTTCAGGTTCCCGTCGAGGTTGTTGATGCCGGCGCGGGGCTCGTACGCTTCGAGGATGAGGGCGAAACCGTGACCCAGTCGATCCTTGGCGGGCAGGCGAAGCTCCAGTGGAAGGTCGACTGGGCGATGCGTTGGGTTGCGCTCGGCGTTGATTACGAAATGTACGGCAAGGATTTGACCGACAGCGGCACTCAGTCGGGCAAGATCGCGCAGGTGCTTGGCGGGCGGAAGCCCGAGGGGCTGATCTACGAAATGTTTCTCGATGAAAAGGGTGAGAAGATTTCCAAGTCCAAGGGCAATGGCCTGAGCCTTGAGCAATGGCTGAGCTATGGCACCGAGGAAAGTTTGGCCTTTTACGCCTATCGCGAGCCCAAGAGCGCCAAGCAGCTTCACCTGGGCGTGGTGCCGCGCGCGGTGGACGAATATTTCCAGTTCCGCGAACGCTATGCCGATCAGCCGGTCGAGCAGAAGCTCGGCAACCCGGTGCATCACATCCATAACGGCAAGGTCCCTGAGGATGTGCCGCCGGTGACGTTCGGCTTGATCCTCAATCTCGTCGGCGTGATGGGCGAACATGCGACGGCGCCGCAGGTCTGGAATTACCTTTCCAACTATGTGCCCGACGCAACGGCTGCGACGCACCCCGAACTCGCAAACCTGATCAACCTTGCCGTTGCTTATAACCGCGATTTGGTCGCGCCCACGCTTTGCCGGCGCAAGCCAGATGCGGCCGAAAGGGCGGCGCTTGAGGATCTGGACAGAAAGCTTCAGGCAGCACCCGCCGAATGGGGCGATGAAGACCCTGCCACAGCCTATCAGAACTGGGTGTATGAGACCGGCAAGGAGTTTTTCGGCAAGGAAAATCTGCGTGACTGGTTCAAGGCGCTCTACGAAACGCTGCTCGGTTCAAGCCAGGGGCCGCGCATGGGCAGCTTCATTGCGCTCTACGGTGTCGAAAACACGCGCAGGTTGATCGCGGAGGCTTTGGATTAGGGCAAATCTGTCATCCCCGCTTTCGCGGGGATGACAATGCGGTGTGTGGCGCTCCGCTATTTCTTCGAAGCGATCCAGTCGTCGATCTTCTTTTCCAGCACAGCCATCGGCAGCGCGCCGGTCATCAGCACTTGCGCATGGAATTCGCGCGGATCGAACTTGTCGCCGAGCGCCGACTGCGCGCGGGCCTTGAGTTTGAGGATCGTCAACTGCCCGATCTTGTAGGCAAGCGCCTGGCCGGGGATCGCGATATAGCGTTCGACTTCGGCGGTCGCGTCGGTGCGGCTCATGCCCGAATTGTCGAGCATGTACTGGATCGACTGATCGCGGGTTCAGCCCTTGGCGTGAATGCCGGAATCGATCACTAGCCGCATCGCGCGCAGCATTTCGTCGCTCAGTCCACCGAAACGGCTATATGGATCGGTTTCTACACCCAATTCCTTCCAAAGACCTTCGGCATAGAGTGCCCAGCCTTCGACATATGCTCCGTTTCGTCCCGCGTTGAACCGGATGAAATCGGGCAAGGCTTCATTTTCCTGAGAGAGACTGCCTTGGAAAAGGTGACCGGGAACCGCCTCGTGCAGGTAGAGCGTTTCACTTCCCGGCTTGGAACGCGAGGGCAGGGCGTAGCTGTTGTAGTAAAATATGCCTGGCCGCGAACCGTCAGCCGAGCCTTGGTAAGCAGTGCCGCCAGCGGCGGTCTTTTCCGCATACTCAGGGACCGGCCGGATTTCGAACCGGGATTTCGGAATTGTCGAGAATTGCTCGCGAACCTGTGCATCGATCTTGCGGCCGATTGCGAGGAAGGTGTCCCGCATGTCTTCCTTTGACGAGAATTTGAATTTTGGATCGTCGCGGAAATAGTCGAAGAACGCCTTCAGGTCTCCTTGAAAGCCGGTCTTTATACGAATGCCTTCCATCTCCTTCCTGATGCGCGCGACTTCGCTCAAGCCGAGAGAGTGGACTTCGTCGGCTCCGATCTTAATCGTTGTGTTGGATTGGATCAGATGATCATAAAGCTTGTTGCCGCCTGGCATGGCCGACAGGCCAACACTATCACTTGCAACCGGGAGGTACTCGTTTTTCGGGAAGTCGCGGAGCATGACATAGGCGGGGGCGATCCCCGTTTTGATCATCTCGGCGTATTTGGTGCGTAGCCTAGACTGATCAGCGGCGCTGAACCCTTCCGGGAACTTCTTGACTGGCCCATAGAAAGTCGATCCTTCCACACCTTGCGCGATCTGCAGGTTCAATTGATCGATAACATTGTTGATCACCAGTTTCGGCTGCACCACCCCAGTCTTCATGCCTTCGCGGAATCGGCCGATGGCGCGGGCGATATAGGTAATGTAGTCATTGTGGCGTTTCAGGTTGTTTTCATAATCGGCAAGCGTTTTGAAAGAGGCCACTGCCTGCAAATCAATGTAGAACAGGAGATAACTGTCGAAATGGGAAATCGGGCGTACGGCCGTCAGGGCCAGCAGGTCAGGTTGAAGGCCGCGCAACGTGTCTTCTGACTGCCACTTGAAAACGTCATAGGCAATCTGGTCAGTTGGATTGAGCGCAGCGCGGTTGATCGCATTCAACCGCCTGAGTTCACCCTCACTCGCAATACGCTCGGCAGTATAATAGGCGTCCGTGATATAGTCGCCAAACCGATCAGCGTAGCGCGATTCGCCTCGGAGCAGCGCAATATATGGGTTCCGCTTGACGTTCTCCCCGTCGCTATCGGCAAATAGCTGCTTCAATTGGGCGGTGGCGTCGGCCTTTGCTGCAGGGGCAGCCTGTAAAGGTGCGGAAAGCGCGATTGGCGAGAGACTGGCGAGGAAAAGAGCGGCAAGGCGCAGGGACATATGGGAGACTCCGGGCTTGGAAACATCTGAAGCCCGGTCCAACTCCGCAATCAGTTAGAACAACAATGTTCGAGGATGCAACCTCGAATTTCGACAAATGCCGAGCCTGTTCGCGTCCTATTTCTTGGACGCGATCCAGTCGTCGATCTTCTTTTCGAGCACGGCCATCGGCAAGGCGCCGGTCATTAGGACTTGCGCATGGAATTCGCGCGGGTCGAACTTGTCGCCAAGAGCCGTCTGCGCGCGGGCCTTCAGCTTGAGGATCGTGAGCTGACCAATCTTGTAGGCCAGCGCCTGGCCAGGGATTGCGATATAGCGCTCGACTTCGGCCGTCGCGTCGGTTCGGCCCATGCCCGAATTGTCGAGCATGTACTGGATCGACTGATCGCGGGTCCAACCCTTGGCGTGGATGCCGGAATCGACGACGAGCCGCATCGCGCGCAGCATTTCGTCGTTGAGGCCGCCGAAGCGGTAATAGGGATCGCTCTCTACGCCCAGTTCCTTCCACAGTGTTTCGGCATAGAGCCCCCAGCCTTCGGCATAGGCTGTATTGCCGCCGAACCGCATGAAGCTGGGAAGCGCCTCATTCTCCTGCGCGAGGCTGATCTGGAAGTGATGTCCGGGTACGGCTTCGTGGAGGTAGAGCGTTTCGCTCTCCGGCTTGGAGCGCGACGGCAGATCATAGCTGTTGTAGTAGAAAACGCCCGGGCGCGAGCCGTCAGGCGTTCCCGAATTATAGGATCCCCCCGCGTCGGTCTTTTCGCGATAGTCGGGCACCGGCCGGATTTCGAGCGGGCTCTTGGGGATTGTCGAGAATTGCTCGCGGACGCGCTCGTCGACCTTGCGGCCGATCGCAAGGAACGTGTCGCGCATATCTTCCTTCGACGAGAACTGGAATTTCGGATCATCGCGGAAATAGTTGAAGAAGGCCTTGAGGTCCCCATTGAACCCGGTCTGGACACGGATATCGTCCATCTGCTTGCGGATGCGCGCCACTTCGCTGAGGCCCAGATTGTGGACCTCGTCCGCACTCATCTTCACTGTCGTGTTCGATTCGATCAGATAGTCATAGAGCTTGGGGCCACCCGGCATCGCGACCAGCCCAACACCATCGCGGGCGACGGGGAGATATTCGTTCTTCAGGAAATCGCGCAGCCGCACATAGGCGGGGACGATCCCCATCTTGATTGTGGCAGCATAGTCGGCCCGCAACCTTGACTGGTCGGCCGGGCTGATGCCGTCGGGGAATTGCTTGACCGGCCCGTAAAAAGTTGAGCCCTCCACCCCCTGCGCGATCTGCAGGTTCAACTGGTCGATCACATTGTTAACCACCAGCTTGGGCTGGACCACGCCCGACTTCATGCCTTCGCGGAAGCGCCCGATCGCGCGGTCGATCAGAACGATATATTCGCGGTGGCGCTTGAGGTTGTTGTCATAGTCGAGGACCGTCTTGAACGGCGCCGCGCCTTGTCCCGACGCCACGTCAGGATAGAAGGTGTGGAAGCCGTTGAAATGATCGATCGGCCGGACGGCGACAAGCGCCAGTATGTCGGGCTGGAGCGCGCGCAGGCCAATTTCGGTCTGCCATTTGAAAACGTCATAGGCAATCTGGTCGGTCGGGTTGAGCGCGGCGCGGTCGATCGTGTTGAGGCGCTTCAGGTCGTTCTCGCCCGCCTTGCGCTCGGCCGCGAAATAGGCGTCCGTGATATAGTCGCCAAGCCGGTCGGCATAGCGCAGGTCACCACGAAAGAGCGCACTGATCGGGTTTCGCTTGAGATTGGCCTCATCGCTATCGGCGAAGAGTTGCTTGAGCCGGGCATCGGCGGTCTGGGCTTCGGCCTGGGCGGCCTGGGCAGGCGCAGCGACGGCGATCGGGGAAAGGCTGGCAAGCAGAAGGGCGGCAAGGCGCAGGGACATCTGACGGGACTCCGGGTCTGGAAGGATTCTTGAACGCGGCAGTAGCGCTTCGGCCATGAAAAACAAAAATCTTCGATCAAGCATCGCTTCGTTTCGACAAGAAGCGGCGCTGCTGCCGATGTCGATCGGGACGGACTCTAGCCGAACAGGATGCTGGCCGCATGGTCCCACATGCGCCGCGATGACGCGGCGATCAGCCCAGACCGGCCGTCACCGACTTGATAGGCACTGCCATCCGGGCGACGGATGATGGCCCCGGCCTCTTCGGCAAACAGTGCGCCCGGTGCATGATCCCAGGGAAGGGTTCGCTCGAACAGGGCAATGTCGTTCTGGCCAAGGGCAATCCTGGGATATTGCTCGCCGGCGCAGCGAACGAAGGGCGCAATCTCGAATTTCCCGGCCACCCGGCGCATCACATCCTCGCGGCGTTCGGGGCTCAGGAATTTCATGCCAAGTTCGGCAATGGGGAGCACAGATCCGGTTTCGCGCGCATGGACCCGCTCGCCATCGACATACGCCCCACCATTTGCCGCAGCGTGACACATCCGGTTGGCGACGGGGTCGAATATCCAGCTTGCAGAGCGGCGGCCGTCTTCGAGAAGGGCGATCATCAAGGCGAAGGGCGTCCTGCCTTCGGCGAAATTGGCGGTCCCGTCGACGGGATCGATCAGCCAGGCAAGACCCCGATTGATGCCGTCGGCCTGTTTGGGGTCGGCCGCGCAGGCTTCTTCGCCGATGATCGACGCGTCGGGCAACAAGTGGTGCAAGCCAGCGGCAAGCCGTGCTTCGCATTCACGATCGACGATCGTCACGATTTCGCCGGGAAACTTCTCTTCGATCTCATGGGCCGCAAGCTTGCGAAAGCGTGGCAGGACAATCGCCTCCGCCGATTCCCGGAGCAGCGCTTCGACAGCAGGGGAGAGCGCATGCATCATGCAGGCAGGGCGCGAGCCGCCAACCGAACTAGCTCCTGTAATCGGCGTTGATCGAGATATAGCCGTGTGTCAGGTCGCAGGTCCAAACGGTTGCGCGGCCGGTGCCAAGGCCAATCTCGACGCCGATGCTGATCTCGCTGCCCTTGAGATGGGCCGCGACCGGGGCTTCATTATAGCCTTCGACCGGCAGGCCGTCGCGGGCGACTTGGGTGTTGCCGAAGCGGATGGCGAGCCGGTCACGATCCGCTGGTTCGCCGGCCTTGCCCACCGCCATCACCACCCGGCCCCAATTGGCGTCTTCGCCGGCAATCGCGGTCTTGACCAATGGCGAGTTGGCAATGCTGAGCGCGATCCGGTGCGCGCTTTCGTCCGAAACCGCGCCTTCGACCGTGATCTCGATCAGCTTTTGCGCGCCTTCCCCGTCGCGCACGACAAGCAAGGCAAGCTGGCGGCAAAGGTCCGCCAACGCTGCTTGAAAGGCGTCGGCGCCCACGTCATCGAATGACCGCAGCGGTGCGTTTCCGGCCTTGCCGGTTGCAAAGGCAAGGACCGTGTCCGAGGTCGACGTGTCGCTATCCACCGTGATGCACGAAAAGGACTGCCGGTTCGCGGCACTGAGCATCGTCTGCAGAAAGGCTGGGTCGATCGCTGCATCGGTAAAGATATAGCCGAGCATGGTCGCCATGTCGGGCGCGATCATGCCACTGCCCTTGATGATGCCGGCGAGCGTGATCGTGCGCCCGCCGACGGTGGCCGTGGCGACCGCGCCCTTGGTGAATGTGTCGGTCGTCATGATGGTCGACGCCGCCTCTTCCCAGCTGCAGGGCGCCGCCGAAAAGGCGGCATCGAGCCCGGCCTCAGCCTTGTCGATCGGGAGCGGCACGCCAATGACGCCGGTTGCCGACACAAAGACCTGCTCGATCGGGCAATGCAGCTGCTCCGCCACTTTGGCCGTAACCGCTTCAACCGCCGCTCGGCCACGCCTGCCGGTAAAGGCGTTCGCATTGCCTGCACTCACGACCAGCGCGCGAGCATGGCCTTGGGCCAAATGCTCACGGCACCAGTCGACCTCGCTCGACGGGCATTTGCTTTGCGTCAGCACACCCGCGATGCCGGTGCCCTCGTCGAACGTCAGCAAGGTGAGATCGCACCGATCCCACGTCTTGTAACGCGCGCGCGCGATCCGTCGCGTTACGCCCGCAATCTCCGGGATGGCAGGGAAGGGCAGGGCAAGTGGGGAAGTCGTCATCGCAAAGTCGCTCTAGACATTGCATGCAGGCGCGGCAACATTGAGGAGCAGTGGGAGAATTCTATGCAGTTTCGACTTGTGATGGGCGTCGTTTTGATCGCGGGTTTTGCGAGTGTGGCACAGGCGGTGCCGGAAGCGCAGGAGACGCGGCCCCCAAAGCAGAGCGATCTGGCGCCGGCGTCCACGGAGCTTCCACGCGAGAGGCAGGCAGACGGGAGCTACAAGGCGAGGCAAATTGCCGGGGGTGTTAGCGAAGATGACTATCCTCCGGAAGCCATCCGTGCCTACCAGGCCGGAACGGTTGTAGCGGAATATACGGTAGCGCCGGACGGAAAGGTTTATAGCTGCAAGGCCACCAGCGACGATCATGTGGCCATCCTTGAAGAGGCAACGTGCCATATCATTATCCAGCGGTTCGAATATGAACCGGCACTTGATGCGCATCGCAAACCCATTGCAGAGGATCGCACACAGCGTGTTATCTGGCGGTTACCCGAATCCTATCCTGTTGGCTTTGTCCCCTATAGTATCGAAACCAGTTTTCTCGTGGACGCCGATGGCACCGTTTCCGAATGCAAGTTCACGCATCATGGAGATTGGCCGGAAAAGGACAGGTTTTGCCCCAACACGACGAAGATTAGCCCAATCCTTGGGAAGGACGGTGTTCCCGTGCCGTCGAGGATCATCGTCCGATCATCGGTGGAAATCACACCGACCACGAAGTGAGCTTTTTGCTTGGGACTAGCGAAATGTGCTTCTACTCCCTATGTGGACGATTGTATCGTGACGGAAAGCCGCTTTTGAACCTTCTGCTCTTCCTTTCGGCATTGCTGACCGGGCTTACCGGAGCCATTTCGGGTGGCCAGCGCGCCGACGCACCTGCCGTGCAGCAGAGCGTTGCGCGCGCCGTCGAAGTGGCGGCAGAAAGCGTCGCTCAGCAGCCTTTGGCTGCGCAGCAGCGCACCGCAGCCGTTCAGCGCCCGATCCTTTCCGTCGTCGGCACGAAGCCCGTATGGGCGTTGGCTGCAGCTGTGCCGGCAACCGATATTGCCCGCATTTTCGGGAAGCTGCTGCTCTAGGCAGCCGCGTGCCTTTTCCCGCCGGGAATGGCCGTTTTCAACCTATCGCTTGAATCTCGCGGCGCGCGACGTGCACCGCTTCCAATATATGAACAGGAATTCCCTATGCTCGGTGGCATTGCAAAAGCCATTTTCGGATCGTCCAACGACCGTTACGTCAAATCGCTCGGCAAGATTGTAGACCGGATCAATGGCTTTGAGCCGACAATTTCGGCACTTACCGATGAGGAACTGGCCAGGCAGACCGTGATCTTCCGCGAACGGCTTGCCAACGGCGTTGAACTCGACGAGCTGTTGCCGGAGGCTTTTGCGACGGTGCGTGAAACGGCAAAGCGCGTCCTTGGCCAGCGGCACTATGACGTCCAGATGATCGGCGGCATCGTTCTCCATCGCGGCGAAATCGCCGAGATGCGGACGGGCGAAGGCAAGACGCTCGTCGCGACGCTTGCCGTTTATCTGAATGCGCTACCGGGCCTTGGCGTCCATGTCGTGACCGTCAACGATTACCTTGCCCGTCGCGACGCTGAATGGATGGGCCAGATATACAAATTTCTTGGCCTGACGGTCGGCATCATCGTCCCCAATCTCACCGATGCCGAACGCCGCGCCGCCTATGGCAGCGACATCACCTATGGCACCAACAATGAATTTGGCTTCGACTATCTGCGCGACAATATGAAATATGAACGCGAACAGATGTCGCATCGCCCGTTCAATTTCGCGATCGTCGACGAAGTCGATTCGATCCTGATCGACGAAGCGCGGACGCCGCTGATCATTTCGGGCCCGACCGACGACAAGTCCGAACTCTACAAGAGCGTCGATGCGGTCGTGAAGCGGCTCGTTCCCGAAGACTATGAAGTCGACGAAAAGCAGCGTTCGATCGTGCTGACCGAAGACGGCACCGAGAAGGTCGAACGGATGCTCGAGGCCGCGGGCCTTCTGGAGGGTGGCAATCTTTATGATTTCGAGAACACCCAGGTCGTTCATCACCTGAACCAGGCGCTCAGGGCCAATGTCATCTTCAAGCGCGATACCGACTATATCGTGAAGGACGAAAAGGTCGTCATCATCGATGAATTCACCGGTCGCATGATGGATGGACGGCGCTGGTCAGATGGTCTCCACCAGGCCGTCGAAGCCAAGGAAGGCGCGACGATCGAGCCGGAAAACCAGACGCTCGCCTCGATCACCTTCCAGAATTATTTCCGCATGTACCCCAAACTGTCGGGGATGACCGGAACGGCAGCGACGGAGGCTGCCGAATTCTTCGATATCTACAAGATGAACGTGGTTTCGATCCCGACCAATGTTGCGGTCCGCCGGATCGACGAAGACGACCAGTTCTTTAAGAACACGACCGACAAGTTCAAGGCCATTGCCAAGTCGATCGCTGAAAAATCGCGGAGTGGCCAGCCGGTGCTGGTCGGCACGGTCTCGATCGAGAAGTCGGAACTGCTCTCGGAATATCTCCAGAAAGAGGGCGTGACGCATAACGTCCTGAACGCGCGTTTCCACGAGCGTGAAGCGCATATCGTGGCGCAGGCGGGGCGGCTGGGCGCTGTGACGATCGCTACCAACATGGCCGGTCGCGGCACCGACATCCAGTTGGGCGGCAATGTTGAATTCCGCGTTGAGGATGAGCTGGCCGAGCTTGAGGAAGGCCCTCGCCGGGAGGCTGAGATCGAGCGCATAATGGCCGAAGTGGCGGCCGAAAAAGAAAAGGTCCTGGAAGCTGGCGGACTTTTCGTGCTTGCAACCGAACGCCATGAAAGCCGCCGCATCGACAATCAGTTGCGTGGCCGGTCCGGCCGGCAGGGCGATCCTGGCCTGTCGCGCTTCTATCTCAGTCTCGACGATGACCTGCTCAGGATCTTCGGGCCGGATACCCTGTTCGCCAAGATGATGAATAGCAATCTTGAGGACGGAGAGGCTATCGGCTCCAAATGGCTGTCCAAGGCAATCGAGACGGCCCAGAAGAAGGTCGAGGCACGCAACTATGATATCCGCAAGCAGGTCGTCGAATATGACGATGTGATGAATGACCAGCGCAAGGTCATTTACGAACAGCGTGGCGATATCATGGATGCCGAAACGGTCGACGATGTCGTTATCGATATGCGCGCGGAAACGGTCAACGGCATTGTGGGTGAAGCCTGCCCGCCCAATTCCTATCCGGAACAATGGGATATCGATGGCCTTAAGAATCGGATGAGGGAAGTTCTCGGCCTCGAATTGCCGGTCGAGGAATGGGCGCGCGAAAACGGGATCGAGCCGGAAGCGGTCGAAGACCGGGTTCGTGAGGCTGCCGACGCCGCAATTGAAGCCAAGCGTGCCGAGCTGGAAGAAGGCGTGTGGGAACAGGTCGAAAAAAGTGTTCTTCTGCAGTCCCTTGATCATCACTGGAAAGAACATCTCTCAACGCTGGATGCACTGCGCCAGGTCATTCATCTGCGTGCCTATGCACAGAAGACGCCAATCAACGAGTATAAGCGCGAAGCCTTTGCGATGTTCGAACGGATGCTCTCTGCCATTCGCGAGGATGTGACGAAGGTGCTGGCCTATGCCCAGTTCCGGATGGCTCCGCCCGAATTGCCCGAGCTTCCGGACTTCATCACCACGCATATAGATCCGCTGACGGGTGAGGATGACAGCGCAGACCGCGACGCGGCGAGCCTTGGGCTGATCACCACCCGGCTTCCGCCGCTCCAGATCGTCCAACCTGAAATCGATGACGAACTGGGCGAAGATCCCGCGGACTGGGAAGGGCGGGTCAGCCGCAACGCTCCGTGCCCTTGCGGTTCAGGCAACAAGTACAAGCACTGCCATGGGGCGCTCTAGACTCCGTGGCCCTTGCCGACGCTTGACGATTTTTGTGTAAGGACGAGTGAGTCCCCCACCAATTGCGGCGGGGGGCTGACTGCACTCTGAATTTGGCGATGCTATTGCTGCCGCGAATTCACTTCTTTTTCGCGGTCTGAGTCTTCAGGAAGGCGATCACATCGGCTCGCAGGGACGGATCGCTGAGCCGGAATCCCATGCGGGCACCCGGAATGAAGCCCTGCGGGTTGGTCAGCCATTTATCGAGGGTCTTGTCACCCCAGACTATTTTCGAATTCTTGACGCCGGGAGAATAGGCGAACCCTGGTGCGAGCCCGGCCTTTCGGCCGTAGACACCGCGATGCGCGGGGCCAATGCGATTGGCGTCGATGGAGTGGCATCCCGTGCATTTCTGTTCGTAGATCTTGGCGCCTCGTGCGGCATCGCCAACAACTGCTGCGTGGCCTGCATCGACCGCAACGAAACCGATTGTGCCAAGCAGGAAGCCGCCAGCAAAGGCGCGGACAACAGTTTTCATCGTCAACTCCTCGATTAGGAAAAACAGCCAGCCGCTCCGCGACAGGGACGCGTCGCGACTGGCTGTAATCCGGCCGGCTGCTTAGCCGAACGGGAACCCGTTGACGCCAACCGGAAGCTGTTCGCCAAGCGCCGAAGTCAGCGCCGTGTAGTGCAACACTTCGTCGGCACCGAGCTTGGCCGAAACCTGCGCCAAGGCCTTGTCACCGAAGGAGGGGATCACGCCGAGATAGGCATTGACCGCGCCCAACTCGAGCCGCTGCGCCAGTTTGACGATGTCGGTTGCGCTCTTGATCGATGCAGCGTTGAGGCTGGTCAGATATTCGTCGCGCGACTTTTCTGCGACGGCCTTTCCGCCGAGCTTCTTGATAGTTGAGATCAGGGCGTCACGGTGGAACTTGTGATCGCTCTGGAAGCCGACAGCGACGCCAAGTGTGCCCTTATCGAGCAGGCCGCTTTCGGCCCCGATCTGGTATGCATTGATGGCTTCATGCTCAAGGCCGAGAGCCACGTTCAAGATATCGATGTCGCCCGAATGGGCGGCCATCTTGCCTTTCATTGCAGCCATTGCCGAATTGTTGCCCAGCAGACCAACGGCCGCTGCCGACAACACGCCTGCACCGGCCACGCGGAACAGCGAGCGGCGGGTAGTATTCGAATCCTGTAACATCAAAATTTCTCCCTAATAGCCCGCGCAAGGGGGTCATTGGCGCGGCTAATGGGATTACCGATGCAGGCTGGGGAATGGATGCAAGATGGGTGAAATTTATCGTCCGACTTGCGAAAGGATCAGGCAGCCGGTTCGCGTCATGTGGAGAAAACGGTCAAATCCGCGGCGCGAACGAATATAATCGCCGCCATTGAATGTCCGGCCTCCGATGACCAGGTCGCCCGACAGAACGAGAAGATGCTCTTCATCGTCATGCATATGATTGGGAAGGATGGCACCAGGGGCGCAGCGCAACAGCGTCGTACGGCCGTTCCACATCAGTTTTGAATCGATCCCCGGGGCAACCGGCTCCCAGTCGCCCTCGGCAAGTTCGACGATCATGCGCCCCTCGAGCGCTTCGCTTTCCGTGCCGATGGCAGCTTCGATCTTGCTCCAAAGGCCTTTCGGGGGGGTAATTGCGCCAGCCGCAAGCGAAAGCGGTGCAAGCGAATCCTCCAGATCCCTGATGGACTGATCCAGCTCGGGATCGTAACGGCGCGCCTGGTCCATCGCCTCCCGGTCTTCGGGCGCCATGTTTCCCAGCACATAGTCATCAACACGCTTTTTCATTCTGTTACCCCCATACAAATACGCAGCATGGCCAAGCCACGCCTTATCCATGATTTTACGGTCCCCAGAGGCGCCCCGAAATATTCCGCCAGTTCGGAATGGGTCATGCCGTGTACATACATGAGAACCATCGCCTTGCCTTGCTGGTCCGGCAGCTTTTTGAGGCACTGGCCGACCCGCGCGCTCGGCGGCTCCACGGGCATGACCGCAAGCTCGATATCTTCGATCCGCCCCATGTCGCGTTCCTTGGGCAGGCGGTCGAGCGCGGCATTGCGCACGATCCGTCCGACCCAGGCGAGCGCCACGCCGCGTGCCGGGTCGAACTTGGCCGCACTGCGCCAGATCCGCACAAAGGCTTCCTGCACAGCATCTTCGGCCAACTCCCTGTCACCCAATATGCGGCGGGCAGTTGCGAACATGCGGCCGGCCACGCGGTCGTAGAGATATCGAAAGGCGCACCGATCGCCCTGGCCGATCAGGGCCAGCAGCGCCTCCAGGTCTGTGGCCGTTCCGGGCAAGCTATTGGCCGCGGGGATATGCGGCCCTGGGTATATAGTTTTTCCGGCAGGCGACTGCGCTTTCATACGCAGCCCCTCCCCATTTCGGCGCAGGGCCGCAGCGCATCTTCACAAACGGCCCCAAGGGTCGAATGCGCGCAATATTGGGAAGGCCGTCGCGCATATGGCACAACAGCTCTCCCTACCTGCCGAAACAGGGAAGCACCAAAATACATCGGACCTGACTCCAAAAAACGCGATACCGCATGACCTAATACTGGCGGGACCGTGTTTTGGATGCACGCAGGCAAAAATTATTTATGCGATTTCAACCGCTATGGCCGTGCCTTCGCCGCCGCCGATGCACAGTGATGCGACACCGCGCTTCAATCCGCGGTTCTGGAGGGCCGCAATAAGCGTCGCGATGATCCGCGCACCCGAAGCGCCGATCGGGTGCCCAAGTGCGGTACCGCCACCATTGACGTTGAGCTTTTCGGCCGGGATGCCCAGCTCTTTCATGGCAATCATCGGCACCATCGCGAAGGCTTCGTTAATCTCGAACAGGTCGACATCGGCGACGGTCCAGCCCGCCTTTTCCATCACGCTGCGGATCGCGGGGACCGGCGCAGACGTAAATTTCGAAGGCTCCTGGCTGTGCGTGGCCCAGGAAACGATCCTTGCGGCAATGGTCAGGCCCTGCGCCTCTGCAACGCTCTGACGTGTCACGACCAGCGCCGCGGCGCCATCGGAAATCGACGAGGCATTGGCGGCCGTGATGGTGCCGTCCTTGGCAAAGGCAGGCCTCAGCGTCGGAATCTTTTCCGGATTGGCCTTGCCCGGCTGTTCGTCGACGGACACGGTTTCGGTTCCCTTGCGGCCGACGATTTCAACCGCGACGATTTCGCGCTCGAACGCGCCCGAGGCGATCGCTTCGTTTGCGCGGCTCAGCGAGCGAAGCGCAAATTCATCCTGGGCTTCGCGCGTGAACTGGTATTCGGTGCAGGTTTCCTCAGCGAACGAGCCCATCGCCCGGCCCGGCTCATAGGCATCCTCAAGGCCGTCGAGGAACATCGAATCCTTGAGCGTGTCATGCCCGAGGCGCGCGCCCGAACGATGCTTGGTCAGCATGTAAGGGGCATTGGTCATGCTCTCCATGCCGCCCGCCACGACAATGTCGGACGTGCCGGCAATGATTGCCTCCGCAGCCATCATCGTCGCCTTCATGCCCGAACCGCAGACCTTGTTGACCGTTGTCGCACCGACCGACATCGGCAATCCGGCCCCGAGCGTTGCCTGTCGGGCCGGAGCCTGCCCGAGGGCGCCAGGAAGGACGCAGCCCATGATCACTTGGTCGATGGCCTCCGGCTTCACGCCCGCGCGCTCGACCGCGGCCCTGATCGCTGTCGCGCCAAGCTGGGTGGCGGCAACGCCGGAGAGTGCGCCCTGCATGCCCCCCATGGGCGTGCGGGCATAGGATGCGATTACGACGGGATCCGTGGTCATGATATGTGTCCTGCAATTGTCTCTGTTTTCAAGCGTGCCCAGCCATTGCGGCGATTGTGACGCGCCCCTTTCCAGCCCTCTCCGACTCGAAAAAACAACCTTTGTGCTTTTTCGCAAGCCCGCGCGATTTGCAAGGGAAACCATGCGTGCGATGATGCGCCTGCAAGGCCCGACTCGCCATCGTTGACCTGGATCAAGGTATTGGCGCCTGATGCAGCCAAACATGAACCAAGAGCTATTGGAGAAGGAATTGCCCGTGCCACAGACCAGCACCCTGACCGCCACCCGCGCAGACGCGCAGCAAACCCATTTCGACGTCCTGATCGTTGGCGCCGGAATATCGGGGATTGGCGCCGCCTATCACCTCTCGCACCAGGTGCCGGGGAAAAGCTTTGCCATTCTTGAATCCAAGGACAGTTTCGGCGGCACCTGGATCACCCACACTTATCCCGGCGTACGGTCGGACAGCGACCTTTACACATTCGGTTATCGCTTCAAGCCCTGGGTGGGCGCACCCATCGCGAGTGCCGAGGAAATCCTCAAATATATGGGCGAGGTGATCGAAGAGAACGGCATTGGCGACCATATTCGCTATGGCCACACGATCACGCATTGTAGCTGGTCGAGCACGGACAATCTCTGGACAGTCGAGGCCATCAGCAAGGCCGATGGCAAGACGCATTTCTTCACCTGCAATTTCCTCTGGATGTGCCAGGGCTATTATAATCACAACTCTCCCTACACTCCGGACTGGCCCGGCCTCGGCGATTTCAAGGGCAGGGTCGTTCATCCCCAGCTCTGGCCCGACGATCTCGACCTAAGGGGCAAGCGCGTCGTCGTGATCGGATCGGGTGCGACGGCCGCGACGGTCGTTCCGGCGATTGCCGACGAATGTGCCTCGCTTACGCTTTTGCAGCGTTCGCCGACATATTTCATCGCGCGCGAGAACAGCAACGAGCTTGCCGACAGGCTGCGCGAGATCGGCATTGACGAACCCACCATTCACCGCGTGGTCCGCCAGCAGATCAATTTCGACATGGAAGCGATGACACAACGCTGCCTGACCGAACCCGAAGTCGTGAAGGAGGAGCTTTTTGCGATGGCCCGCGAATTTCTGGGCCAGGATTTCGAACTCACGCCGCATTTCACGCCCAGCTATCGCCCATGGCAGCAGCGCATTGCCTTCCTTCCCGAAGGCGATCTTTTCCGCAAGATCGCCGAAGGCAAGGTCGCAGCCGTGACCGACCATATCGAGCGCTTCACCGAAAAGGGGATATTGCTCAAATCGGGCCGCGAAATCGAAGCGGACATCATCATTGCTGCGACCGGGTTCAAACTTTCGGTCCTTGGCGACATTCCCTTCGAAGTCGATGGCCAGCCGGTCGACTGGCCGCAGACAGTCACCTATCGCGGCATGATGTTCACGGGCGTGCCCAACATGGTCTGGGTCTTCGGCTATTTCCGCGCGAGCTGGACGCTGCGCGTCGATTTACTGGGGGATTTTGTCTGCAAGCTGCTCAAGCATATGCAAGGGAAGGGCGCGAAGCGAGTCGAGGTAAAACTCCGGCCAGAGGATCGCGATATGCCGATCCTGCCGTGGATCGACACCGACAATTTCAATCCCGGCTATATCATGCGCGGGCTTCATTTGATGCCCAAGCGCGGCGACAAGCCCGAATGGCAGCACAATCAGGATTATTGGAGCGAAAAGGACGACCTGCCGAAGATAGACCTTGATGGCGCGGAGTTCGTCTACACCTGATACTGGCAATCGCCGCCATCTCGTGCGATCCTGCCCGTTTAAGGAGGATGTCCGCGATGCGCCTTGCCTATGCCATCAAATTCGTTGCCGATATGGACGCAGCGATTGCCTTTCACCGCGACACGCTGGGTTTGCCGCTCAAGTTCCAGTCGCCATTCTGGAGCGAGTTTTCGACGGGCGAGACAACGCTTGCGCTCCATCCCGCCTCTGATCGCAATCCGGCCGGAAGCGTGCAACTGGGCTACCAGACTGCCGATCTCGACCTGCTCCATGCCGAGCGGGAGGCGAACAGGCTCGTCTTCACCCAGCCACCCGTTTCCCAGCACGGGAGCAAGATTGCTCGCTTCACCGGGAGCGAAGGCGAGGAGTGCAGTCTGGGCGAAGGGTGAGCGGCCCAACGCCGGTAGTCCGTCACGCCTGTTCGAGGACCCTATGGCCGGGGCGGACCTTCAGGCGATGGCCAGCCTTGGTTCCGTTTGATGCCGACTTGACCGTCTGCATGAACACCCATTCGTTCGTGGCAGCCGCTGGCGTGAGCGAGACGAGCATATAGCCGCGGTTCGATGTGTCGGCCCAGCGCAACTCCTTGCTGCTGGCGACAAGGGCCTTCGCAATCTTCTCCTGATCGTCGGACCGGGTGGCGGATTCGATGCCTGGCGAGGTCACGCTGTGCCCGCCGAATTCGACTCCGGCTGCGCGGCCGCCTTCCTGAAGGTCGAAAGCCCAGGCGTTGTGACTGTCTCCGGTCAGGGCGATCAGGTTGGCCTCGGCGCCCTGTGCCGCAGACAGCAAGCGCGACTTCGCCTGCGGATAGCCGCCCCAATTGTCGAGATTATAGGGCAGGCCGGCCTTCCCAGCCGCGATGCCGGCACGGAAATAGGATTTCGTGCGCTCGCCCGCGGTCGGGTCGAGCCAGTCGAGCGCGTCCTGTGGCGTCGAATTATAGCCGATATTGGTTCCAACGCCGAGTACGTGCCAGACCTTTTTCTGGCGGCTTGTGGCGCGGAAACCGTGGTAGAGCCAGTTCTCCTGCTCGGTGCCCATCATTGTTGCAGCGGGATCCTGCCAGGCGCCGTCGCGGAACGCGGCAAGTGCCGCGGCCGGGTCGGCATTGCGCAGCAACGGCCCGTACGTCCCGGGGCGGGATCGTGCGATCATCCGCGTGTCGGTGCGGAAATAGGTGGCGAGATCGCCTATCTCGTAGCTCTTCCACGGCTGCTCTCCGACCGGCATCCATTCGCGCCAGACCTGCATCGCCGCGTTCTTGCGATTGGTCCAGTCGCCCTCGTCGGGCTGGTGGTTTTCGGCGCCGCCTTCCCAAGCGTCGTTCGCACCCTCATGATCGTCTGTATTGGCGATCATCGGGAAGGCCGCGTGCAGCGCCTGCAGATCCGGATCGCTGCGATAGCTGGCATAGCGCATGCGGTAATCGGCGAGATTGAAGAGTTCGTTTTCCGGCAGGATCCGTTTGGCAAGCTCAGAGCCGTTGTCATAGCCGCCACGCGCGTATTCGTAGAGATAATCGCCGAGGTGAAGCACCAGATCGATATCGTCGCGCGCGGCCGCGTGGCCATAGGCATTGAACAGGCCAAAGCCGAGATTGGCGCATGAGAAGACCGCGATATTGAATTTGGCGACCTTGCCGAGCGGCAGCGTCCGGGTGCGGCCGATCGGCGAGATCGTGCCGTCGGGGCCGATGAAGCGGTAATAATAGGCTGTGCCTGGGGTAAGCCCGCTGACCGTGATCTTGACAGTATGGTCGCGCCACGGCCCCGTAATCATTTGTCCACCGCTGGCGACCTTGGCGAAATCGCGGGTCAGGGAGATTTCGGCGCGGACCTTGGAGGGCGCTCCGCCTGCGCTGACGAAGCGGGTCCAGAGCAGCATTGAATCGGTGTCCGGCTCGCCGCTGGCAACGCCGTGCGTGAAACCCTGCGCGCCCAGAAGTGCCTGCGCGGCAAGGCTGCCGCCGGGCAGGACGAGCCCTCCCAGCCCAAGGGCGGCTGTCGTCAAAAGGGCACGGCGATCGATGATGATGGTCATGGGAGCCTCATTGGTTTTTTCTGCCTATAGGGAACGCATGCTGGAGATGCGAGGCAGACAGTCAATATTCTCTCATCGTGGCGTTGCAGAAATGTGATCCGCGCGAAATTAGAGCGTGCGCCGCCAGCAATCGCGATAGTTCATGATGGCGGCATCGAGCGGCGCCACCTGTGAAAGCTGTCCGGCACTACCCAAATTCGGTCGTGCCAGCCGCAACGCGCCCCACGAGACATCGTGCTCGGCGCTGCTCGTATAGACGCAGGTCTCGCGGCGCAGCGCGGCCAGCGACTGCGTAAAGACGGCAGCATTTCCGAAGCGCCCGTCGATGACCAGGATATTCTCCGAACCGATCAGGTCGAGTGCGGCGTCCGCCACGAGCGCGACATAAAGGGCCATTGCCGCCGTAACCTGTAACGCATCTGCCGGACGATTGATCCATGCGTCCTTATGGTTGGCAAACGGGCCGATGCCTTGGGTTTGGGTGGGCAGGATCATCGCACTCGACGCGATGCAACTCCGGGCAGCTTCGAGCAATGCCGGCTGCTCGCCCTCGGCGTCGATCCGGTGATTGCCTCCCGCATTGAGCAAGTCGAGTTCGCGGCCGCCCATGAAAAGCGCGGTCGGCACGGGCCGCCCGTTGGGGTCGATATTGACGAGGCAGCCGCGGTCGAACGGAAGCTGGCCGATGTCGAACTGCTGGCCGGGCGAGAGCGAGCGCATGGAGACGAACCATGTTCCGGTCGAGAGGATCGTCGCGCCGCGCGTCGCGATCTCCGGATTGGCGCGCGCGGCATGCAGCGCGGCGTTCGAATCGTGAATGCCGGCGTAAATCTCGATGTCGCCTGGCAAGCCGCAGCGGTCCGCCCATTCGGTAGAAATCTGCCCGATCCTGTCACCCGCCTTCCGGAAGGGCGCGAACCGGGATGCCCAGCCCAACCGGACTGCCATCCGCGAAGGGCTGTTCTGCGCCGGGTTCCACAAGTCCGTGTGCGCGCCGAAACTCGAGACTTCGCACGCGGCCACGCCCGACAGGCGGTAAGCCCAATATTGCGCCCAGGGGAGAATCGTCGAGTCGCCTTCGAACAGCCCGGGGAGCTTTGCCTGCTGATAGTAGAGCTGGAGCCCGAGATTGAGGCCAAGATCCATCGCGGGCGAACCGGTTTCGCAGTCAGGGTCGCGCTCGCGAAGATAGGCAGCGCGGATGTCCGGGGGAATTTCCGATTCATAATCCATGACCGGAGCAGCAAGGCCTCCACTCCCGAGGATCACCGCCGCCGCGCCGTGCGCGACCGGAACAATGGCGCCGATCCGCCCGATCCTGGCAAAACCAGACAGAGTCTTGGCAAACCAGGCCTCGATGCCATCGGTATCGAGCGCGCGATAGTGATCGGCGGCAACCACTTCGTTGGCGCGGCTTTCGCGGGCTACCATTGTGCCGTTCGCGTCCCAAAGCGAAGCCTTCGCAACCGTCTTGCCTATATCGAGTACTACCGTCAGCCGATCGTCCATTCGCGCCTTCCTCCAGCCTGTCATCATTCGCACAATCCCGGTCCGAAGCGATAGGGATCAAAGAAGATGGATTGCACACATGATCATTTTCGCGCATACATAAGCATAATAGTTCAAAATCGTCGAGAGAGGATGACATGGTGGCCGAACTTCCGCTGTCCCGGGACCAGATCGAAACGCACAACCAGGCGCGGTTGGGCGCTCTGGTCGAAGACTATGAGGCCCTGGGCCGCACGCTCGGCCGGTCGGGCATTGCGATCGATGAGATCAAGGCGAAGGTCGGCTCCTTCAGCATAGCGACCCCCAGTTGGGCCACGGGCCGCGGCGGCACGCGGTTTGCGAAATTCGCCATTCCCGGAGAGCCGACCAACATCCACGAAAAGCTAGCCGATTGTGCGCTCGTCCAGCAGTTGAGCCGGGCGACGCCGCGCGTCTCGCTGCATTTTCCGTGGGACAGTGCGAGCGACTATGTTGCCCTGCGTGAGGAAGCCACGGAGCTGGGGCTGGGCTTCGACGCCGTCAATTCAAACACCTTCCAGGACCAGCCCGATGCCGAGCACAGCTATCGCCACGGCAGCCTTGGCGCGACCAGCCAGAAGGTCCGCGATCAGGCCATCGCGCACAATATCGACTGTATCGAAATCGGCCGCACGCTGGGTTCCGACGCGCTGACCGTGTGGGTGGGCGACGGTTCGAACTTTCCGGGCCAGCAGGATTTCACCCGCGCGCTCGATCGCTATATCGATGCGGCCTCGGAGATTTACGCAGCCCTTCCCGATGGCTGGCGCATGCTGCTTGAGCACAAGCTTTTCGAGCCCGCCTTCTATTCGACGATCATTTCCGATTGGGGGTCTTCGCTGATGGCCGCGCAGGAGCTGGGCCCCAAGGCGCAGTGCCTTGTCGATCTCGGGCACCACGCGCCAAACGTCAATATCGAGCAGATTGTCGCGCGGCTCCACCGGGTCGGAAAGCTCGGTGGATTCCACTTCAACGACAGCAAATATGGCGATGACGATCTCGATTCAGGTTCGATCGACCCGCACCAGTTGTTCCTTGTGTTCAATGAACTGGCCGAGGCCGAAGCGCGCTCTCCCGAGACGTTCAATCCGGCCTATATGATCGATCAATCGCACAATGTGACCGACCCGATCGAAAGCCTTCTTTCTTCGACCGAAGCGATCGTCTCCTCCTTTGCCAAGGCGGCGTTGGTCAATCGCGATGCGCTGCATGCGGCGCAAGAAGACAATGATCCGATGATGGCATTCCAGGCGCTTCGCAGGGCCTACAAGGTCGATGTGTCGCCGATTCTGGCGATGGCCCGTCTCGAAGCGGGGGGCGCGATCGATGTGCTCTCGCTCTACCGCGAAAGTGGATGGCGCGTGAGAAAGGCGCAGGAACGCAAGCCGGTCGGGCTGGGCGCGGGGATCGTCTAGGATTTCAGTTTCGGGGTCTGCGGTTCCGGTCGAGTTCCAGCTGGTAGTG
>Ga0209023_10000681_pt1 | contig 49873 bp, 49 predicted proteins | sample LakOneMetagenome_FD_187468 | JGI IMG/M metagenome (GOLD analysis project Ga0209023, IMG submission 187468) | Freshwater and sediment microbial communities from Lake Erie, Canada (SPAdes) (version 2) | ecosystem: Environmental > Aquatic > Freshwater > Lentic | place: Lake Erie, Canada... | reverse complement strand
CCGCTGGGTGGTGCTGCATTTAATAATGAGTTCGGTCGTCCTGCATTAAATGGCTATTTCCGTACTTTTGAGCAAAATGTAAACGGTGAAGTTAAAGGATTTCATAAACCCATCATGATTGCTGGCGGTTACGGCAATATTCGTCCTGACCATGTTGAAAAAGATGCGATTCAACCGGGTGACCTGTTGATTGTACTCGGTGGGCCAGCTATGTTGATCGGTTTAGGTGGTGGTGCAGCATCTTCTGTTGACAGTGGTACGATGGGAGAAAATCTTGATTTTGCTTCGGTACAGCGTGAAAACCCTGAAATGGAACGCCGTTGTCAGGAAGTGATTGATACCTGCTGGCGTCTGGAAGATTTTAACCCGATTGTTTCTATTCATGACGTCGGCGCGGGTGGTTTATCTAATGCCATGCCTGAATTGGTCAATGACCATGAGCTGGGAGCTGTACTTAACCTGCGCAAGATTCCTTCGCTTGAGTCAGGCATGTCGCCAATGGAAATCTGGTCGAATGAAGCTCAGGAGCGTTATGTACTGGCAATCCGTCCAGAATCTCTGCAGCAATTTGAAGAAATCTGTGCTCGTGAACGCTGCCCGTTTGCTGTACTGGGTGAAGCAACGGAAGCACGTCATCTTACGGTTGAAGACCCGCTATTTGCGAACAAACCGGTAGATATGCCGATGCAGGTTATGCTGGGTGGCACACCACGCATGCAGCGTTCTTATGAGGCAGCACCTCGTCAGGGTAATGATTTTGATGCCTCAAAAGTTGATTTAAACGATGCAATTTTCCGTGTTTTGAAAAATCCGACAGTTGCTTCAAAATCTTTCCTCATCACAATTGGTGACCGCTCAATTACTGGTATGGTTGCGCGTGACCAGATGGTAGGGCCTTGGCAGGTTCCTGTCGCTGATGCAGCAGTAACTACCACCAGCCTGCAAGGCTATACGGGTGAAGCAATGGCAATGGGAGAGCGTCCTCCTGTAGCTTTACTGAATCCGGCAGCATCAGCACGTCTGGCAGTAGCAGAAGCAATTACCAACATTGCCTGTGCCAATATTGAACAGATTAGTGATATCAAGCTTTCTGCCAACTGGATGGCTGCAGCAGGCCAAAAAGGTGAAGATCAGGCCCTGTTTGAAGGTGTAAAAGCGATCGGTATGGAAATGTGCCCAGCCTTAGGAATTGCAATTCCGGTTGGTAAGGATTCACTTTCCATGCGTACCACTTGGAATGATAACGGTGAAGATAAAGCTGTAACTTCTCCAATGACCGGTGTGATTACAGCATTTGCACCTGTTGGTGATGTGCGTAAAACCATGACGCCCGAGCTGAAGAAACTTGAAGATTCAGTACTGGTACGTATTGATCTGTCTAAAGGCCAGTTCCGTCTGGGTGGTTCTATTTTGGCACAGGTTTATAAAGCAATCGGTACAGTTACACCAGATGTAGATAACTTTGATGAGTTTAAAGCGTTTTTTGCACTGATTCAGGATTGGAACAACCGTGGTCTGATTCAGGCATATCATGACATCGGTGATGGTGGCCTGCTGGCAACTGTTACAGAAATGATGTTTGCCTCACGTCTGGGTGTTGCACTAGAAGAGCAGTCAGTTGAAAGTCTGTTTGCAGAAGAAATTGGTGCAGTATTACAACTTAAAGCCACTGATTGGGAAGGACTGCAGGCAGAAATTTCCGAGTCTCTACTTAAAGATGCTATCAGCCTGATTGGTTCGGTAAATACGACCGATACTTTAAATGTAAATGGTTTAACGCTGGCACGCTCTGACTTGCAACAGGCCTGGTCGGAGGTTTCTCATCAGATTCAACGTTTACGTGATAATGTTGAAACGGCTGATCAGGAATATTCACTGATTACCAATGCTGATCATCAAGGTATTATTGCTAAACCAACCTTTGACTTAAATGAGCCAATTGAGGCACCATTTATCAATACACGTCGTCCAAATATGGCAATTCTGCGTGAACAGGGTGTAAACGGACATGTAGAAATGGCCGCGGCATTTGATAAAGTGGGTTTCAACAGCATCGATGTGCATATGAGTGACCTTTTAGCTGGTCGCGTAAGTCTGGACGAATTCGAAGGTCTGGTAACCTGTGGTGGTTTCTCTTATGGTGATGTGCTTGGAGCAGGTGGAGGCTGGGCAAAATCAGTCCTGTTTAATACCAAGTTGCGTGACCAGTTCGAGCAGTTTTTCCATCGTGAAGAAACATTCTCTTTAGGGATCTGTAATGGCTGTCAAATGTTGTCGCAGTTGGCGCCGTTAATACCTGGCGCAGAAAACTGGCCACGTTTTCACCGTAATACTTCTGAAGTATTTGAAGCCCGTACTGTAAACGTACGAGTAGAAAAATCAAATTCTGTAGTGTTAGAAGGAATGGAAGGTTCTATTCTGCCAATAGCCGTTGCACATGGTGAAGGTCGTGCAGTAATTTCTCATGACAGCTTGAGTAGCCTGAATGCTAATGGTCAAATTGCTCTGCGTTATGTCGATAGCTATGGCAACCCGACCCAGCAGTATCCTCTTAACCCGAACGGTTCTCCAGAAGCAGTGACTGGTGTAACCTCTAGAGATGGACGCGCGACTATTATGATGCCACATCCAGAACGTACTTTCCGTGCGATCCAGCATTCATGGAAACCAGAAGAGTGGAAGGAAGATGGAGCTTGGTTACGCATGTTCCGTAATGCCCGCAAGTTTATTGGTTAATTATACAAATATAAAAAAAGCCACCTGAGGTGGCTTTTTTTATATAAAAAATTATTGACTATTTATCCTTAGATGCCTTGGTATAAGGCTCAAGCTCATAAGCCTTTTCAACTTGTGGATGACGTTTCTTGTCGGTACTCACTTTTTTGGTCCAGAGTTCATCTTCAGATTTCTGTAACTGATCATTCATCTCCTGAGGCACAACATTTCTAAACAGATCACTTTTACCTTCAACGACATCAGCAATAACCTGATAAACTATTTCAGGCTCAAACTGTTCATGAGGAAAGGCCATTTGAGAGTAATCAAAGATCCACTCTTCAGGGTTGTTTTCCCAAGTTTTCCAGTCTTCAAACATCCGGTCATTGAAGCCTGTCAAAAAAGGTCCCGGATTTACAGTTGCAACCTGTACGCCAAATTCTTGCAGTTCACCATCCAGTGCTTTGGCAAATGCTTCAATCGCATGTTTGGAGGCTGAATAAGCTCCAATCAGGGGCCCGGCAGAAAGTCCGGCAACACTTGAAATGAAAATAATTTTTCCGCTATGTTTATCTACCATTTTACGAGCGAACTCTTGTGTTAACAGCATTGTGCCGAAAACGTTCACTTCAAATTGTTCACGCAAATTTTTCTCAGGTATATCGACCAAAGAGCCGGCTTTTGAAATCCCTGCATTATTAACCAAGACATCGATATCCCAAGCTGCAGCTTTTTCACGATCTTTTGGATCTGCAATATCAAGCTTTTCAAAGCGAATATTATTAAGTCCCTGAGCCTTAGCTTCCTGTTCCAGACTAAAAATCTGTGCTGCAATCTCGACACCTGCAATCACTTGATGATTCTTTGCCAAGAGAAATGCTGCGCCTTTACCAAAGCCGGTGCCCGCACCTGTAATTAGTACTGTTGCCATAAAATAATCCTGAGATTGTTATGAATTTTTTTACTATTCGGTAATTTATTCAGCTTGCCTAGTGACAATAACGTTGGCTATACGATATTAAAGACAGAGATAACAAAAAGGAGGTTCTATGTTAAAGCTGATTTACTTCGTTCCTGATGAGTATCTGGATTCTACCAAACAAGCAATCTTTGCCGCCGGAGCAGGAGGAATAGGAGATTATGAACATTGTGTATGGCAGGTAAAGGGAATTGGGCAGTTTAGACCAATGCAAGGAGCGGACCCACATATTGGTCAGGTCGGACAAATTGAACAAGTAGAGGAATGGCGGGTAGAATCAATTGTACCTGAAGAAAAAGCTGCTGCTGTTGCTCGGGCGCTAAAGAACAGCCATCCTTATGAAGAACCAGCATTCGAGTTTATTCAACTTCTCAACATACAATAGCAGAGCTGTTTTCAGCATCTTTATGAACAAACCAAAGCTGTAATAGGCGATTGAAGCAGGTTTTATTTTAAGAAAAATTTCCTTTTAAAATCTATTACCTTAGCCTACTTACCGCTCTATACAAAATAGCCTGTTTATACCTGTCTGCTTACTTTTATTAATAAAGTAAGCAGAAGCAAGAAAACCTATTTTACTTACTTGTACTCGATGACGCTCAAGAAAACTTTTTAAACTTTTTGTATAAAAAGTTCGCGATCAAAACGGTACTGTGGAAAGAATACACCATCTTTGGCCCGTTCACCTGCAGCAATCACCATGATTGGATATTGCTGGTCATTTAGTTCCAAAATCTGGCGTACCATCGGCTCATCAAAACCTTCCATCATGCAACTGTCAAAACTGTAGGCACGTAAAGCCAGTACCAGATTTTCACATGCCAGCGCTGTGGTCTTGCTTGCCCAGAGTTTGGCATCTGCAGGACTAAATGCAGAGACTGGCATCTGCTTATCCAGACTGCGCGCCACTTTAAAAGCAACTTTCTTAAAGTTGCCAAAAGCATTCAAATAGCCCGTTTTATAGTTATACGGAATATACTTGTAGTATTTCTTGATTGCTGGCGGCGCTTCTGGAAAAGGAAATTCATTGATATTACGTTTTGCCATTTCATCAATGCGGTCTGTACGTGAAACACAGACAATCAGTTCAGATGCAGTTTTGGCAGCGAGCTGGCTCATACAGGCTTTTATCAGCTGCTGTTTTTTATGAGTATCTTGAACTACGTAAAAAGTCCATGGTTGCAGATTGGATGAATTGGGTGCCAGTAAAGCTAAATCCAGACATGCATCCAGCACATCTTCTGGAATGGGCTTATCAGTAAACTTACGTACTGAACGGCGACTTTCTACGACTTTTTTGAACTGCTCAACGTCAATATCCTGAGGTGCAGGTTCATAGTAACGTTTCTTTTCTGGCTGTTCACTGTCTTGGGTATAATTTTCAGTATTTGGCATAATTAAACAGTTCAATAGGAAGATTTAGAGAAAATCCTCAGAGGCAGAGGAGTATAGACAACAAAAAATCTGGACACATCTCATGTATCCAGATTTGAGCATAAAACTTAATTGAACTGTGTAAAGTCAGGTTTACGTTTTTGCATAAAAGCCTGTACAGCTTCCATCATTTCAGGAGATTTAACGCGCTGCATAAAAATTTCAGCTTCTTCATCAATGCACTCAATAATATTAGCTAAATCTTTTTTCATTAGCGCTTTAGTCTGTTTAATGGAGGCAAGCGGTAACTGAGTCAGATATTCGGCAGCTTTGTGAGCATAATCATAAACATCATTTTCAATAATCAAGTTAATAATTTTGGCATCTTCATAGATGTCATCCTTAATCACACGATTGACCAAGCCTACCTGTTCGGCAGTTTTTGCTGTGAATTTTTTAGCACTAAACAGCAGTTCAGCAGCACGATGGTAGCCTGCTTGCTTAACAAGAAGCTGGCTTGCTGCGCCTTCTGGAGAAAGACCTAAACTTACAAATGGAATCTGGAAAATGGCATCATCATCACTGTAGACCAGATCAGCATGCAACAGTATAGTTACTCCTATACCAATAGCTACCCCCTTAACCGCTACAATTAAAGGCTTTGAAAATTTTGCTGCTGATTTAAGCAAGACAAAAGGGGGCATATTGCCTGCTTTATCCTGTAAAGGCTGCTGGGTAAACTGCATGAAATCTTTCATGTCATTTCCTGCAGTAAAGTCATCATTTAAGCCACGAAGTATTACTACCCGTACATCACTAGAAATATCTGCTTCATCAAGTGCCTGAGCAATCCATAAATAAAGCTCACCATATAAGGCATTCTTGGCTTCAGGCCGGTCAATAGCCAGCGTAAGAATTCCGTGATCCAGTTTTGCTTTTAAATGTTGATGTGGTTGTTGTATACAGCTTAATGTCATCGTACTATCCATGCTTTAAATCATGATTTTATTATGGCTTATTATGTCGCATATCTTTTTTGAAAATGCAACTGATGAGTCATTAAAGCTCAGAACTTATGTCATATACTTTTGATTATCTTGTCTTCATCGGGCGTTTTCAGCCTTTTCATTATGCACATTTGCAGACGGTACAGGTTGCCTTAAGTCAAAGTCAGTATGTGATTCTGGCTTTAGGTTCAGCTCAAAATGAACGGAATCTCAAAAATCCATTCACAGCTTCTGAACGTGAAGAGATGATTTTGTCCAACTTTTCACCAGAAGATCAGAAGCGAATTATTTTTGTTCATGTCATTGATGTCTATAATGACGAAAAATGGGTAAAGCAGGTTAAAGCTTTAGTTAATCAGGTGGTTCAAACTGGCTCTAAAATTGGTCTGATCGGCCATTTTAAAGATGCATCATCATATTATCTGAAACTATTTCCAGAATGGACGATGGTTGAACTGGAGAGTCTGGAAGGTGCTATTTCTGCGACGCCACTGCGCGAAGCCTATTATCAGGGTATAATTAAAACAGAAGCTTTTCCGGCGGGTTCACAAAATTTTTTGAAGAATTTCCAGCATGGTCTGGTGTACCGTCAGCTACAGCAAAAATATAAAGAGCAAGACTATAGCAATATACAGTAATGAAGATTAAAACCTTTAAATAATTTAGCGATATTAGAGAGTTTATATGTCGAACCGGTTAAACTTGAAAACACACCTGTAGTCTGCTTCACACCTTTCTTAAAGAAATCAAGCAAGACTAAAGACCACAGATCTATAAAAATGCCGGCTAAAGTGCCGGCTTGCTATTAGAGTTTTTATAGTTTATTCCACTTCACTCATTGTGCGGATATCATCTAATACTTGAGCAGCATGACCAGCTGCGGTGACTTTACGGTAACTCTTCATTAGCTGGTTGTTATGGAACAGGAAGGTAGAACGCTCGATACCCATAACTTTTTTGCCATACATATTTTTTTCTTTAATGACATCAAAATGTTTGCACAGGATTTCATCCGCATCACTGACCAGCTCAATTTGTAGTTCCTGCTTAGTGGTAAAATTCTGGTGAGATTTGACTGAATCACGAGAGATACCCACGACAGTAGCGCCCATAGCATCAAACTGGTCTTTTAATTCAGTAAACTCAAGGGCCTGAGTAGTACAGCCGGGTGTAGAATCTTTAGGATAGAAATAGAGAACCAACCATGCAGATGGCACTTCAGATAAGTTGATCTCACCATTTGCGGTTGGGAATACGTGGTCAGGTAATTTAATATCTTCAGTACTCATGGTTTTCTCCAAAAACTAGCCACGAATGTGGCTAGCAAAATAATAAGGCAATTATTTTTTTGCCTGCGCTGATTTCATGGCTTCTTGGGTCAGGTTTTGCAGTTTTGAAGTTAACTGTGGACCGAAGCATGCTTGTAAATCACTATTTTGTTTTTGAACAAAAGCTAAACTGCTTGGGCTTTTCTTCTGGTTAATTGTGCTCTGGATTTCCCATTTTTGAGCATTGGTCAATTTACCATCTGCTTCTACAGCACAGGTACAGTATTTGCTTACTTCAGCAGCAGAGAGTTTCTTGCTTTTACCTGTTTCTGTTTTACAAACATTGATCAGGGCAGATTTAACATTTGTGCTTTTATAAGCCTGCTGAAGAGGATTTGCTTCTGCAGCATGGGTATTTACTGTTAACAGAGTAGCTGCTGAGAACAGGGAGGAAAGGAAAAGTTTTGATGCTAAGTTCTTCATAAATTGTACCTGGTGATTACGGTATATAACGTGTAGGGTCTTCAATACCTGCTTCTTGGAAACCTTGTTTACGAAGTCGGCAGCTATCACATTGTCCACAAGCACGTCCTTGGTCATCTGCCTGATAGCAGGAAACCGTCTGGCTATAGTCTACGCCATGTTCAATGCCCAAACGTATAATATTCGCTTTAGATAAATGTAACAGGGGTATTTCAAATTTTAAAGGCTTGCCTTCTACTCCCACTTTAGTGGCCAAGCGCGCCATATTGGCAAATGCTTCAATAAACTCAGGACGACAATCCGGATAACCTGAATAATCTACGGCATTAATCCCGATTACTATAGCCTCTGCATCAAATACTTCTGCAGCTGCCAAGGCATAAGACAAGAAGATGGTGTTACGGGCAGGAACATAAGTTACGGGTATGCCTGACTGTTCCTGTACAGGGACATCAATATTATGATCTGTCAGTGCCGAACCACCCAGATTGCCCAGGTCAATATTAATAACGCGATGTTCTACGCCGGCACGCTGAGTAAGTGCTTTAGCTGCATCCAGTTCAGTAGTTGAACGCTGACCATACATAAAGCTAATAGCGATACACTCATAACGTGCCTGTGCCCAAGCCAGACAGGTTGTTGAATCTAATCCACCAGATAATAAGACAATTGCACGCGAGCGCATATATTGTTTCTCCAATCTTTCTGTACCGTGATTAACGGCCAGTTTCATCATTCCAAAGTAGCTTGTGTAGTTGTAACTGGAAGCGAACGGGAAGCTGGTCATCTAGAATCCACTGTGCTAATTCACGAGCCAGTTTAGGTAATTGGGCTGCACCTTTTTCTACTGCAAACGCAGGAGAGAACCAGACTGTACTGACTTTCTGTTCTAGGGAGTACAGCGCAAGCTGCTCTTTGGCCCATTGGTAATCATCACGGTTACAGATAACAAACTTGATTTGATCATTTGAGGTCAGAAATTCTAGATTTGACATTAAGTTACGTGTAACTTCTCCAGAACTTGGAGTTTTTAAGTCTAGAACTTTTGATACGCGTGGATCAACTTTAGATACATCGAGTGCACCACTGGTTTCTAAAGAAACCTTATGTCCTAAATCACATAAACGTTGTAGTAAAACCAGACAATTCGGTTGTGCCAGTGGTTCTCCACCGGTTACACAGATGTAAGGTGTATTATAACTTCGGGCAGTTGCAATGATTTCTTCAAGTGACTGACGTACCCCTCCTTCAAAAGAGTAGGTCGTATCGCAATAGGTACAACGTAAAGGGCAGCCAGTCAGACGAATAAATACTGTTGGTAACCCCGCAGCGTTTGCTTCTCCCTGCAACGAATAAAAAATCTCCGTAATACGTAAACCAGCTGCCGGATCAGACACTGGAATAACGGAAGAACGTAAGGGATTCATAGCCCAATATCACCTTCTATAAAAAACAAAAATCTCTACGATCAGGCATGACCGTAGAGACCTTTAAACAGACAGAAAATTAGTCAGCGCGAAGCAGGTCATTTAGACTGGTTTTAGCTCGTGTCTGAGCATCTACCTTTTTCACGATAATTGCAGCATAAAGGCTGTATGTTCCATCTTTAGATGGCAAGTTCCCTGGTACAACAACTGAACCTGCAGGAACACGGCCATAATGGATTTCGCCAGTTTCACGGTCATAAATCTTGGTAGATTGGCCGATGTAAACGCCCATTGAAATGACAGAACCTTCTTCAACAATAACACCTTCAACAATTTCAGAACGTGCACCGATGAAACAGTTATCTTCAATGATAGTCGGGTTGGCCTGAAGCGGTTCAAGTACACCACCGATACCAACACCACCCGACAAGTGAACATTTTTACCGATCTGTGCGCACGAACCTACAGTTGCCCATGTATCCACCATTGTGCCTTCATCTACATAAGCACCAATATTCACATAAGAAGGCATAAGAACCACATTCTTAGCTTGGAAACTACCACGGCGAGCTACAGCAGGTGGCACTACACGTACGCCGGCTTCTTTAAACTGCTCTTCAGTCCAGCCAGAAAATTTGGTCTCGACTTTATCATAAAAACGTAGGTCACATGATTCGATTGGTTTATTATCATTTAATTTAAAAGATAATAAGACCGCTTTCTTCAGCCATTGATGAACAATCCATTCACCATCAATTTTTTCAGCTACTCGCAGTGTACCGTTATCCAGACCTTCAATAGCTGCTTCTACAGCTTGACGCACTTCTGACGGACAATCTGCTGCAGTAAAGTTGGCGCGGTTTTCAAAGGCCTGCTCAATAATAGTTGAAAGCTGAGTCATGATATTCCTTCCTGAAAAAATTTATGAGAGTTTACACTATTTGTGTATAAAAACAGCCAAAAACTAGCAAACTTTTCATCTATAAAGGTCTCTGGTACGGGTAAAGTAAATATGAAGCTTTTCGGAAATATTTTTACAAAAAAATATGTAAAAACAAGAAAAAACGTTAAATGTATCAAAAAATAACAGAAACCACGTAATTTGTGTCTAAAAACCCACTTAGGTTTTATCTAACATACAAGACACGAAACAATTATAGATTAAAAAACAAACTCTTCTGAGGAGATTAATAATGAAAGCTTTAAGAGTTTTAGCGACCGCTACTGTTTTAACCGCTTTTGCAGGTTCTGCATTGGCAGCTGATGAAATAATTGTCACTGAAGAAGGGGTTTCAACGTTCTCTTTCTTTAAACCAGCTTCAGTACGTGCAGAAGTTGGTACTACTGGTTACGGTGGCGCGATTTCATATAATGCCAATCCATATGTTGGTGTAACTTTAGGTTACAACGGTGGAGATATCTCTTGGTCAGATGACTTATCTGTAAATGGCTCAGATTATGACATCGATATGGATAACAATAATGTTTACTTAAATGCTGAGATTCGTCCTTGGGCAAACTGGTTCTATATGGCTGCTGGGGTAGCTTATGTAGATAATGATTACGACTTGGATCGACGCATAGGTGCTAGTGAAGGCTTCACTGTAAATGGAACTGATTTTGTTGCTGGTACTAGTGGTGCACGGATTAATGGTCAACTTTCTTATAAAAATAATTTAGCACCGTATGTAGGTATCGGTTTCTCTCCAGCAATTACTAACCGTTGGGGCGTATTTGGTGAAATCGGTGCATTTTATAATGGTAACCCAAATGTCAACTTGACAGCTTCTGGTACAGCTATCACTACTGAGCCTGGTACTGACTTTGCTACAGCAGTTGAACGTGAAGAACGTGATATTGAAAATGATAACAAATATGAATGGTTACCAGTAGCTAAACTGGGTGTAAGCTTCCGCTTCTAATCCAGTCAGCAATAAAAAACGGACTAAGGTCCGTTTTTTATTGCTTTTATAATTATTTAATCAAATTTAAAAATTGTTTTAAAAACTTTACTCTTCTGGATAGGCCACTTTCTTAAGTGCTTTTATGTCAGCTTCAGGTGAACATAACGAAATAAACTCGTAGCCATAACCACGTAATAAATGTCCCTTACGAACTGCTAACCAAGTGGTATTTAAACCAAAAATATCAGTTTGAATCTGTTTTAAGCGATAGTCGCGTTCCGCATCATAAGCGACGTTATTAACAATGCCTACCCCCATACCGAGTTCTACATAAGTTTTAATAACATCTGCATCAAGTGCAGACATTACTATATCAACTTCAATATTGGCTGTTTCAAAAGCCTTGTCAATTTTAGAGCGTCCAGTAAAACCGCCATGATAAGTAATGATTGGATAGTTAGCCAGATCTTCTAGACGAATATTTTCCAGTTGGGTTAAGGGATGATGCTGTGGAGTAATAATGCTGTGTTCCCATGTATAATATGGAACACTGGCCAGATTTTCTTCTGTTGTCAATGATTCTGTAGCAATACCAATATCAGCTTCCCCCTGTAAGAGCATTTCTGAAATCTCTACCGGACTGGCTTGTTGCAGGATGAGATGAACTTTGGGAAAAGCTTTTTTAAACTGGTTAACAATTGGTGGGAGAACATAACGCGCTTGGGTATGAGTGGTAGCAATGGTAAGTGTACCTTCATCAACTTTGTTGAAATCATCAGCTAACCGCTTGATATTTTCTGCATCGACCAGCATACGCTCAACAATATTCAAAAGAGATTGGCCAGGTTCTGTCAGACCTAGCAGACGCTTACCTTTACGAATAAAAAGCTGTACTCCCAGTTCATCTTCAAGATCTTTAATATGTTTGCTAACACCTGACTGTGATGTATAGAGTGCCGCTGAGGCTTCAGTCAGGTTAAAATTCTGTCTTACCGTTTCCCGAATAATTCTAAGTTGCTGAAAGTTCATCTGGATTACCTCAAAAAAGAGTGGGGCATATACAGCCCCTTTATTATATTTACGCGACCTGATCTTCAAACAGGTGTAGGGCAGAAGCACTGATCCATACATTCTGCTGTGCCCTGAACTGGTGCTGTTTTACTTCTTCTGGTGAAAGTGTGATTTCAATCAGATTACCATTGCGGTCCTGCAATTCTGCTACAACATTACCAGCAATCCAGATTTCACGCAGAAATATTGCCTGAATCGTATTATCTTGCGGTTGAGCGTGAATACGTAATTCATCAGGACGGGCAAACGCAACAACTTTTCCCTGTGCAATTTCCACACTATGAGGAAGCTGGATACGGTCTTGTCCAATCTGGATAATGCCTTGCTGATATTGCCCTTCAAAACGGTTGGCCTGACCCAAGAAATCAAATACAAATGGCGTAGCTGGTTTCTCATAGACTTCCCGAGGTGAACCAATCTGTTCAATATTACCTTTATTCATCACCACGATTTGATCAGCAACTTCAAGCGCTTCTTCCTGATCATGGGTAACAAAGATGGAAGTGATATGAAGTTCGTCATGTAAAGTTCGTAACCAGCGACGTAACTCTTTACGAACTTTCGCGTCAAGCGCACCGAAAGGCTCATCTAGTAATAAAACTCGCGGTTCTACTGCAAGCGCACGCGCTAAAGCAATACGCTGACGTTGTCCACCTGAAAGTTGGGCTGGATAACGATCTGCCAGAAATCCTAATTGCACCAGATCTAACAGGCGGGTTACCCGTTTTTTAATTTCAGCTTCCGATGGTCGCGTACTGCGGGGACGTACACGCAAGCCAAAAGCAATATTGTCAAATACGCTCATATGTCTAAATAGCGCATAATGCTGAAATACAAAACCTACCTGACGTTCACGAACATGTACATCAGTCGCATCGCTACCTTCTAGCAGAACCTGTCCGCCGTCTGCCGATTCAAGACCGGCAATAATCCGGAGTAAAGTCGTTTTACCACAACCTGAAGGGCCAAGCAGGGCAACCAGTTGACCTTCAGGAAAATCGAGTGAAATATTTTTTAGTGCATGGAATGCACCAAAGTGTTTTTCAATATTTTTAACTTGAATACTCATGGGGTCATTCCTTAATAAGAGGCTGAATCATCATTACGCTTAGCTTGTTTTTCCTGCCCGAGTTCTACCCAGGTTTTCAGGATTAATGTCACAATTGCCAGTAATGCCAGTAGTGATGACACAGCAAAAGCGGCACTGAAGGTATATTCGTTATAAAGAATTTCGACATGCAGGGGTAATGTATTGGTTTCCCCACGGATATGACCAGATACAACTGAAACTGCGCCAAATTCACCCATAGCTCGTGCATTACATAAAATTACGCCATAGAGCAGGCCCCATTTAATATTGGGTAAAGTCACTTTCCAGAAGGTCTGCCAGCCAGATGCGCCCAGTACAATTGCAGCTTCTTCCTCTTCATTACCTTGTGACTCCATTAATGGGATCAGTTCACGTGCTACAAATGGCACAGTAATAAATATTGTGGCTAAAACAATCGCAGGAGTGGCATACAAAATTTTAATATCGTTATCTATCAGCCATTCTCCCAGCCAGCCTTGAGATCCAAAAATTAGGACCAGCATCATACCGGCAATAACAGGCGAAACCGAAAAGGGCAGATCAATAATGGTGGTCAGAATAGACTTGCCTCTAAAGTTAAATTTGGCTACACACCATGCAGCAGCTACGCCAAAGACTACATTAAGAGGTACTGCAATCGCTGCTGTCAATAAAGTCAGTTTGACTGCAGATAAAGTATCCGGATGGATCAGCGCCTGAAAGTAAACCCCGACACCCTGCTTAAAAGCTTCAACGAATACCAGAATAAGAGGAAGAACCAGACAGCTTAGAAAAAATAGCAGACCGATAGTGAGTAATAGATAGCGTACCCAAGCTGCTTCCCGGGTCGCATCGCGTGACTGCAGTTTTTCTGCCAGTGCATTGCTATTGGTGGTTAAACTCATCTTGTGGTTCTCCCGGTACGACGGCTGGCCCAGGCCTGCAACAGATTAATCAGAAATAAAATCGCAAATGAAATTAAGAGCATAACCACAGCAATAGTGGTCGCAGCCGCATAATCATACTCTTCTAGTCGTGAAATAATCATGAGAGGAGCAATCTCGGTTTCAAAAGGCTGATTGCCTGCAATAAAAATTACAGAGCCGTATTCGCCCACTCCCCGAGCAAAAGCAAGTGCAAAACCGGTTAAAAGAGCTGGAAATAGAATAGGTAAGATAATTTTAGTAATAGTCTGAAAACGGGTTGCACCTAATGCAGAAGCCGCTTCTTCCAGTTCAGTTTCTACATCGCTTAAAACTGGTTGTACCGTGCGCACGACAAAAGGCAGACCAATAAAAATTAGTGCCAGTGTAATCCCGATAGGGGTATAAGCGACCTGAATGCCTAAAGGCTCCAAATACTGTCCAATCCAGCCAGTGGGTGCATAAAGAGAAGTTAAGGCAATACCTGCAACTGCAGTAGGTAGCGCAAAAGGCAGATCGATCAAGGCATCTACCAGCCGTTTTCCTGGGAAACTGTAACGTACCAGACACCAAGCCAGTAGTAATCCAAAAACAACATTAATAAAAGCGGCCAGCAATGCAGTCGTAAAACTGAGCTGCAGAGATTTTAAAATACGCTCTGAACTCAGAATTTCCCATAAACCATCCCAGCCAATACCTAGCGACTTGATAAATACCGCAGAAAGAGGGATCAGAACAATTAAAGACAGATAAGCAAGGGTAAAGCCTAAAGAAAGACCAAATCCTGGCAGCACTCGGGAACGCTGCAACATGTTAACTCCTCAAAAGAGAGTATGCCCACTTAAAATAAGCAGGTGAAATAAAACTGAAAAAACTGCTCAAGCATATTCATGAGCTTTTAAATTGCAAATCTGAAAAACAACTCAGTATTATCAGTAATATTGATATTTAAGCTGTTTTTCTCTGCAATTAAAAAATCGAAAATCTCCGGAAAAGGCCCGAAGCCGGAAGCTACATTAATATGACCTACTTTACCCAAGCTAACTGGTTTTAGATTCCAGGCATTAGCAAAAAACTGGGCATCTTCAAGCTTAAACCACGGATCATTGTCACTGATGATTAGCTGGGCCGGGACACGGATTTTTAGATTCTGAAAATATTCTGCATAGTTATATTGACTGTTCCGTGCAAAACCGGCCTCACCAAAACGTTCAGGATTAGCTGGAGCGACCAGTACCAGATTTTTGATTCTGTGTGCCAGCTCGGGATATTCGGCAAGTGCGGCGATGCTGGTCAGACAGCCAAAGCTATGCGCTACAATCTGGAGAGATTCCTGATGCAAACTTACAGTTTTCACAAACTGGGCAATCCATTCCTGAAGTATTGGCATATTCCAGTCTGTTTGCTGTACACGGGAACAGGACCTGAGCTGTCTTTGTAACCAGGATTGCCAGTGTTCATATTCACTGCCACCTACGCCCGGTACAATTACTGTATGTATTGAACTCATGTCTGATCCCCCGGTTTACACAGAACTCTACTTTTGACTGTTATTGATTTTTACAATCTGGTCAAATACACCGCCATTTTCGAAATGCTGCTTTTGTACCTTATTCCAGCCACCAAATTCCTGATCAATTGTGACCAGCTTCAGCGGTTTAAAAGTACTACTATATTTTTTCAGGACTGCCTCATTACGTGGTCGGTAATAATTACGGGCAACCAGATCCTGTGCATAAGGTGAATACAAGAAGTTTAGATAACCTTTTGCAACATTCAGATTCCCTTTTTTGGTTGCATTTTTTTCTACAATCGCTACAGGCGGTTCAGCCAGAATAGATAAAGAGGGCGTAATAATTTCAAACTTGCCAGGCTGTTCACGTACTGCCAGAAAGGCTTCGTTTTCCCAAGCCAGCAGCACATCACCAATACCACGTTCAGCAAACGTCGTAGTGGCTCCGCGTGCGCCAGAGTCAAGCACTTTGGTATTTTTATAAATCTGGCGAACAAACTCCTGTGCCTTGGCATCATTACCCCCTGGCTGGTGCTTTGCCCATGCCCAGGCTGCCAGATAATTCCAGCGCGCGCCTCCAGATGTTTTAGGGTTTGGAGTAATAATTCCTACTCCCGGTTTTACCAGATCACCCCAGTCTTTTATTCCCTTCGGATTGCCTTTACGTACCAGAAATACAATAGTTGAAGTATAAGGTGTCGAATTCTGTGGTAATTTTTTCTGCCAGTCAGCAGGTAATAATTTTGCTTTTTCAGCAATTACATCGATATCAGCAGCAAGTGCCAAAGTCACCACATCAGCTTCCAGCCCATCAATCACCGAGCGTGCCTGCTTACCTGAACCGCCATGAGACTGGCGTAAATTCAGGTCTTGACCGGTACGTTGTTTCCAGTAAGCACCAAACTGCTTATTTACCTGATCATAAAGCTCACGCGTTGGATCATAAGACACATTGAGAAAATCTTTAGCTGCAAAGCTTGCAGTAGAGGCCGAAAGTAATGCTGCAATTATTCCAATTTTTACTTTTGAAAATTTCATATTTTATCCCCAATATTTTGCATAAGCATAAAAACATGAAAGCAGAATAGCGCTAGTCTTTATCCATAAAAAAATAATAAAAAACGAATTCATTATGAAAAATAAAGAAAAAGAAAATATACTTCTGTTTCTAAACTAAGTTGCAGAATCAACTGGATACTTCATATCGATGCTGTTTTTCAAGAATGCTGAGAAAATAGAAAATGTTCCTATTGAAGACCGGGCTTTTCAGTATGGAGATGGCTGTTTTACGACAGCCCGGCTGCGGAATAACCAGATAGAGCTGCAAGATTTACATTGGGCTCGGCTGCGGAACAGTTGTGAGCGTCTATATCTTGATGCTGATTTTGACCTGATTGATAAAACGCTTGAACAGCTACAAAATCATTATCCGGTATTAAATGGTACGTTAAAAATACTGATCAGTCGCGGGACGGGGCAGCGCGGTTATAGTTTGCCTGAACATCCGGCCGATATTTATATACTGTTTTATCCTAAAGCCAGTGAAGTGATTAGACCGCAGCTGATCCGAAGTGGTGTGCTAAATCAGGCTATAGGTTTATGTATGCCGAGTCTGGTAGGTATTAAATCTTTGAATCGTCTGGAGCAGGTGCTACTTAAAAAGGAAGCCGAAATGCAGGGTTGGGATGAGGCACTGGTCACCGATGTGCAGGGAAGTGTTGTTGAAGGCGTGAGCAGTAATTACTTCGTTTTTCAAAACAATACATGGTTTACACCGGAACTTCGCTATAATGGCGTCCACGGTGTGATGCGGGCGACAATCCTGTCACGCATGCAGCGGGAAAATATCGTCTGCGAGCAGCGTTTCATCGACATGGAAAATATTGGGCATTTTCAGAGCCTGTTTTTCTGTAATGCATTAAGCCCCATGAAAATTGTTACTCAACTTGGACAGCGGAGCCTGGATTCCCAGCCTTGTCTGGATTTATTCCGTATTTTGCAACTGGATCAGATTAGCTAGTTTATGCCGAAACCTCACTCAACTCCGAAAAAAAAGAATGCTAAACCTACGTTCCCTGCTGTACTGACGATTATTGCAGGCCTGTTCATACTTGGCTTGGTGGTGCTCTGGTCAAGCCTGTTTAAAGATTATCCGGTAAATGGGCCAAAACAAATGCTGGCAATTAATCCGGGAGACACCTATTCAGGTTTTATTGACCGGCTGGCTGAAGACGAAAAAATCAGTTTTCCAATTATTTTAAAGCTTTACCAGAAACTGGTCATCCATGACACATTAAAGGCTGGTGTATATGAAATCCAAAAAGGCATGAGTGTTCGGCAAGTACTTGAACTGATCTCGAACGCTGAAAATGCCCAGATGAACCGGATTTTAGTGATTGAAGGCACGACCTTTAAGCAGTTACTTGAAAATCTGAAAAAGGACCAGCTGGTTACTCATACTATTACTCATTTACCAGAACAGCAGCTATTAAAGGAATTGAATATTCCTTACAGCCATCCGGAAGGGCTATTTTCACCAGACACTTACTTCTTTGCAAAAGGTGAAACCGACCGCAAGATTCTAACCCATCTCTATACACGCCAGATGAAAGCACTGGATGAGGCATGGCAAAACCGGGCCAGTGGTCTACCGTATAAAGATAAATATGAAGCACTGATCATGGCTTCTATTATTGAAAAAGAGACCAGCATTGATAGTGAACTGCAACAGGTTTCCGGAGTGTTTGTGCGCCGCCTGAAAATGGGAATGCGCTTACAGACTGACCCGACCGTAATTTATGGTATGGGGGATAACTATAAAGGTAATATCACCCGAAAGGATCTGCGTACACCAACGCCTTATAATACCTATACAATTTCTGGCTTGCCGCCAACGCCAATAGCTTTGCCAAGTAAAAAAGCGATTGAGGCAGCAATGCATCCGGATAACTCAAATAATATTTACTTTGTTGCCACCGGCAATGGGGGGCATAAATTTAGCGCCAGCCTCGAAGAACATAACCGTGCAGTACAGCAATATCTATCTGTACTGCGAGCTAAAAATTAGGAGAGTAGGATGTTTATCAGTTTCGAAGGTACAGAAGGCGTAGGAAAAACTACTCTAATCCGTGAAATTTATGCACATTATGAGCAAAAGGGTGCCGAGATCATACTCACTCGTGAACCGGGCGGAACACCTTTAGCTGAACAGATTCGTGCACTGTTACTCTCTGTTAGTCATGATGAAAAGATGAGTGATGATACCGAGCTTCTGCTGATGTATGCAGCAAGAGCCCAACATTTACAACAGGTCATTTTACCTGCGCTTCAGGCCGGTAAAACAGTTTTGTGTGACCGTTTTACCGATGCCAGTTTTGCCTATCAATGTGCTGGACGTGGTCTGAATGAAAATAAATTGGCGGTTCTCAACCAGTCTTTTGTTTCTCGTATGCCAGATATTACATTATGGCTAGATGCACCGGTTGAGCTGGGAATGTCCCGTGCCCGTGAGCGTGGTGCACTAGACCGTTTTGAACAGGAAAAGGTCAGTTTTTTTGAAAAAGTGCGCGCAGGTTACACTAGATTATGGCAACAACATCCAGAACGGATTAAGCGCCTTGATGCTACACAAGCACCAGAAAAGGTACTTGAACAGGCGTTAGAACAGATTGGAAAACTGGCCTGAATTAAAGGCCAGTTTTAGAAAAGGATTGGATTAACCAAGTGCTGGTTCGACTTCCTCATTAACCAGTGGTTGACTAACTTTGAAATCTGGTGGCGTCAGGATGGTTTTTCGAAGTTCAGGCGCCAGCTCCAGATAATCCAGCGTATAGTGCAAACCACGCGATTCTTTACGTTCCATCGCGCAGCGTACAATCATCTCGGAAACCAGTACCAGATTACGCAGCTCAATCAGGTTTTTACTGACCTGATAATCTTCATAATATTCAGTGATTTCCCGCTTAAGCATCTCAATTCGATGCAATGCACGCTTGAGGCGTTTACTGGTACGGACAATACCAACGTAATTCCACATGGTCTGACGCAGTTCGTCCCAGTTTTGCAGAATTACAACATCTTCGTCTGCATCAGTAACCTGCGAGTCGTCCCATTCAGGTACAGCAGGCAAGCTAACTTCAGGGTTAAACTGGCTCTGGATATGCTGGGCTGCACTCATGCCATAAACAAAACACTCTAGCAGGGAGTTACTTGCCATTCGGTTCGCGCCATGCAGACCTGTATAGGACGTTTCCCCAATGGCATATAGGCCAGAAATATCAGTCTGGCTATGCTCATCCACAACCACACCACCGCAGGTATAATGCGCAGCTGGCACCACGGGAATCATATCTTTGGTAATATCAATACCGAGTTCAAGCAGACGGGTATATAAGGTCGGGAAGTGTTCTTTTACAAATTCAGCCGGTTTATGGGTAATGTCCAGCCACACATGACGAATACCCAGCCGCTTGATTTCAAAATCTATGGCACGAGCCACAATGTCTCGAGGGGCCAACTCGGCACGCTCATCAAAACGCAGCATAAAACGTTCACCCTCTGGCAAACGCAGATAAGCACCTTCACCACGCATGGCTTCTGTAATCAGGAAAGAGCGGGCTTGAGGGTGATACAGACAGGTTGGATGGAACTGGTTAAATTCCATATTGGCCACACGGCAGCCAGCACGGTACGCCATGGCAATTCCGTCACCGGTTGCAATATCAGGGTTAGATGTATACAAGTAGGCTTTCATAGCTCCTCCGCAGGCCAGTGCGGTAAATGGAGCTAAAAAAGTATGGACTTTGCCAGTCTTTTCATTAAGTGCGTAAAGGCCGACGGCCCGATTTTTTTGCTCATCTATTCCTAATTTTTCGGTAGTAATCAGGTCAATTGCAATATAGTTTTCAAATATGGTCAGATTTTTCTGTTCTTGGGCACGCTGCACCAGTGTCGTTGAAATCGCTTTGCCGGTTGCATCGGCAGCATGAATAATCCGGCGCTGAGAGTGTCCGCCTTCACGGGTAAGATGCAGTTGTTCGGCATCATCCAGCGTAAACTGTACGCCATGTTTGAGCAGAAAATCGACTGAAGGTTTACCACCTTCTACAGTATGTTTAACCGCGTCCAGCTCGCATAACTGGGCGCCTGCAATCATGGTGTCATCAATATGCTGTTGAATAGAGTCAGTTTCATCCAGAACTGCGGCTACGCCACCCTGTGCATAATATGTGCTGGCTTCTGTCAGGGGAGCTTTAGCTAAAACAGCAATGTTATAATGGTGAGGTAATGATAATGCCAGGCTTAATCCGGCTCCACCGCTACCTACAATAATGACGTCAAACTGATGAGTTGTATTTAAACTGCTCATATTCATCGGCTATTTGATAGAAATTCGATCATCAGACCGTTTTTTGCCTAAGAATGCAAGACTTAAAACGCTCAGGTTTAACCAGAATTTCCAATTAAATTTAAATTTTGTAACGTTTTGACTAAAACCTTGTTTTAAATCATTCATCAAACATATTATTAATCAAAATTAAAAAACCGTTCAGCTAAAAAATTATCATTTAACTGCAGTATGTGAGTTGTGCTTCATGAAAAATCGCTTATTACAAAAAGGAATGTACGCTGCTGTTTTTACTATGGCAGCAGTACAGACACAGGCGGCTTCTACAGTCGATTTCTCTAATCTGGTTGAGCAGGTCAGTCCGGCTGTTGTGAGTGTAAATGTTGTCAAGAAAATGACACAGGAAGAGCTGTTACAGCAGCAGGTACCGGAGTTATTACGCCGCTTTTTTGGCAATCAGGTGATTATTCCGCAACAGCAAGTACCGCAAGAAAAAACCGGCTACGGCAGTGCCTTCTTTATTAGTAAAGATGGTTATCTGCTGACCAATCATCACGTAGTTGAAAATGCCTCACGTATCAGCATCACCTTGAATGATCGTCGTGAAATTGATGCTACTGTAGTTGGAAGTGATGAACGAACCGATGTGGCTTTACTTAAAGTTAATGGCTCAAGCTTTCCAGCTCTGCGAATTGGCAATGTAGACCAGCTCAAGGTTGGTGAACCGGTGTTGGCAATTGGCTCGCCATTTGGTTTTGATTATTCTGCGTCAGCGGGAATTGTCAGTGCTAAATCCCGAAGTATGATGGGAGAAACCTCTGTACCATTCATTCAGACAGATGTTGCGCTTAATCCCGGTAATTCTGGGGGGCCACTATTTAACCAGCGTGGTGAAGTTGTAGGTGTAAATTCACGTATTTTTAGTGGAACGGGTGGCTATATGGGCCTGTCTTTTTCCATACCAATTGATGTCGCAATGGATGTCGCTGAGCAATTAAAGAGTAATGGTAAAGTAATCCGCTCTTATCTGGGGGTAATGCTGCAAGATATCGACCGTAATCTGGCAGAAGCGTATAAATTGCCTAAACCGGAAGGTTCACTTATTACCCAGGTCGCACCAAATTCTCCAGCGGCCAGAGCAGGACTAAAAGCTGGTGACATCATCTTGCAAATTAACGGGATGGCGATCTCCCGTACTTCAGATCTTTTGAATTATCTCAACCGTCAGGCTCCAAATCAGAGTATTCGCTTGCAGGTATTACGTGACGAGAAATTGAGTAATATTACTGCTACGCTCACTACGGCACCAGATAATACGCCAGCAAAAACCAATACACCTGTACAAAATAAAGGACCTGTTTTAGGTATAGCTATTCGCAATCTGACCGAGGCTGAAAGCAGGCAGTTGGGTATTGAGGGCGGAGTATATATTCAGGAAGTTATGCGAGGGGGGCTGGCAGCACAATCCCGCTTGATGCCAGAAGACATCATTACTCAAATTAATAATACGCCTGTGCGAAACAGCGATGAGTTCGTAAATGCAGTAAGTAAGCTGAAAAAGAATACGGTAGCCCGGGTTGCGCTGATCCGTCAGGGGCAACGCGCTATCTTGGGCCTGCGAATCCAGTAACAAACTATACCAATGTTTAAAGCCATCCTGCAGGATGGCTTTTTATTTAAGTACCATTAGCCGGATGATGCCTTTACACTAGATGTTTTATGTGAGTTGATGCAAGACAGGAAAAAATTGCACGTGAATACATTTTTTGATTTAAACATTCAGGTTCAGCCAGAGCATATTGATAGTTTGGGACATGTAAACAACGTCGTATATGTCGCCTGGATGCAACAGGTGGCAGAAGCACATATTGAGGCACTTGGACTGGGACTGAAACAGTATCAGGAACTTAAACATGCCATGGTCGCAGTTGAGCATCAGGTACAATACCGTAAAGCTGCATTTGAAGGGGAGGAACTGATTCTACGTACCTGGCTCTATGATATTAATGCATTGTACTCATACCGTCAGTACGCTTTTTACCGTCCACAAGACCAAACCCTGCTGTTTACCGGTCAGACCAAATGGGCATGTATCGAAATAGCAACGGGTCGCCCAAAACGTATGTCGCCCACTTTTACTCAGGCTTACCAGCCAATTTTAGCAGAGATAAACCCGATGGATTTCTCGACAATCTAAATTGGTCGATATGGTTTTTCCAGATTTTGCTGATTTACAGCTCAAAGCAAAAGCGCATGATTTATGGATACTTTAAAAATTCCATCTGTTATAATCGCTCGCAATTTCCCGAAACAGCTTTTGCTATGTACCTTAAATTTTGTACATAGCCGTATACATTTTTCAAGGTAGCCCATGGCGCAAGCTAAAAAATCTGTTGATATCAAAAACATTCGTAACTTTTCGATTATTGCGCATATTGACCATGGCAAGTCGACCCTGGCAGATCGATTCATTCAAATGTGTGGTGGATTGCAAGACCGTGAAATGCAGGCACAAGTGCTTGACTCAATGGAGCTTGAACGTGAACGCGGTATTACTATTAAAGCCGCTTCTGTAACACTTTATTATACGCATCCGAATGGTCAGGAATATCAGCTCAACTTTATTGATACCCCAGGGCACGTTGACTTTTCTTATGAAGTCTCACGGTCACTGGCAGCCTGTGAAGGTGCTCTACTGGTAGTCGATGCAGCCCAGGGTGTTGAGGCACAGTCAGTTGCCAACTGTTATACCGCAATCGAACAGGGCCTTGAAGTTCTGCCAATTCTTAACAAGATTGACCTGCCACAGGCTGAGCCTGAACGCGTCATTCATGAGATTGAGGAAATTATCGGGATTGAAGCGACTCATGCACCGACTTGCTCTGCAAAAACCGGTATGGGTGTGGATAAAGTTCTGGAAACACTTGTTGAGGTTATTCCGGCGCCAGAGGGTGACCGTGATGCACCTTTACAGGCTCTGATTGTTGACTCATGGTTTGATAATTATTTGGGAGTAGTTTCCCTGGTTCGCATCAAGCAGGGGCGTGTACGTAAAGGCGATAAAATGCTGGTGAAGTCAACAGGCCAGACTCATATTATTACCTCTGTGGGTATTTTTAATCCAAAACATACTGAAACCGGAATGCTCGAAGCAGGCGAAGTAGGTTTTATTATTGCCGGTATTAAAGATATTTTTGGTGCTCCTGTTGGTGATACCATTACTCTGGCCTCTACGCCAGAAGTAGGTACGCTGCCGGGCTTCAAAAAGGTAAAACCTCAGGTATATGCGGGTTTATTTCCGATTGACGCCAGTGATTTTGAGCCTTTCCGTGAAGCATTGCACAAGCTTCAGATTAATGACTCGGCACTATTTTTCGAGCCTGAAAGTTCTGATGCGTTAGGATTCGGTTTCCGCTGTGGCTTCTTGGGAATGCTGCATATGGAAATCGTTCAGGAACGGCTGGAACGCGAATATGATCTGGACCTGATCACTTCTGCCCCTACAGTAGTTTATGAAGCATTAACTAAAGCGGGTGATACGATTTATATCGACAGCCCGTCAAAAATGCCTGATGGTTCTACTGTTGAAGACTTGCGTGAGCCAATTGCGGAATGTCATATCTTGGTGCCACAGGAATATCTGGGTAATGTGATGACGCTGTGTATTGAGCGTCGTGGCGTTCAAAAAGACATGAAATTCTTAGGTAATCAGGTCTCTATTACTTTTGAAATTCCAATGGCAGAAGTCGTCATGGACTTTTTTGACCGCTTGAAGTCCTGTTCACGTGGTTTTGCATCACTAGATTATAACTTTGTCCGTTTTGAAAGCTCCTCACTGGTAAAAGTAGATGTGCTGATTAATGGTGAAAAAGTTGATGCTCTGGCAATGATCTGCCATCGTAATGATGCGCGTCACCGTGGTATTGCTCTGGTCGAAAAAATGAAAGATCTGATTCCGCGTCAAATGTTTGATGTAGCGATTCAGGCAGCTATTGGTGCACAGATTATTGCCCGTTCTACTGTAAAAGCCATGCGTAAAAACGTCTTGGCGAAATGTTATGGTGGTGACGTGTCACGTAAGAAAAAACTTCTGTCTAAGCAGAAAGAAGGTAAGAAACGCATGAAGCAGGTGGGTAGTGTTGAAATCCCTCAGGAAGCGTTCCTTGCAGTCTTAAAAGTAGAAAGATAATAATAAGAGGTCATCTAGCTCATGGATTTTGATTTTAACTTGATCCTCGTTCCAGTCACTGTCATTTTTTTCCTGGTGTGGCTGCTCGATAAACTTGTTTTCAAGCAACGCAAAACGAGGGGCCGTGGCAATGAAAATTTTATCATTACCTGGGCTTATGACTTCTGGCCAGTACTAGCCATTGTGCTTGTACTGCGCTCTTTCTTTTATGAACCTTTTAATATTCCGTCAGACTCTATGGTACCAACCCTGGAAACCGGAGATTTTATTCTGGTCAACAAGTATCAGTATGGAATGCGTCTGCCGATTATAAATAAAAAATTCATTGATATTGGTGAACCTGAACGTGGTGATGTGGTGGTATTTCGTTATCCGCCGCAGCCAAGTATTAGCTATATTAAACGTGTAGTCGGCTTACCGGGTGATCATATTGTATATGACCATGGACAGCTGAGTATTAATGGACAGCCAGTTAAAAAGGTTCCGGTTGAGTTTAGCCGTGAAAAGGATATTCAGGACACGCCAGCTTCGATCTATCATAAAGAAACTTTGGGCAAACATACTTTTACCATGCGTGAGCTTGAAGGGGTAAATGTTGCGCGTCAGGCTCCATTTATTAACTATGTTGAAAATGGAAAATACTCGGGTGAAGATGGTCTTTACTGGGAAGTCAAAGTTCCAGAAGGTCATTATTTCGCTATGGGAGATAACCGTGACCAGAGTGCAGACAGCCGCTTTTGGGGGTTTGTGCCTGAAGAAAATCTGGCCGGTCGAGCAGTTTATATCTGGATGCATAAGGAACCCGGCTTCAAGATACCAAGCTTTGCACGTAACGGTAAAATTGATTAACCATTTGGGTGGGTAATAACAATGCGTAATGCTCAGCAAGGCACTTCTTATATTACAATTCTATTTGCGATTATTGTCTTTGCAATGGTGGTAAAGGCTGTAGTAGCCATATGGCCAGCATATTGGGATAATCGTGTAATTAACAGTCAGATTGAAGAGTTATTAAAAGACAGTCCAGCAGATATAACACCAGCAAAATTTACCCAGCAGATGGATCAGCGTTTGGACATGAACAATATTGATGACTTGCAGTTCAAAGATATTGCCCAAGTTTCAAATGATCAGGGTTTACATGTAGATACCCGCTATGAAGTGAGAAAACCTTTCTTGCTTAATATTGATTTAGTAGTAAAGTTCGAGAAGAGTTTTGATCAAAGGTCACTCTAAGGTAAGTGATTTTCGCTTACCCAGCCGTATCGGCTATCAGTTCAAGCAGCCTGAGTTATTGCAGCTTGCCCTGACCCACCGGTCGGTTAGTCACAAATATAATTATGAACGTCTGGAGTTTTTAGGCGATTCACTATTAGGCATGATTATCGCCAACTATTTGTATCATGCGTATCCTTTTGAAAATGAAGGCCGGCTGACCCGCATGCGTGCTACTCTGGTCAGGCAGGAAGCATTAGGCAAGATTGCAAACGATTTGAAACTTAGTCAGTGTTTAATATTAAGTACAGGTGAATTAAAATCGGGAGGACACCACCGTGAATCGATTCTGGCCGATACTGTAGAAGCCATTATCGGAGCAATTTATATTGACTGTGGTGAGCTCAAGATTTTACAAGACATCGTACTGAAGTGGTATGGCCCATATTTAAACAATATTGAGCCAACCGACCAGTTAAAAGACCCGAAATCCCGGTTACAGGAATATCTGCAAGCCCGTAAAAAACCTCTCCCTGTTTATGAGGTGGTCGATATTCAAGGGGATGCACCGAACCAGCATTTTAAAGTGGAGTGTTCGGTCGACAGCCTGCCTAAATTTATCGGAGAAGGGTCAAGTCGTCGCTTTGCTGAGCAAGCAGCAGCAGCGGAAATTTTAAAGTTATTGGAGCAATAGACTGCATGTCGATCCAGCCAGATCAAAACAGTACAGATCAAGAGTCAAACACACCGGACAATAACCTAATTGACCAGTTCTTTAGTTCACAGGGTGTGACTATACCTGCTGATTTTAAGAGTGGGTTTGTGGCTATTGTCGGACGTCCGAATGTCGGTAAATCAACTTTGATGAACCACCTGTTGGGACAAAAACTCTCTATTACTTCCCGTAAGCCCCAGACAACACGGCATAAAATTATTGGTATTGATAGCCGTGAAAAGTCACAGGCCGTTTACGTAGATACTCCGGGAATGCATAAGAAAGAAGTGCGTGCCATCAATAAGATGATGAACCGTGCAGCACATTCAGCCCTACGTGATGTAAATCTGGTTCTATTTGTGGTAGATGCCCATAAGTGGACACAAAATGATGACCTGGTGCTTGAGAAGCTGAAAAATGCTGAAATGCCAGTCATTCTGGTTATCAACAAGATTGATACTATTGAAGAAAAAAGGACATTGCTTCCTTTGATTCAAGAACGTACTAAACTCATGAATTTTGTGGAAATTGTACCAGTTTCTGCATTGCGTGGTGCAAATCTGGAACATCTGCGCGATACAATTGACAAGTATTTACCTTTCCAACCGCCGTTATACTCATTTGACCAGATTACTGACCGTTCAGAGCGATTCCTGGCATCAGAAGTAATTCGTGAAAAAATTATGCGACAGCTTGGTGAAGAGCTTCCATATGACCTGACTGTTCAGATTGAATCTTTTAAAACTGAGGAGCCGGCATTAAATGAGAAGACTGGCCGGATGAAAGCTGCCTGTACCTATATCGATGCCACCATTTTTGTTGACCGTCCTGGACAAAAAGCCATCGTGATTGGTGAAAAAGGTGCTAAGCTGAAAAAAATCGGGATGGATGCCCGTATTGATATGGAAAAAATGTTCGAACAGAAGATCATGCTGACGTTGTGGGTAAAAGTGAAAGGTGGCTGGTCTGATGATGAACGCGCGCTCAAGAGCCTGGGATATAGTGATATCTAAGGCTTAAGCTTTTTGCAGGAGTTCCGTAGTGATCAAGACAATGGCAATACTGATAAGCATTCTAATGCTGCAAGGCTGTATTCATAAGATTGTTACGGTTCCTGTAAAGGTGGCTTATAAAACCACGAAAGGGGTAGTCAAGGGGACTGCGGCAGTGGTGGGTGCAGTTATCCCTGATGGGGATGATAAAGATCAGGCATCAGATCGGGACTAGCTCAACCCTATGCGCAATGAAGCTTTGCATGGTTACCTGATCCATTATCGTAAATATCGTGAGAAGAGTCATCTTGTCTATTTATTTACTGAGGAATATGGCCGGATTGACGGAATTTTACGTCAGGTTCCCCCGCCACAGTATCAACCTTTAGCACTTCAGGCTTCTGGTAAAGGTGAACTCAAAAATTTTAGTAAACTTGAAATCGTAAACCAGCCTATTTTCTTTTACGGTGATGCATTCTTCTCTGGCTTTTATTTAAACGAATTATTACTTCGGTTATGTCCGCTTGAAGAGCCGATGCCACAGACTTATCAGCAGTATCAGTTGACATTAGTCAAGTTACAGCAACTGGCAGTAAATGCACAGCCCGGGCTACTATTAAGACAAATTTTACGCCAGTTTGAACATATTTTGCTCGAAGAGCTTGGTTATGCTATCGATTTTTCGGTAGATGCTCATCAGCAGTCAGTTGAACCGGAACGACATTACCATTTTCAGATTCAGGAAGGCTTTATACCTGTACAAAAAGCCAGTTCAGCTACCTTGGCTGGCCAGAGTCTTCTCACAATGCTGGACTATGAAAAAGGTGCAGATTTCTCCCAGCCACAGTTACAGCTATTATCTCGACTTTATCGCCAGATGATTACATCTTTACTGGGTGACCGGCCATTGAAGAGCCGCCAGTTATGGATTCAAAATACTCATTCTCAATCTTAATCAGGAATTTATTATGGCTGCATTGCTTGGTGTAAACATAGATCACGTTGCTACTTTAAGACAAGCACGAGGCACCGTTTATCCGGACCCGGTGAATGCGGCACTGATTTGTGAACAAGCTGGTGCAGAGGGTATTACCCTGCATTTACGTGAAGACCGCCGTCATATTCAGGATAGTGATGTACGCCGTATGCGTCCAGCTTTGAAAACCCGTATGAATCTTGAGATTGCCGTAACTGATGAAATGGTTGAGTTTGCTAAAGAAATCCGTCCACAGCATGTTTGCTTTGTACCGGAGAAACGACAGGAACTGACCACAGAAGGCGGTCTGGATGTAGTGACTAATTTTGAAAAAGTTAAAGCGGCAACTCAGGCATTATTGCAAGTTGGTTGTGATGTTTCTCTCTTTATTGATGCCGATTTGGCACAGATTGACGCGGCTATTGCCTGTGGCGCACCTACCATCGAGATTCATACCGGTGCTTATGCAGATGCTCATAATGAAGTAGAACAACAGGCAGAGCTTGAACGTATTATTAAGGGAACTGAATATGCCGCAGGTAAAGGCCTAGTGGTAAATGCAGGACATGGTTTAAACATTGACAATGTGACGCCAATTGCAGCAATTCCACAGATCCATGAATTAAATATTGGACATTCGATTATTGCAGATAGTCTTTTTATTGGACTGGCACAAGCTGTACAGCAAATGAAAGCAGCAATTAAGGCAGCACGTTAATTATGTCGACTTTAAACTATGATGAACTGATGCAGCCAGTAAAAGCTTTTCTCGGTTGTGAAACCCCGAAAGCCTGGCTGGATGAAGCACTGAATAATTTAGAGCTACTGATGCAGGACCATGCCAACTGTGAAAAAAAAGCAGCTGGTACAGCAATGAACCTGATGTTCCGTTACAGCTTTTTTACCGACTTGCAAGTCAAGCTGGCACAGTTAGTTCGTGAAGAGATGCTGCATTATGAACAGGTACTTGAGTTTATGGCTAAACGTGGTCAAGAATGGAAAGCAGTCAGTGCTGGGCGTTATGCAGCCGGCTTGCGCAAAGAAATTCGTACTTATGAGCCAGAAGCTTTAATTGATGTACTGATTATTGGGGCTTTTGTAGAGGCGCGTTCTTGCGAGCGGTTTTATGCACTTGCACCGCTGGTCGATGAAGAGTTAGGGCGCTACTATCGCTATTTGCTTAAATCTGAGTCTCGACACTTCGAGGATTATCTGGCTTTGGCGCTCGACGTGGCCAAGACAGCGAAACTTAAAAATGCTGAAGAAGATATCCAGACACGCATTGAACATATACGGGAAATTGAAAAAGCTCTAATTTTAAGTTCAGATGATCTTTTCAGGTTCCACAGTGGTGTTCCGGCTAAAACAGCAGCTTAACTTCGAGTACTAATAAGAAATCCTTCTTTATGAAGGATTTTTTAGTTTGGAAAATAATAGTTATTAAAAAACAGACAATAAAAAGCCCGCTTTAATGCTGCGGGCTTTTATATATTTGGCTCTCCCACCTGGGCTCGAACCAGGGACCTGCGGATTAACAGTCCGTCGCTCTACCGACTGAGCTATGGGAGAATCTGAATGCGATTATAGAGGGATTTTAAAGTGGGTCAAGCTTAAATTGTCATATTTCTGATGCTGGAGTCCCATATGCTTTTTATTTAGTCAAATATTGAAATAAAACAGAAAAAAGCTTTACAGTGCGAATCAACTGTTGCTAGATTAATAACAGAACAGAGCGCTTGAGTAAAACCAAGCAGTGTGGATTTAAACCAACTTGCCAGCACTAAAATGGCTAAACAGGAGAAGGCGAATGAATACGCTATCTATTTCTCAGATTTTCTCTCATTTTTCTTTATATCAGAAAAATTATCTTTCTATTATTCAAGATGCTGAACAGTATTTTACACCGGTAACAGAAGCTTTTATTGAACTTTGGCCAGCTGGTAGACATCAACTTTACTTAGGTGATCTGCTACAACTCTGGTTGAGTGAAAAGTGGTTAATAGAAAAAACCCATTCCTCAATTTTAGATACTCTTTCAGCAACACCGCAACAGATTCAGCAGCTGAAGAAAGATCAGTATATTTATCAAATCACAGGCAGCAACTTATCTGGTCGGAATCAGGCAAAAGTCTGGTCAGCTTCACAGCAAGATGTAGCCTCAGTGTCGTTAGACAGTGCCTTTAAGTTTTACTGTATTTATAAGGGAATGACCCGTCCGCAGAAGCACCATATAAATTCGGGTAAATTTCTGAAATCAGCAATTTAGAGAGAACCTAAAAATTCTAAGATAATAATTAACTTTATAGCTGGCTTATGAAGATAAAAACGCTTAAAGAGAGCATTACTTTAATACTTTGAAGGCGTAAAGCTAGGTTAGAGTTTGCTGAAAAATAGGCTTGCTCGATTCAGGATTTTTAATCTGGAGCAAGCCGGAGAAGAATAACTGCTAATTACGGAGAATCATGCAAGTGGCTGTTGCAAAAGCATAAAGTTTTCCTTCTTCATCAAAAATTTTTCCTTCAGCAATACCAAGGTTCTTGCTGAGATTGATGAGGGTTCCTGTAGCTTGTAATTCTTTGTTTTTAGGGATTGGACGGCACATTTTAATATTTAAATCTATAGTTCCATATCCTGCACCTGCTTCCAGCATACTGTGAACTGCACAGCCTGTAACAGAATCCAGAACAGTTGCTGCAAAGCCTCCATGTACACCACCTAACGGGTTCAGATGCCGCTCATCTGCTTTCACCTTGAAGGTAACAGTACCTTGGGTGACTTCTACAGACTGCATGGGCATGGTTTTGCCAATGCTGGCTGAGGGCAATACCCCATCACGCATTGCTGTGAGCAGTTCAAGACCGGTCATTTGTTTGGGATCTTTCATTTTTCTTCCTGTTCTATTATTAATTTATAAAGTTCTAAAAAGGAACTTGTTGTTAACTTAGCGGATCGATTAAATTAAAGTCAATAAATTTTTATATGTTAGACAGAAATGAAATGGTCTGAAACCCAGCAGCAGAATTGTCCTGTAGCACAAACACTTGCCATGATTGGTGACCGTTGGACTTTATTAATTATTCGTGATGCATTTTTAGGACTGTCCCGTTTTGAACAGTTTCAAAAATCATTGGGAATTACCCGGCATGTACTTGCAGAGCGTTTAAAACGTTTGGTTGAAGAAGGCATACTGGAAAAACAAAGTTATATAGACCGCCAGCAACGTTTTGAGTACGTGCTGACTGCCAAAGGTAGGGACTTAAAACCTATTTTAATGGCAATCGTCGAGTGGGGGGTGCAGTGGACAGATGCAGAAAAACCAAAATTTTATTTGAAAAAGGAAATATTGGAAGAATTAAAATAGACAGTGAACCCGAGCTAAAAAAAGCCTGCTATGTAAGCAGGCTTTTCTAATTACAGGATTTATTTGGCAGCTTTTTCAGCCTCAACAGAAGCAACAGCTGCATTTACACCTTCAATGGAGTCTGCTGCTTTTTTAATACGTGCCAGAGCATCTACCAGTACTTCATCAGCAGTAGCATAAGAAATACGCATAAAACCTCCCAGACCAAATGCATCACCTGGAACTACTGCAACACCAGTTTCTTCCAGTAACCATTCAGAGAATTCTGTGCAAGATTTAAGCCCTTTAGCACGAATAAGAGGTTTAATGTTGGCATAGGCATAAAAAGCACCATCTGCAGGCAAACAAGAAATACCATTGATTTCATTAAGACCATTTACAACAAGGTCATGGCGGCGCTTAAATGCTTCAATCATTGGCTCAAGTACATCTTGCGGGCCATTAAGTGCAGCTTCTGCAGCAACCTGTGAAATTGAGGTCGGGTTAGAAGTTGACTGAGACTGGATCTTTTTCATTGCCCCAATCAGCTTGGCAGGACCTGCTGCATAACCAATACGCCAGCCAGTCATTGCATAAGCTTTAGATACGCCATTTAATACGATGGTGCGGTCATATAAATCTGGCGCAACAGTTGCGATATTATAAAATTCATCATCCCAGCGGATCGGTTCATACATATCATCAGATGCAATATAAACTTCCGGATATTTGCGAAGGACCTCAGCTAGAGCTTCCAGTTCAGCTTTGGTATAAATCATACCTGTAGGGTTGGAAGGGCTGTTTAATACCACCAGACGGGTTTTGTCAGTAATTGCAGCTTCCAGCTGTTCAGGTGTAATTTTGAAACGCTGCTCTTCACCGCATTTCACAATAACAGGTACACCTTCAGCAATAATCACCATATCTGGATAACTGACCCAGTAAGGTGCAGGGATAATTACTTCATCACCTTTATTTAAAAGTGCGAGTGCAAGGTTAAAAAATGACTGTTTACCACCGCAAGAGACCAGAATCTGGTTTGGTTGGTAATCCAGATTATTGTCACGTTTAAACTTGGCAATAATTGCTTTTTTTAGGCCTGGCGTACCGTCAACAGCGGTATATTTAGTAAAACCATTATTGATCGCTGTAATAGCAGCGTCTTTGATGTGTTGTGGTGTATCAAAATCAGGTTCACCTGCGCCCAAACCAATCACATTCTTTCCAGCAGCTTTTAACTCAGCCGCTTTATTGGTTACAGCAAGCGTTGGGGACGGTTTGATGGCATTTACACGATCAGAGAGACGTACGTCCACGGCAATATTCCTTCTTATGGGGATTAAAAATAAAAAGCAATATTATCTTAGCGTAAAAACTGCTTAAAGGGCGTGTAAAAATTACCATATCAGTAAAAAAATGAAAAAGATGGAATCACCTCATGATGAAGCTACAAAAAATCCCGGAATGTCTGTTCGATTTGAACGGAAAAGCACGTTACAATATGGATTGTTTTATTTTGAGTTAGTGTATGAGCCAAAACAAAAAGCCACTGGTCAAGCTCCCGTTTCCAGTGCCGGCAGTCGATCATCCGGAGCAGGTTGCTGTGCATAACCAGGTTCGCCCTAAAGCTGAAAACTATGCCGACCGTACATGGGCTCCGCCACGTGGCACTCGGCGCTCTATGGGTAAGCGTTAGTTATAAAAACAGGTAGATTGCCTGTTTTTATAACCCCATACAGTTTAATTTATAGCGTGCTGTTTTGGTAATAATGTTGTTTTTTCTGATACATCTGCTGATCAGCACGTTTTAATAAAGCTTCTATGCTTTCATTTTCCTTACTCGTAGCACATCCCATGGAAATACTGATAGGTTGGCTGGCATAATACTGGTTATCAATCTTGAACAGTTCTTCAATAGTTTGCGTTACAGTCAGTGTTTCAGCTTCTGTAGCTGTAGGCAAGAGAATGACGAACTCATCACCTCCAATGCGTGATGCAGTATAACGGGTGTTTTCAATCGCCTGATTAAGTACGTTTCCGACTCTGCGCAATAGCCCATCACCAATATCATGACCTAAGGTGTCATTAATTTCCTTTAAACTGTTCATGTCTATAAAAATACAGGAAACAGGACGCAAACGGCTACGTTCAAGACGTTTGACTTCCTCAGAAAAGAAGGCCCGGTTGCAGAGCTGAGTCAGCACATCATGCCTGCCCAGATATTCCAGATAATTTTCAGCCTTTTTACGTGCGCTGATATCGGTTAAAGCGACCTGCACCATTCCCCAGTCTTCTTCATAACCGGGAAATACGGTAAATTGCAAAATAACATAACGGACACTGCCATCAAGCGCATAATTAACTGCTTCACGCTGGTGATGCAGATTACCATTCCAGAGTTCAATCAGCTGTTCACGGAAGGTCTGCTGCATCTCGTCAGCAAAAATCTGATCAGTATTTTTTAATAAACTCTCTTTATCTGGCGCTTTAAACAGGTCCAGTGTTGCCTGATTTACGTCGATAATCACAATATCATCGATACACTGGTTAACGAACTCACTATGAACATCTAAAAAGGTATGGAAATCCTGAATATTTAGCTGTTTTAGCTGATCAAAACGCTGTTTGATGCGACTGAAATCTTCTACCCATAAAGAAGTCGGTGAGTAGATAAATAATGATTCGGCAAGAATACGGTTCTTTTCTTCCTGACGTCGGGCATTTTCGTAGTGGGTAATATCTTCTGTGGTTAGAAGCAGGCGTGAAAGATCATGTTCATAACCAGGTAAAACGATAGCTCTTAACTGAATATCTAAACGTTTACCAGTTAGGGTATAATTTACAGCAGTACTAAAAAATTCGGTTTCTCCCTGCCATAGTGCTACTAGTTCCTGAATGTGGGTTTGATACATGTCCTGCTGAAAAATATTTGCAGTATGTTTAATCAGATCTTGCTGGCTGTCTGCTTCAAAAACTTCTAAAGTTTTGGGATTGACCCGAATGACCTTGATTTTATGAGCACAGTTGCGTACCCGTTCTACATCTTCTTTGAGAAATGCAGCCAGATCATTTATACCCTCTGAACGCCAGACATCGAACTGTTTTTTGATTTCACTATAATCTTCAAGCCACATGGGAATTGGAGACAGATCAAATATTGAAGAATCAAACAATTCCATGCTTATATCCACATTTTAGGTGACTGGCGAGAGTATAGGGGTAAACAGATTTTTTTAGAACAAATAAGCCGATGAAAGTAAGTGGTTATCTGGATAACAGATATTTCTGAAGCCGTAATTACTGAGCTGAATAAGTTAATAATCTAAAAACCTGTCATATTTTACTTTTAATATTTCTAGTTTCAGCCCAGTAATTTATAAATATATAATAAAATTAAAGTTTAAGCTTTGGCAAGTCGATTGACCGGATGCTCAATTTCAATTTCTCCTTCCCAAAGGCGAATAAAATCCTGTTCATTAAAATCATAAAGTTCCATCAATGCGATGATGACACCAGTAAATACCAAGGCTCCTTCAGTATTTTCCGGGAAATCATAAATTTTACCATTGAATTTAGATAAAATATCACTGATTTCATGTTCGCGGCCACGTCCATAGCGGTCACGAGGATACATATCTTCATTAAGTACAATCAGGGCAACGGCTTTTTCAGCTTTTTTCAACCGCGTTTTGTCTAAGGCCGCCTCAAACGAGTCACTACCATGATTAAAATAGAAAATGACCTCATCATTAATAAATTGTCTTACCATATCTTGGGTCAGGGTCGGAAACTGTTTTAAAGCATTTCGTTCTACATAAGGCTTAAAAGATTCAGGAAGTATCACATTTTTTGAAATACCCTTAAAAAATGGAGCAATATCTGAAACTTTGTAGCCTGCAATACCACAGCCCAAGGCAGTAACAAAATATTTCATTTTAGGGTGGTTACGGGTATAAACCTTGAAATCCTCTACATAATGCTCAATCTGGCTAAGTGGCATTTGCTGAATATGCTCGTTTAAAGTGGGGATAGCATAACTTTGCCCCGCCCAACCTCGACCCACCCCTTTTACTGCTCCAAAATACTGGTGGGCTACCCGGGCAGCGCCATCACTGTGTTCGCCTGCCAGATTACTGCCAAATACAAATACAGTATCTTCAGGCAAAGCTTTGATAATACTTTCATCGTGATATTGGTAGACCATATTAACCAGACTTTTTAGAGAAGTGTGTTGTCATGTTGCCGCTGAAAATGCATAGGGTCAAGTGAAATCTTGAGCGCTTTGAAGTGTAACCAAAACATAGCAAAAAGCTATCAGGAAACGCTTAAACATAAAAGAGTTAGTGCCCGAATTCTGTTAAAATATACAGGTCAATCATGAGCAGAGAAGAGTATCAGTGAGCGAGAGCCGTCCTTTTGAATTGGTTACACAGTATGCGCCTGCCGGAGACCAGCCACAGGCTATTGAGAAACTGGTTAAAGGCATCCAGCAAGGGTATAAAAGTCAACTGTTACTTGGGGTGACAGGTTCAGGTAAGACCTATACTATGGCGAATGTCATTGCACAAACCCAGCGGCCCACTATTGTAATGGCACATAATAAGACTTTAGCTGCCCAGCTCTATGGCGAATTTAAAGCTTTTTTCCCCAATAATGCCGTTGAATACTTCGTCAGTTATTATGACTATTATCAACCAGAAGCTTATGTTCCGTCCTCTGATACCTTTATTGAAAAAGATGCGGCAATTAATGACCACATTGACCAGATGCGGTTGTCTGCTACCCGTTCTTTACTAGAACGTCGTGATGCTATTATTGTCGCTTCGGTCTCTGCTATTTATGGCTTGGGTGATCCTGAAGCCTATATGAAAATGCTACTGCATATTGTTCAGGGAGACCGCGTTGGCCGTGACGATATTATCCGCCGTCTTGTAGAGATGCAATATACCCGTAACGAGCTTGAGTTTGTGCGTGGTACCTATCGGATCCGCGGCGAAATTATGGATATCTTTCCAGCAGAGTCAGAACAGAATGCGATCCGTATTGAACTATTTGATGACGAAGTAGATTCAATACGCTGGTTTGACCCTTTAACTGGCAAAATGCTGCGCAAGGTACCCCGTGTAACAATTTACCCGAAAAGTCACTATGTAACACCAAAAGATAATCTGGTTCGTGCAATTGATACTATTCGTGACGAGCTAAAAGACCAGCTTAAATTCTTTCGCGAACACGATAAACTGCTTGAAGCCCAGCGTATCGAACAACGTACCCGGTATGATCTGGAAATGATGCAACAGCTGGGTTATACCAACGGTATCGAAAACTATTCACGCCATTTATCTGGACGTCGTCCGGGTGATGCACCTCCGACTCTGTTTGACTATGTACCTGATGATGCTCTGCTGATTATTGATGAATCACATGTTACTGTACCGCAAATTGGAGCCATGTATAAAGGTGACCGTTCCCGTAAAGAGAACCTGGTAAATTATGGCTTCCGTTTGCCTAGTGCGCTGGATAACCGTCCTATGAAATTTGAGGAATGGGAGCGGATTATACCCACTACGGTCTTTGTAAGCGCTACGCCTGCCCGTTATGAACTGGAAAAGTCAGAACAGGTAGTAGAGCAGGTAGTACGGCCAACCGGACTGATTGATCCGGAAATTGAAATACGTCCAGTATTAACTCAGGTCGATGATGTACTATCAGAAATCAACATACGTAAAAATTTAAATGAGCGTGTACTGGTGACCACTCTTACTAAGCGTATGGCTGAAGATTTAACTGCTTATTTGAAAGAATACGGGGTAAAAGTAGCCTATCTTCATTCAGATATCGATACTGTGGAGCGAGTAAAAATTATTCATGAACTTCGTACAGGGGTGTTTGATGTATTGGTCGGCATTAACCTGTTACGAGAAGGCCTAGATATGCCAGAAGTATCCCTTGTCGCGATTCTGGATGCAGATAAGGAAGGTTTTTTGCGTTCCGAGCGTTCACTCATTCAGACCATTGGTCGCGCCGCACGTAATATTAAGGGCAAGGCAATCTTATATGCTGACCGCATTACGGACTCTATGCAAAAAGCAATTGATGAAACAGAGCGTCGCCGCAACAAACAGATTGAATTTAATGAATTGCATGGAATTATTCCGCGTAGTGCAGTGCGTCAGGTCATTAAAGAAATTGATACTGGAGAAGTATTAGCTGAGGACGAGATTGATGAGAAAATCACCGCGCAGGCACTTTCTCTGACAGCCGATGAACGGCATATTTTAGCTGATCCAAAACTTCTAAGTAAGCATATGGCGAAGCTGGAAAAAGAAATGCTTAAAGCTTCTAAAGAGTTACAGTTTGAACAGGCAGCCCGTCTTCGTGATGAAATTCTGCGGCTAAAAGCCCAAATGTTACAATAGTGGCAGGCTGAAAGTTTTTCGCAGCAAATTCATAACATAACACTACAAAGAGTGCAAAAAGAACGAGTTAAGTTAGATTATTCTGTGAAATAACTCTTTCATTTCTACGAGGTTTCATGTGCTATGACTAAAAATATATCAAAAGCAGGTTGGCAATTAACAAAGATTGCAGTAGGGGGAGCATTGCTAACTGGTCTTGCTGTCGGGACAATGGCGTATGCGCAAAGTAAAACCATGCCTGTGGTTGAGCGAGTTGAACTGGATAAGTATCTGGGTGTATGGTACGAAGTAGCCCGAAAACCTATGTACTTTCAGCGAAAATGTGCGCGTGATGTTACAGCTACCTATACTTTAAATGAAAATGGCAACATAACAGTAGATAATCGCTGCTATACCCAGGAAGGTAAAATGATGCGTTCACTAGGTGAAGCATATGTGATTAACCCTCCATTTAACAGTAAACTTGAAGTCAGTTTCCTGCCAGAGGCAATTCGTTGGTTACCCTTAGGCCGAGGCGATTATTGGATCTTGAAGCTTGATGACAATTACCAGACAGTACTGGTAGGGGAACCTTCTCGAAAGTACCTTTGGGTACTGTCACGTACACCACAGGTTAAACAGGACGTGGTAAATGAATACCTGAATTACGCTTCTTCATTGGGTTATAAGCTTGATGATATTATTCATACTCAACATACGACTAAATAATAGATTTGTCTTGATCTTCTGAGTCTTAGAAAACATGTTTAAGTATGATTTTTAAATAAATAGATGAATTTTCCATTTATCTTTTCTGCTCCTTTATAATGCAAGATTAAAAAATAGAGGGGCAGTAGAAAGTGTTTAAAGGCGTTGTGCTATCCGTTACAGCATCACTCACCTTCGGGGTTCTCTATTTTTTTACAACCTTTCTTGCTCCTCTTAATAGTGAGCAAACCTTTGCTTGGCGTATGCTATCAACTTTGCCATTTCTGACATTTTTTATGTATTGGAGTGGTGATTTTAAATATATTTCTGCTATTTGGCAGCGGCTTAAAGCCAAACCTCAATTTATTCTAATGTTATTGGTTAGCTCCATTTTATGTACTTCCCAGTTATGGCTCTTTCTGTGGGGTCCAATGAATGGACGAGGCTTACAGGTTTCATTGGGCTATTTCTTATTACCACTGGTCATGGTGCTTATAGGATGTATTTTATTTAAAGAAAAGTTGTCAAGATTTCAGGTAGTGGCAGTAGCACTGGCAGCTATAGGTGTTGGCCATGAACTCTGGCGAATCGGCGGTATAGCTTGGGAAACAGCCTATGTCGCCGTAGCCTATCCCTTTTACTTCTTTTTGCGAAAAAAAATTCATACAGATCATCTGGGAGGCTTCTGGTGGGATATTGTATTAATTCTTCCGGTTGCAATTTATTTGAGCAGCATTGGTCTACATAGTTACAGCCAGTTTCTTGCTTATCCCCACCTATTCCCGGCGATAGTAGGTCTGGGAGCCTTAAGTGCTTTAGGCTTGGGCAGTTATATTTTGGCAAGCCGTTATTTGCCTATGGTAATTTTTGGCTTGCTCAGCTATCTGGAACCTGTACTGCTAGCCTTGGCTTCAGTTGTCTTGGGCGAAGCAATCTCAGGCGATGAATGGCTGACCTATATTCCTATCTGGTGTGCAGTATTGGTGTTAGTAGTAGAAGGAAGCTTACATTTATACCGACAGCAAAAAAATAAACAGGATCTGGTACGTAATCTGAAATCTTACCAGACCCGTTTAAAAGATGACTAGCTAGAGTCTTGAGTAAGAACTACATGATTTGCTAAGTGATTTTATTCACCCAATTTAAGTATTCATATCTCTAGAATTCTGAACAGATAAGCCTGTAAGATAATTTTGTAAAAAATTAGCGATATTTTATGAAATTATAAGCAATATATTGGAAAATATGACCAGCCCTTTCAGCTTTTGTTTCATTCTTGCCGATAATTCCATTACAATTATCGGGTTTTGAAATTCACGCCTAGATACATTATTAATTAGAGGACGTATTTGTGAGCAAAGACACTATCATCGCCCTGCACGCAGAACACCAAGGTCGCTGGAAAAACCGTGAAGAAATTGCGGAACGGATGATTGCGCTGATTGGCCAGCTATACCGTGAAAAAAATATTGTCACTTCTGTTTATGGCCGTTCTTTAGTTAACCGTTCAGTAATCCAGATTTTAAAAGCCCATCGTCGTACCCGCGTAATGGATGTAGAGCTTTCTGTTGTTCATACTTTTCCAATCCTTGAGGCATTGGTAAAAATCGACAATATCGGTTCTGCTGAGATTGATCTGGGTAAACTGGCTGTTGAATATAAGGAACAGGGTGGTGATGTTGACTCTTTTGTAAAAGAGGCTGTCAAGTCACTAGAAGGTAACCCTGCTTCTGCACAGCCTAAAGATGTTGTACTTTATGGCTTTGGCCGTATTGGCCGTATTCTGGCGCGTCTGATTATCAGCCAGTCTGGTCTGGGCCGTGGTCTGAGCTTAAAAGCAATTGTAGTACGTAAAAGTGCAGATGGTGATCTGGCGAAACGTGCTTCTTTGTTGCGTCGTGACTCAATCCATGGTTCATTTGCGGGCACCATCTCAATTGATGAAGAAAATGAAGCAATCATTGCCAATGGTAACTATATCAAAGTGATCTACGCTTCTAGCCCGGCTGAAGTAGATTATACTGAATATGGTATTGAAAATGCTTTAGTTATTGATAATACAGGCAAATGGCGTGATGCAGAGGGCTTGGCTCAGCATCTGAATTGCCCAGGTGCTGCACGTGTTATTTTAACTGCACCTGGTAAAGGTGAAATGAAAAATGTCGTGTACGGCGTAAATCAGGCAGATATTCTGGATGAAGACAAAATCATCTCTGCTGCTAGTTGTACTACCAATGCGATTACTCCGGTTCTTAAAGTACTGGATGAAAAATATAAAGTTATTAATGGTCATGTTGAAACAGTACACTCATTTACCAATGACCAGAACCTGATTGATAACTACCATAAAGCTGACCGCCGTGGCCGTGCAGCAACACTCAACATGGTAATTACTGAAACTGGAGCTGCTAAGGCTGTTGCTAAGGCATTGCCTCAGCTTAAGGGTAAGTTAACCGGTAATTCAGTACGTGTACCAACACCAAACGTATCACTGGCAATTCTTAACCTGACTCTGGACCAAGAAGTTGATCGTGAAGAAGTGAACGAATTTATTCGTCAAATTTCAATCAACTCTAACTTGCAGGGCCAGATTGGCTATACTAACTCTACTGAGGTGGTATCGAGCGATTTCATCGGTTCACGTACCGCAGGGGTATTTGATGCACAGGCAACAATTACTTCTGGCAACCGTTTGACTGCTTATGTATGGTATGACAATGAAGTTGGCTATAGCTGTCAGGTATTACGTATTGCTGAGCAGATGGGTGGCGTAAGTTACCCTAAGATTCCTGCTGAAACTAATGCATAAGTCATAATATTTTAAAAAACCCGGGTGAACCTGGGTTTTTTTATATCTGTACAAAAAAACTGCTGAACAACACATAGAAATTTATAACAATGTTGATGAGTAAAAAAATAATATGTTGTTAAGGAAGATATTTTGCAAATAAAGACCATGCTAAGTGGAATAGCTTTTATTCTACTCGCGACCCTGTGCGGGGTGCTGATTGCCATTTGGGCATTTAAACATTTTAAGATCAACATTCCATTACAAAATCAGGCAGTTGATATTGAATTACAGGAACCCTTGCAAGCACGCGTTAAAATTCATGAGGCCCTAGATGTGAATGTCAAAGGAAAAGTGAATGCCAGTATACCGATTCATGAACAGCTTGATATTCCACTATCTCAGACTTTAAATCCACGGGTATATTTTGATAATGAAGTACCTATCAATACTGTTATACCGGTAAAAGAAACACTTAAGGTGAAACAGGAACTGCCTATTGATACCAAGGTCAAAGTCAGAATTCTGGGCAAAGATGTAACGTTACCGCTCAAAGGTAATATTCCTATTGATCTTGATGTGCCGATTGATATTAAAGTGCCTTTAAACCAGAAAGTACATTTAAAATTTACGGCTCCAGTCAAAACGGTGATTCGTGAAAATCTGAATATTCCATTGAATACAACATTGAATACGAGTATTCCCATCCAAGGTAGACTCAGTGTTCCAGTCAATGCGCCACTTTCTGCTTCGGTTGATGTCAAGAATATTCTGCCGGTGAAGATACGTAAGGGAGAGCTTTCAATACCTCTTGAACATATAACACTTAAGCGGGTCACGGCTGAATCAGCCAGTTCGCAAGCTTCCACCTTAAAATAGGAGAAGTTAAGGATGAATATCAGTAACTTCTCGCTAAAAGTCTGGCTGGCCAGTTTTATTTTAGTGAGTAGCTTAATTGCACTAGTGTTCTGGCTGTATTTAAATGTACAGGCTTCTCTACAGGTGAGCTCGACCCAGACCGATATTACTTTACCCCATTCTCTAGGTACCCGTATTCATGTAGGAGAATATCTGACTGCACAGACTATAGGGCGAATCAGCTCATCAATTGATCTTGATCACCACTTGGTTTTACCATTGGATGGCAAATATCTGGCAGATTTAAAATTTAATGTGACCACTCCCGTATCGGTACAAATTAAATATTCGACCATGCTCAAAATTAATCAGGTGATGCCCGTCGAAACGACTACAGATTTGATCTATAAAAACAAACTACTTCCAAAATTTCCTTTAAAACTCGATGTACCGGTAAATATTGATGTTCCATTTGAACTGAACAGGACTTATGAATTGCCCATCCAGATTGCATTTAATGGCCCGGTGTATTTCGAGTTTAACCAACAACCGATTAATGTGCATGTAAAGCATCAGCTTAAACCTTTTTTGGAACTGAATGATCCGATTAATATTCCTAAGATCGCTAACTTCGAAGCCACCATGTATAACGTTGAGCGTAATACCAAAGCCAATCTGGATATGAAAATGCTATTGCCGTTAAGTTATATTCAATATCAATAGAACAGTTAAAAGTGGAATTAAATTATTTAGGTTGCTTATTTAAAACTAAGCGAGTTGCTGATTTAAAGCTATAAAAACCCTATAGAAAAACCGTCAAACTTTATAAGCATTTATGAAGCTTGCAAATACCGGCTTATAATAAACAATTGCTATATTTTCTATTCGAGAATTTAGTAAAAATATGGCAGAATAGGCGGTTTTAAGAGTTTTTAGAGGATTGGCATATGCGCTTTGTTGATGAAGCAGTCATTACCGTAGAGGCTGGCGACGGTGGCAATGGCGTAGCCAGTTTTCGCCGTGAGAAATTTGTACCTTTTGGTGGACCGGACGGTGGTGACGGTGGCCGTGGGGGAAGCATTTATATCCAGGCGGATGACAATACCAGTACGCTGGTCGACTATCGTTATACCCGTAAGTTCCGTGCTGAACGTGGCAAGAACGGAGCAGGTGCAAACTGTACCGGACGTGGTGGTGAAGACGTTGTTTTATATGTTCCTGTAGGAACGACTGTAGTGGATACAGAATCAGGCGATATTATTGGTGATCTGGTTGAAAGTGGCCAGAGAGTACTGGTTGCCGGTGGTGGTGAAGGTGGGCTGGGAAATACTCATTTTAAGTCATCAACCAACCGTGCTCCACGTAAATGCACAACTGGTGTAAAAGGGGAGTACCGTGAGATCCGTCTGGAGCTTAAAGTACTGGCTGATGTAGGACTGCTGGGGATGCCGAATGCTGGTAAGTCGACCTTTATTCGTGCTGTTTCTGCAGCTAAACCTAAGGTAGCAGACTATCCATTTACCACTATGGTGCCAAACCTGGGTGTCGTTGATGCTGATCGTCACCGTTCATTTGTAATGGCTGATATTCCTGGTCTGATCGAAGGCGCGGCAGAAGGCGCAGGCTTGGGTATCCGCTTCCTGAAACATTTGGCACGTACCCGTATTTTATTACACATCGTCGATGTGCAGCCGATTGACGGTTCAGACCCGGTACATAATGCCCAAGCAATTTTACGTGAACTTGAAAAGTTCTCACCAACACTGGCACAGTTACCTGTGGTTCTGGTTCTCAACAAACTCGACCAGTTACCAGAGGATAGCCGTGAAGAATGGTGTGAACATATTCTGAATGAATTGAACTGGGATGGCCCGGTATTTAAGACTTCAGGTCTGCTAAGTGAAGGAACAAAAGATGTTGTTTATTATCTGATGGACCAGATTGAGCAGCAACGTGAACGTGAAATTGAAGACCCTGAATATGCAGCTCAGGTTAAGGCATTCCGTGAACAGCTTGAAGCTGAAACACGTGAGCAAACCATCGCCGCCAAAGAAGCCTATCGTGCAATGCGTCGTGCGCAACGTCTTGCAGATCATGAGGATGATGAGGACTTCGATGATGACGATGATGAAGTGGAAGTAATCTACGTACGTTAAGTAGAACTGAGGACATGATGATAGAAGTGGTAGATGGGCAGCGACAGCTCAAAGCTTGTAAACGTATCGTTGTAAAAATCGGCTCATCTTTACTCACAGCAAATGGTCAGGGACTGGATCTTAATGCAATTTCGCATTGGGCTAATCAGATTGCTGACCTGCATAAAGCCGGACATGAAATTATATTGGTGTCTTCCGGTGCTGTGGCAGAGGGGATGGTGCGCATGAAATTGAGCAGTCGACCTACAGATTTACCCAGTCTTCAGGCATGTGCTGCCATTGGCCAGATGGGATTAATCCAAACCTGGTCCAGTGTATTGGAAAAGCATGGGATTCAAACTGCACAGGTACTTTTAACTCACGATGATCTGGCAGACCGTAGACGTTATTTAAACTCATGTGATGCATTACAGCATCTGATTGACTGGCAAGTGGTGCCAGTCATTAATGAAAACGATACAGTCTCGACGGATGAAATCCGCTTTGGCGATAATGATACACTTGCTGCAATGGTGGCAGGACAAGTACATGCTGACCTGTTAATTATTCTGACAGACCAGCAAGGTATGTTCGACTCAGATCCGCGTTCCAACCCGCAAGCCAAACTACTTTCTACAGTGCGTGCACTCGATGATAGTCTGTTTGAAATGGCAGGCGGTGGCGGCGTACTTGGCCGAGGCGGTATGGTCACTAAAGTTCGTGCTGCACGTTTGGCCGCAAGATCAGGTTGTCCTACCCTGATTGCCAGTGGTGAAAGTGATAACGTACTTTCACGTCTGATGAGTGGTGAAATGCTGGGGACTCTGTTTGCCACTGATAAAGATCGCATGACTGCGCATCAACAGTGGCTGGCTGCCCATTTACAGACCGCCGGGCGGCTTGTAATCGATGATGGTGCGATAGAAGCTATTCGTGAAAAACACCGTAGTCTGTTACCTGTGGGTGTTCGTGCCGTGGAAGGCCATTTTAATCGTGGTGATGTTGTGGAGTGTGTAGATAGCCGGGGTAAACGGATTGCAGTAGGCCGAGTGAATTTCAGTTCGCGCTCTGCGGAAATTGTAAAAGGTCTATCTTCCAATAAAGTTTATCAAGTTCTTGGTGAAGCACGCTCTCTAGAAATGATTCATCGCAATCATATGGCGATTTATTAATTATTTAAGTTTTTGAATTATATATAAAATATTTGGTTATAATTTTTTTTAACTACTTATTTGACTACTTAGGTAAAAAAGGCTTACCTCATGGTAGGTCTTTTTTTACATTAGAAGAAGCTCACTTAAGAGCTTCTCTATATTGAGCAGGTAATGTTTGAGCATCATAACAAATTAAACTTCTGGATAATAAAAACTTACCGGTGCCACGTTCAACTAAGTGACCAGAATCATCTATAGTCATATGAGAGATTAGAGTGTCATTGAATAAGTCAGGCATAGGGTATTTAGCATATGGATTATGAAATATATAAAGCCCATCGAATATTGACTCTTCATATTCTTCTTTAAGAATTCCCATATGGATGTCAGGAATTAAGCTTTCTTCCATTTGATCATCTCTGGTATATAAAGCATTAAATACACAGTATCTATTAGCATCGGATACTTCAGCTAGCGCACGTACTTTTCCCCATGTTGCATATGGATTGTAAATAATGGCGCTGATATCCTCATACTCGGGTGTTGTAAAGAAACCTAAAGGAATTTCAGCCCCATTATCTTTTTCTATAAAGTCCATTTTTTCTCTAGGGATAAAGTTTAAATTTTCAGCTATAGCTTTTTCTTCATTTAGATAAATCCCGTAAAGAACGGCGATGATTCCACGATGTCCAGTAAAGTGTGAATGTGGTCTGTCAAAAGAGTTTAATCCAAGTAAAAAAGGTTTACCCATAACGTGTGGTAAATTGCTGTAAGAACTTTTAAATTTTTTTGATTTTGTAACAATGGAATTTGCAATCCTAATAATAGATTTTCTATTAAATTCAGCGAAATCAATATCGAAAGATTTATGACTTTCAGTAAAACCGTATGCTGGCAGACCATCTTGTTCTGGATTAGCAATTGTTGCTTCGATACAGAAATTTACTCTATCTTTATGACAGACAAAGTCAGGTGCATGGTGGGAAAAATTTAAGTCGACATTGTCTTCTTTTAATATTTTATGTAGATAAAGTTCTAAAAATGAAGATTCGAAAGTAGTCTGAAATTCTTTAACAAACTTATTATCTCTATCAATAAATCCAGTTGCCCAATCTGTAATAACTTTTCTCTCTGCATGTAATGCAGGATTTATTAGTAATTTAAAAATATCGTGTTGTCTATCTTCGTCAACTATTGGTGTGAATAGATCCATTTGTAAGTCCTAAATTTTAAAGTAAAATTCAAATAATAAATTAATTTGTAAGGCTCTTATATTTTGACATATAGTGTGAACAATAAAACCTATTAGCATTTAAAGTGTTTTGATATTCATCTTGAATCATATCAATACTGGATTTGAATATTTTGATAGACACCTAGATTTTTGGTTTCATACTTTCATGTGTTTGCTCAAATACTGTAAATTTTAAGGCAATACGCGTAAAAATATACTTAGGCATTAAATGAAAATTTCAGAAAAATTTAATTTGGGATTAACGCAAGCATATATAGATTTCGTAGATATCGATACTGAAACTGATTTAGAAGTATTTATTGATCCAACTGCATTACGGGATTTAGAGTCACAATGGGGGCATGCTTGTGCAAGTTTGGTACAACAGTATTTCTCTACAGTATTGGACTATATCAAGAATAATGAGCATGATAAGGCTAAGGCACTATTAAGTAATCTAAAAGAAAGAAATGAATTTCATATAGGTTATTCTTCCGGTAGATCAAGAGGCTCAGGTTTTGGTAATAAATCGGCTGACTTGATTTGGGATGCACTGTGCAATAGTAAAGCAGCTACTACCGGACTATTAAAAGATATAGAAGATAGCTGTTTGCTTATTGAAGGAATTGGGCGCGATATGATCTCAGATGCTGTCTGTAATATTATCCGTCCAAAACTAATAGAATATACTCAGGATATGTGTAGATATTATGGTATCCCTCTATATCCAAATATCAATTCAGGTCCAATTTGGAATGATCGGACAAAAAAATGGGAGTCGCATTTTGTAGAGCTTCCATTGGCTGATGGTCATGTCTTTCTTTTAATTCCCAAGAATATTGTTCGTAGAAAAATTTCATATGACTTCAATGAATATTATTATCATTATATTCTTGAAGAGTTAAGAGTAGAGCATATCCGCAAACAATCATCTTTAGTTTATTTTTTAAAAAATGGTGCTCCTAGAGTAGATAAAAAAGATTTGATAAAAGAGTATGGGCAAACTAAAAAATCAGGAATTGAGCAAACTTTAGGTCGTGAACATATATTTGAAAAATATAAATCTGATAAAGAAAATTTACCCAAACCACCTTTGTCGAATGAACAACTTGCGGAAGTACAAAATTTACCTGAAATAGACTGGGATATTTTGATTAGTGAGCTACAGGCTATTCCTAAAGGAAGTGAACATGCAGATGCTTATGAAAAAACTATTGAAAAAATCTTAACCGCATTATTTTATCCAAATTTGACTTATCCAGAAAAGCAATACAAGCTCCATGAAGGGCGGAAGAGAGTAGATATTGTATTTAATAATGAATCAAAATCAGGTTTCTTTCATTGGTTAACACTTCATTATCCATGCTCATTTATTTTTGTTGAGTGTAAAAATTATAGTAATAAAATTGCTAATCCCGAAATTGATCAATTATCAGGTAGATTTTCTCCAAATCGAGGGAAGGTTGGACTGTTGATTTATAGAGAATCCGATAACCAAAACTTACTTGAATCACGTTGTCGAGATACAGCTCAAGATCAAAGGGGTTTTATGATCGCATTGTCGGATGCTGATATTATTAGTTTGATTGAAGACTATAGAAAAGCTTCTCCTTACAATTCAGGTATAGAAAGAAACCGATATCCATTGCTTCAGAAGAAATTTAATAAATTAATCAATTAAGCGATAGTTTTTAATCTCGAATATACTAATTTTTTATGAAGTATAAGAATGTTGTGTGAGACACAATTTTTATGAATGGTGTCCATAGATTAGTTCGAAGTTTTGCTAAGACTTCGCTCTTTTACGCTATTGAGGTAAGTTAGGGTGAAGTTATTGTTAAGTTTTATACTAAGCCTTATAAATATCTATATCACTATATAAGTTATTAGGCAGAAGAGGTAGGTAGAATCGCCGTAAAGCTTAAGCTATAAGTGTTACGGCATTAGCCATGCTATAAATTACTTGTATTAGTTCAGACTTGATCGTACATTCTTCTTGAAAAAGAGAAAGTTACCCGTTTTGATAAAGGTGTCGAAATCTTAATCAAACAAAGGTAACTTTCTTATGTTGCATACTAACAATCAAATCAT
>Ga0209023_10000680_pt1 | contig 49939 bp, 42 predicted proteins | sample LakOneMetagenome_FD_187468 | JGI IMG/M metagenome (GOLD analysis project Ga0209023, IMG submission 187468) | Freshwater and sediment microbial communities from Lake Erie, Canada (SPAdes) (version 2) | ecosystem: Environmental > Aquatic > Freshwater > Lentic | place: Lake Erie, Canada... | reverse complement strand
GAAGCGTTGGGGATGGTAAGCAACTCCAACCCGGCCTACCTGCGTTTGTCGGACGGCGCTGTGCAGGGAGCTCCCAGCTCTGCGACAGGTTCTCAGGCAGGGGCGGCGAGTCTTGTTCCAAACGCCCTTCTCGGAGCTAACATCGTGCTCAGTCAGGTACCGGCCGGAGCGTCGGGGACGGGTGTCGCCGGTGCCCTCACGGGCATTGCGGCTCCAGTTGCCGTGCCCCGCGTCGTGACGAGTGCTCCCGTGATCCCTGCGGGCCTTCCCGCCCCAACTACCCACTAACGTGACCTGAGCGTGTGGCCCAACCGAGCGTGTGATCTGACAGAGCGCGTGATCCAACAGTGCGTGTGCGGCCCGTGGCCGAGGTAAGGATTTGACCGTGTCGAGAAAAACCGGGCAGAGCAATTCGCATACCTCCCGATCCGCTCGGAGACGTATAGCCGCAACCATTGTTGTGATGTCCCTCGTGATGAGCGTGTTCGTCGTGAAGCTCATCGACATCCAAGTGGTGCGAGCCGAGGCGCTGACGGCGGATTCCGTGGGTAATCGCTCAGTCGGGCAAGTCGTCTACGGGTCGCGGGGCCGTATCGTGACCGAGGGCGGGGTCGTCCTGGCTGAATCTGTGATGCGATATGACATCACGATTTCGCCCAAGAACGCCCGGACGTTCACCAGATCCGCCAAGGGCACAGATCCGATGACCATCACCGTCGCTCAGGCCGCTGCCGAAATCGGGGCCATCACCGGCCAAACTGCTGACTCGATCATGCTGGTCATTTCCGACGCGCTGGCGGCGAACCCCAATTCCGATTTCGCCTATCTCGCGCAGCAGGTGGATGTCGACCAGTTGCGGGCTATCAACGAGTTGCACATCCCCTGGCTGTACCCCCGAACGCACCCGGGCCGGGTCTACCCGAACGGAGCGGTCGCCGGAAACCTGGTGGGTTTCGTCTCGGGTGAGGGCAAGGCGCAAGCCGGACTCGAATTCGGCCAGGACGCGTGTCTGGCCAGCCAGGACGGCACGGAGACGTATGAGAAGGGCGCCGATGGAGTGCGCATTCCCGGCAGCAGCGTCACGACCGCCCGAGCGGTGGACGGCGGTGACGTCGTCACGTCGATCGACTCCGACCTGCAGTTCTACGTGCAGCAGACACTCGCCGCTCGCGCGAAGGCGACGGGAGCGGCCTGGGGCACTGCGGTGGTTCAGGATGCCAAGACCGGAAAGTTGCTCGCCGTGGCGGATTATCCCTCCGTCGATCCCAATAACGTCGGCGGCACCGCCGACCCGGAAGACCGCGGATCTCGGGCATTCACGAACTCTTTCGAACCGGGATCGACCTTCAAAGCACTGACAGCGGCATCCGTTCTTGATGCCGGCGTCGCGGATCTCAACACCGATGTTCTCGCGCCCTATCGCTATCTGCCTCGCAACGGCGCGAATGTCAACGACAGCCACCAGCACCCGGATGAGAACATGACGCTCTCCGACGTGCTCATCGATTCATCGAATACGGGTATGTCCAAGTTCGGTGAAATGCTCAGCGATCAACAGCGCTACGACTACATGACCAAGTTCGGTGTCGGAACGTCAACCGGGGCTGGTTTTCCCCGCGAGGATTCCGGAATCCTGCACCCGTGGCAGGACTGGGACGCCCAGACCCAGTACGCCACCATGTTCGGCCAGGGACTGACCACGACGGCTCTGCAGGTTGCGAGCATCTATCAGACCATCGCCAACGATGGGGTTCGAATGCCGGTGCAGCTCGTTGAAGGCTGCCGGCACGCGGACGGAACAATGACGAATCAGCCAGCGGAGACGGGGACGCGCGTTCTCTCGGAGAAAGCCGCCAATGAGACTTCCGACGTGCTGGAAATGGTCTACAAGAACAGCTGGGTGTCCGGCATGTGGAACGTCCCCGGCTATCGCGTGGCGTCCAAGACCGGTACGGCACAGATGCCCGACGGTCGGGGCGGTTATTCCAAAGGGTACCTGGTGTCGGTGTCGGGCTTCGCCCCGGCGGATGATCCGCAGTACGTCGTTTCGGTCAGTCTCGCCGACCCTGTTAAACTGAACACGTCCGCTGCGCCCGCTCCGATCTTCCAAGAGGTCATGAGCCAGGTGCTGAAGAAATTCCGGGCGGTGCCCTCGGGGGAGCCAGCCCCTGACCTACCCACCTCCCGGTAAGAAAGTGAGCCCTGTGACCAACCTGGCACCGTCGGCTCTCCGTCCCCAGCATCCCGTTCCGCGGTCGTTGTCGGGATTGGTCGACGAATTCAATCTCGAAGCACGTGGCGATGTCGCCGGAATCTATGTGACCGGTGTGAGCCTCAGCTCGCGCTCCGTCGCCCCGGGAGACCTCTATGTCGGTGTTCCGGGAAAGCACACCCATGGTGCCTCGTTCGCCAGTGCCGCACGGGAAGCCGGGGCGGTCGCCGTGCTGACCGACGAGGCAGGTGCGGTTCTCGCTGCCGAGAGCGGACTGCCCATCGTCGTCACCGAAGACGCTCGCGCGGCATTGGGATCCGTTGCAGCCTGGATCTTCCGCACCGGCGAGAATCCGGCAACCCTGTTCGCCGTCACGGGCACGAACGGCAAGACCAGCGTCGTCTACCTGCTGTTTGGAATCCTGAATCAACTGGGCGTGACATCCGGCCTCACCTCGACCGCCGAACGCCGGATCGGAGACCTGGCCGTCACGAGTTCGCTGACCACGCCGGAGGCCAGTGAAATGCATGCGCTGCTGGCGCGAATGAGTGAAGCAGAAGTACGCGCTGTCGCCGTGGAAGTGTCCGCGCAGGCGCTCAGCCGCCATCGGGTGGACGGCCTTGTCTTCGACGTTGCGGCCTTCACGAACCTCAGCCATGACCATCTCGATGACTACACAGCCATGGACGCCTACTTCGAGGCCAAGCTCGAGCTCTTTCAGCCTGATCGGTCACGACGCGGTGTCATCACCGTCGATTCCGACTGGGGACGACGGATTGTGGACGAGTGCCGGATCCCGGTCACAACGATCAGCAACCAAGCTGAGATCCCCGCCGATTGGCACATGGTTGTGGTGGGCGAAAACGCCGCCTATACCGAGTTCGTCCTCGAAGGGCCTGACGGTCGACGTCTGCAGACTCGCGTGCCGCTCATGGGGTGGTACATGGCGGCCAATGCCGCCCTGGCCATCGTGATGCTCGTCGAGTCCGGTTTCGACATCGGGGCGATCGCCCAGGCGCTTGAAAGGGATGGCGGCATCAACGCCTATATCCCGGGTCGGGCCGAACTCATCTCCGGTGATCGTGGACCTCTCGTCTACGTGGACTACGGCCACAGCCCTGACGCATTCCTGAACACCCTCGCCGCGATTCGTAAATTCACTCCCGGCCGACTCATCATGGTGTTCGGCGCCGACGGTGACCGGGACCCGACCAAACGAGCTGACATGGGGGCCATTGCCGCGCGCGGCTCCGATGTCGTTGTCGTCACTGACTTCCACCCCCGCTTCGAGGACCCGGCGAGCATCCGGGCGACGCTGCTCGCAGCGGCGCGCGCAGCCGTGCCTGACGGCGAGTTCTATGAAGTGGCCGATCCGCAGACCGCATTCCGCACGGCCCTCTCGCTCGCGGGCGAGGGTGATACCATCCTGTACGCCGGCCCAGGCCACGAAAATTACCATGAGGTCGCTGGTGTCAAAATTCCGTATTCAGCTCGTGACGACTCCCGACAGGCACTCCGAGACGCAGGGTGGCTCTAGATGATCGCGCTTTCGCTCCAGAGTATCGCCGAGGCCGTCTCCGGCACGCTGCACCTTCCGGACGATTCCACACCTGCGCAGACAGTGGTCTCCGGCAGCGTGCACACAGACTCCCGTGACGTCACCTCGGGTTCGATCTTCGTCGCCAAGCCCGGTGCTGTCACGGACGGTCACCTGTTCGCCCCGTCAGCTGTCGAACGCGGTGCCGCACTGCTCATCGTCGAACGTGTCCTGGATCTTCCCGTGCCCCAGATCGTGGTCAGGGATGTCGTCACCGCCCTGGGCGCCCTCGCCTCACGAGTTGTCAGCCTGGTGCGGTCCGACGGCAAGTTGAAGATCGTGGCCGTGACCGGATCCAACGGAAAGACCACGACCAAGAACCTGCTCCGAGAGATCTTCACCCGGGTCGGGCCGACGGTGGCCGCACGCGGATCCTTCAACAATCAGGTCGGTGCGCCGATGACGATGCTCGAGGTGACGCGTGACACCGAGTACCTCGTCGTGGAAATGGGAGCGAGCGGCGTGGGCTCGATCGCACGACTGATCGACCTCGTTCGGCCCGACATCGGAATCGTGCTGACTGTCGGCCTGGCCCATGCCGGAGTCTTCGGCGGCTTGGACGCCACCGTCCGCACGAAGTCTGAAATGGTCACCGGCCTGCGTGAGACAGATGTCGCCGTCTTGAACGCCGACGACCCCCGGGTCGCCGGAATGTCCGCCGCAACCCGCGCCCGGGTCGTCTTCTTCGGTGAATACGGTGACGCAGTGGTACGCGCCGCCGGCGTGCGTACCAGCAGGGCCGGCACGACCTTCGACCTGAGCCTTGCCTCCGGTGAGAGCAGTCCGGTCTCGTTCCGCGTATTGGGCGAACACCATGTCACCAATGCCCTCGCGGCGGCCGCAACGGCGGACGCGATCGGAGTTCCGCTGGCCACAATCGTGGCCGCCCTGGAATCCGTTGAGCGCGCCGAACGCTGGCGCATGGAAGTCCTGGGCGGTCGTGACGGTGTGACCATTATCAATGACGCCTACAACGCCAGTCCTGACTCGATGATCGCCGCACTCAAGACCCTGGCCCAGATCGCTGAGCCGGGGGCTCGCACGATCGCCGTGCTGGGCGAAATGGCCGAACTCGGCGCCCTGACCGGCGAAGAGCACGACCGCGTCGGGTTGTTGGCTGTTCGGCTGAATATCTCGCAAGTGGTCGTGGTCGGGCGGGAAGCCCGACGTATGCACATCAGCACGATCAACGAGGGGTCGTGGGACGGTGAGTCCGCATACGTGGACACGGCAGACGAAGCCTTCATCCTGCTGCAGACCCTGATTCAGCCGGGGGACACCGTTCTGGTGAAATCATCGAATTCCGCGGGACTGCGCTTCCTGGGTGACCGGTTGGGAGACCTTTTCTCGTGAGAGCACTACTGCTGGCTGGCGCGTTGTCGCTTGCCTTCACCCTTTTTCTGACGCCGCTGTTCATCCGGCTGTTCCACAAGCTCGGTTGGGGACAGTTCATCCGGGACGACGGACCGAAGAGCCACCACGCTAAGCGCGGCACGGCGACCATGGGTGGAATCATCCTGATCTTCGGCGTCGTGATCAGCTTCTTCACAGCCAAACTCACCCAGGGCGAGCCGATCACGGCATCGCCGCTGTTGGTGCTGTTCATGATGGTCGGTCTGGGACTCGTCGGCTTCATCGACGACTTCCTCAAGACGCGCAACCAGCGTAGCCTGGGCTTGGGCGGCTGGTCGAAGATCGTCGGTCAGGTGATCGTTGCCGGTGTTTTCGCCTGGCTCTCCCTGCAATTCCCGAATAAGAACGGGCTGACGCCGGCGTCGACCCACATATCGTTCGTTCGGGACATACCCCTTGATTTCATGAGCCTCGGCGCAGTCGTCGGCCTCATCCTCTTCGTCGTGTGGATCTGCGTGATTGTGGCCGCAACGTCCAACAGCGTCAACGTGACCGACGGTTTGGACGGGCTCGCCACCGGATCATCGATTGTCGCGATCGGATCGTTCATCGTGATCGGGTTCTGGCAGTTCAACCAGTCCTGTTTCAACGGCGGGGCCGATTCGAGTGATTACTACCGTTGTTACGAGATTCGGGATCCGCTCGACCTCGCTGTCGTCTCAGCGGCCATCGTGGGCGGACTGATCGGATTTCTCTGGTGGAACACCTCGCCCGCCAAGATCTTCCTCGGCGACACCGGGTCTCTTGCTATCGGTGGAGCGCTGGCCGCTCTGGCGATCCTCAGCCGCACCGAACTGCTGCTCGTGCTGATCGGTGGCCTGTTCGTGATCGAATCCGGTTCTGTGATCGTGCAGCGTGCGTACTTCAAGATCACCAAGGGCAAACGTATTTTTCTGATGAGTCCGATCCATCACCACTTCGAACTCAAGGGCTGGGCGGAAGTCACGGTGGTCGTGCGTTTCTGGATCATCGGCGGGCTGCTGGTGGCTGCCGGCGTCGGCACGTTCTACCTCGAGTGGCTCTCGGCGGTGCCGAGCACATGAGTACCGACCGGAACCAGGATTCCAGCGGCCTATCCGCCGACCGCCTCGACGGGCTCACCAGCTGGCACGCGGAGTGGGCGGGCCTGCGTGTGGCCGTTCTCGGCCTGGGCGTGACCGGGTTCGCGGCTGCAGACACCCTCGCGGAGCTTGGAGCCGACGTTCTCGTTGTTGCGTCCGCGGCGCCCGATGAACGCATCCAGCTGTTGAACGTGATCGGCGTCGCCCTCGTGCAGGCGGATCTCTCCGAGGTCCCCCGCCAACTGAGCGAACATCAGCCGGAGGTGTTGATCGTGTCGCCCGGTTTCCACCCGGATCACCCGCTCTTGCAGTGGGCAAGCGCGCACGGAGTCCCGGTCTGGGGCGATATCGAGCTGGCCTGGCGCCTGCGGGACAAGGTGGGGATTCCGGCCGAGTGGTTGCTCGTGACGGGCACGAACGGCAAGACCACCACCGTCCAACTCGCCGCCACGATGCTTGCCGCAGCGGGCCACCGGGTTGCACCATGCGGAAATATCGGAGTTCCCGTACTCGACGCCGTTCGGGACCCGCAAGGGTGGGACGTGCTCGTCGTCGAGCTGTCGAGCTATCAGCTCCATCACCTGCCCCGTAACGGTCCGGGAGCGCTGGCACCCTGGTCGAGCGTGTGCTTGAACATCGCTGATGATCATCTGGATTGGCACGGTTCCGCCGAGGCTTACCGCGACGCGAAGGCGACTGTGTATTTCAACACCGGCGTCGCGTGCATCTACAACAAGGCTGATCTGGCCACCATGCGCATGGTGGAGAACGCTGAAGTGCGTGAGGGCGCACGTGCGATCGGTTTTGGGCTGGGCGTGCCCGGCCCGAGCGAATTGGGAATCGTCGACGGGATCCTCTGTGACCGAGCGTTCCTCGACGACCGGTTTGAGCGCGCTTTGGAGCTCACGACCGTGTCCGAGCTCGACCTGGCCGGCCTCTCGGCGCCGCACGTCGTCTCCGATGTGCTCGCAGCCAGTGCGCTGGCTCGATCCTTCGGCGTCGAGCCCGAAACGGTTCGGGATGCGTTGCGCACTTTCCACCTCGATGCCCACCGGATCGAGATCGTCGCGGTGCACGCCGGGATCCAGTGGATCGATGATTCCAAGGCCACCAACCCCCACGCCGCTGACGCATCACTGGCAGCCTATGATTCGGTCGTCTGGCTGGTGGGTGGACTGCTCAAGGGCGTGGACATCGATGCCTTGGTGCACAAGCACACGTCGCGATTGCGCGGCGCCGTCATCATCGGCGTCGATAGAACGGCATTGCGCGCGGCATTTGCGCGACACGCGCCGCTGCTGCCGGTCTTTGAGATCGATTCGGATGACACTGATCAGGTGATGAATAGCGCTGTCACAGCGGCCGGTGCGGTGGCGATATCGGGAGATGTCGTGCTGCTGGCCCCGGCGGCAGCCTCGATGGATCAGTTCCGCGACTACGCCGAACGCGGCACGAAGTTCAACCATGCCGTACATGAATTTCTTGGGAGGTGAGCGGTGTGAGCACCCCGCCACGCGCCCGGGCACCCCGTCCGCCGGGGCGTCCGGTGGCTCCGAGCGAGAGCAGCCCGGATGCTGGAGGCGAAGCTTCACGTCCGACGCCTGATTCAGAGAAATCGGCGCCCCACATCGCGGGAGCGTTCGCCCGGATCACCCTGGGGCGCGTGTTCAAGGCCGAGTCGACGAACTACTTCCTGCTCCTCGGGATCACCCTGTTCCTGGTCGCCTTCGGCCTGGTCATGGTGTTGTCCTCGTCGTCGGTGGATTCCTATTTAGCGGACGCGGGATTCTTCGGGGGGCTGCTCAGGCAGGGAGGCTTCGCCCTGATCGGGCTGCCGCTGATGCTGGTCGCCAGTAAAATGCCGATCGCTTTCTGGAAACGTGTCGCCTGGCCGGGCCTGCTGTTCACGTCCTTTCTCCAGTGCCTTGTGGTCTTCACCCCGCTCGGCTACACGATTGCGGGAAACACCAACTGGCTGTCCATCGGTGGCATACAGTTCCAGCCGTCGGAGGGCATCAAGATGGCCCTGGTCGTCTGGCTCGGAATGATCCTTGAGCAGAAGAAAGATCTTCTCGCCGACTGGCGTCACGTATTCATTCCCGTCTTCGGTGTCGGTGGCGGTTCAATCATGCTCGTCATGATCGGCGGTGACCTCGGCACGGTGATGATCATGGCCGGGATCCTGTTCGGTGCGCTCTTCTTTGCCGGCGTCAACTTGCGATTGCTGGCTATTCCGGTTGTCGCCGGCATCCTCGGAGCGCTGGTTCTGGCGTTGACCAGCAGCAATCGCCTCACCCGGATCATGAGCTTCATGAACGAGGGTTGTGATCAACTGGGCGGCGCCATCTCAGCCAGTTGTTGGCAACCCCTGCACGGAACCTGGGCCTTGGCCAATGGCGGCATCTTCGGTGTGGGACTGGGTAATTCAAAAGCGAAGTGGTCCTGGCTGCCCGCTGCGGACAACGACTATATTTTTGCCATCGTCGGCGAGGAACTGGGATTGATCGGCGCCATCGTGGTGCTGGGAATGTTCATCCTGCTGGCTTTCGCGTTCCTGCGCATCATGCGCGGCAGTACCAGTGTGATGTCCCGAATCACGACGGCGTCAGTCATGGTGTGGATCATCGGTCAGGCGTTCGTCAACATCGGCGTGGTCCTGGGGGTGTTCCCGGTGCTGGGAGTCCCCTTGCCGCTCATCTCCGCAGGCGGTACGGCGTTGGTGACGACGCTGGTGGCGATCGGAATCGTGCTTTCCTTCGCCCGTGGACAAGAATCAGGGAGTTCTGCGCGATGACGACGTACCTACTGGCCGGCGGAGGAACCGCCGGGCATGTCAACCCTTTGCTGGCCATCGCGGACGCCCTGATTGCCCGTGAGCCGGAGGCCGTGGTCATCGTGCTCGGCACCCGGGAGGGACTGGAGGCTCGCCTTGTGCCCCAGCGTGGATACGAGCTTGTCTTCGTGCCTCGAGTGCCTTTCCCGCGACGGCTGAATCGGCAGGCATGGGGGTTTCCCCGCAGATTCAATCGCGCCGTCGCCGGGGTCGCCGAGTTGATTCGCCTCCGGAAGGTGGACATCGTCGTCGGTTTCGGGGGATTCGTCTCGACGCCGGCCTATCTGGCCGCCCGCCGAACCAAGGTTCCGATTGTGATCCATGAGGCCAATGCCAAGCCGGGCCTGGCGAACAAGGTGGGTGCGCTGTTCACCACTCATGTCGGGGTTGCTTTTGCCGGAACGCCGATTCGGCACGCCCAGTTCGTCGGCATGCCGCTGCGAGTTGAGATCGAGAAATTGCACCGAGACGCCGTTCGATCTGAAGCGCAGGATTTCTTCGGCCTCGACCACGACAGGAAGACCCTGCTGGTGACCGGGGGATCCCTGGGCGCACGCCGGCTCAACAACACCGTCGTCCAGGCGGGGACGTCACTGATCGCGGCCGGATGGCAGGTGCTGCACATCACCGGTGAACGCGGCGAGGTGACCGATCCGAAACTGGAGCACTACCGCATGATCGCGTACTGCGACCGGATGGACCTCGCACTCGCTGTGGCCGATTTCGCGGTCTCCCGCGCCGGGGCGGCAACGGTGAGTGAGCTCTGTGCCCTGGGAATTCCCGCTGTGTACGTTCCGTATCCGGTGGGTAACGGCGAACAGCGCTTCAACGCCGCCGGCGCAGTCCAAGCCGGCGGCGCACTTCTGGTCGAGGATTCAGCGTTCCTGCCCGACTGGATGGAAAGCGAGTTGCTTCCGGTGCTGGCCGACACGCTGCGGCTGGGAACGATGGGCCGGGCGGCGGCATCTGTCGGTGTGCGGGACGGTTCCGCACGACTGCTGGAAGTCATCCGGACGGCCCATCAACCGGGCGGGACCGGTCCTGGCGCGTAACGTTGTTGCGGAAGCACCTGTTTCACATCATCACCCGATTCGTCCTCAATCCGAGAAGAGCGTAAACAACTGTGATCAAACCCGACCTCACTATCACCGTCGGTGACGACCTGGGCGCCGTTCATTTCGTCGGAATCGGCGGATCAGGGATGAGCGGAATCGCCCGGCTCTTCCTCGGCAAGGGCTATACCGTCACGGGTTCTGATGTCAGGGAATCGGACAACATCCTTGCGTTGCGCAAGCTGGGCGCAAGCATCGCCATCGGCCACGATGCGGCCAATGTGGGCAACGCGGACACCGTGGTCGTCACCGGCGCACTGTGGCAGGACAATCCGGAATACGTGCTGGCCCAGGAAAAGGGGATCCCGGTGCTGCATCGGTCGCAGGCCTTGGCCTGGCTGATTCGCAAGCAGCGCCTGGTGGCCGTGGCGGGTGCGCACGGTAAGACGACGTCGACGGGAATGATCGTGACGGGTCTCCTCGGGCTGGGGCATGACCCGAGCTTCGTCAACGGCGGAGTCATCGAGTCTCTCGGCGTCAGCTCAGCCGGTGGATCAGAAGACCTCTTCGTGGTGGAAGCCGATGAGTCTGACGGTTCATTCCTGCTCTATGACACCGACATCGCACTGGTCACCAATGTGGATCCGGATCACCTCGACCACTACGGTTCGCTTGAAGCCTTCGAGGCAGCGTTCGTCGATTTCGCCGACCACGCCACGGAACTGGTCGTCATCTCCTCCGACGACGTCGGTGCCGTGCGCGTGACGAACCGGCTGGCCGACCGTCGGGTGATCACCTTCGGTGGGGCGGCCTCCTCGGACGTGCGCGTGCACTCGATTGTGACCGACGGCCCGGTTCGATTCGTCGTTGCGTGGCAGGGGGCGGACTATCCGGCGACCCTCAGGATTCCCGGCAAGCACAATGCCATCAACGCGGCTGGAGCGTTTGCCGTGCTGGTCGGTCTCGGTCTGGATCCTGCGGCATCCCTGCAGTCCATCTCGGATTTCGGCGGCACTGAACGGCGATTCGAGCTGCACGGCATCGTTCGAGGCGTGAGCGTCTACGACGACTATGCCCATCACCCCACCGAGGTCGCTGCGGCCCTCGCCGCCGCACGCACCGTGGTGGGACAGGGGCGTATCATCGCGGTCCACCAACCGCACCTCTACAGCAGGACTCGCCTGTTCGCCCAGGAATTCGCGGACACCTTGGAGGCCCACGCCGACCAGACGATCGTGCTGGACGTGTACGGCGCTCGGGAAGATCCGGAACCGGGTGTGACCGGGGCCCTCGTGGCCGACCGTTTCAGCGACCCGTCCCGGGTGGCGTTCATTCCGGACTGGCAGGACGCCGCTGACCATCTCGCGTCGATCGCCCGCGACGGGGACTTCGTTGTCACTCTCGGTTGCGGCGACGTCTATCGGATCGTGCCGCAACTTCTTGAAGCGCTCCGTGCGACCGGCGAATAGCCTGGACTCGGTATGAGACGACCAGGTGGCTTCGATAAGCCGGCGGATTCCTCGCGAGCTCCCGCGTCGGGGAAGCCGGTCGGCGCGAAGGGACCCGCCCGTCCGGCGAGCATTGCCGGTGCCGGATCGGTCGTACCTCCACGATCCCGCGCTGCCGGTTCGTCGTCCGAAGGGAGAGAATCGACCACCGAGCGGATCTCCGTTCAGTTGGCCCCGGTCTCGGGCATCGGTTCCCGTTCGGCCGGGAAGGGCGCCGAACAAAACGGCACCGCTGTGGCGCAGGCGGTTCTGCGAGCCGCCCAACGGGCACGGAAGCGGTTTGAACGTGCGGAGGTGCGCCGGTTCACACTACGATCGCGCCGACGTCGCATCGGCTGGCTTGTCTCCCTGGGAGCGATCGTGATCGTGCTGGGCGGCGTGATCGGGGCGGCGTACTCTCCGCTGATGGCGCTGCGCACGATCGAGGTTGTCGGAACGCAGCGCATCGCAAACGACTCGCTGGTGGCCGCGCTCGGTGACCAGTTGGGAACGCCGCTTCCGCTGATTGACTTCACCCAGGTGAAAGCCGAATTGGGACGGTTTCCACTGATCCAAAGCTTCGTCACCGAAAGCCGGCCTCCCGGAACCTTGGTCGTGCGCATCGTGGAACGCGAACCGATCGGCGTCGTGACGGGAGCAGCTGGTTTCGACCTGGTCGACATCGCCGGCATCGTCATCGACAGCAGCGTGGCCCGGCCGGATGGTTACCCGCAGATAGACGCGCCGAGCGGAATCGGCAGCGCGGGGTTTCTGGCTGCCGGAGCCGTCATCCAGGCCCTTCCTGAGGGCATCCGTTCGCAACTTGATTCTGTCGCGGCCGCAACGAAGGACGATGTGACGCTCAATCTCGTGGGCGGGGCGAAAGTAGCGTGGGGAAGCGCGGAACAGTCCGAATACAAGGCTGTCGTGCTCGCGGCTCTGATGGTGGGGCATCCGGCCGGCAGTGTCAATGAGTATGACGTGTCTTCGCCGAACAGCGCCGTATTGCGGTGAGTCAAGAGGATAAACTTGAAACACTTTGCGACACGCGGGCCCGCCTCCCCAGACGGTGCCCTGTCGCATCTAGCTTCGAATCAGCAATTGCATACTCAGCATAACTTTAAACTTCGAGTAGAGGTTTAGGGTTCCACCGGAGGCCGGACGTGTCAAACAACCAGAATTACTTAGCGGTCATCAAAGTCGTCGGAATCGGCGGTGGCGGCGTCAATGCCGTGAACCGCATGATCGAACTCGGCCTCCGCGGAGTCGAGTTCATCGCGATCAATACAGATGCCCAGGCTCTGCTGATGAGCGACGCCGACGTGAAACTGGACGTCGGTCGCGACCTCACGCGTGGGCTTGGCGCCGGTGCGGATCCCGAGGTAGGCCGTCGGGCCGCCGAGGATCATGCTGAAGAGATCGAAGAAGCGCTGGCCGGAGCCGACATGGTCTTCGTCACTGCCGGAGAGGGCGGCGGCACCGGAACCGGCGGCGCGCCCGTTGTGGCTCGCATCGCCAAATCCATCGGCGCGCTCACCATCGGTGTCGTCACCAAGCCCTTCGGTTTCGAAGGCAAGCGCCGCCAGGCCCAGGCCGAAACCGGTGTCGCCTCCCTGAAGAACGAGGTCGACACCCTCATCGTCGTGCCGAACGACCGCCTGCTCGAAATCAGCGACCGCGGAATCAGCATGTTGGAGGCCTTCGCCACTGCTGACCAGGTACTTCTTGCCGGTGTGCAGGGCATCACCGACCTGATCACAACCCCGGGCTTGATCAACCTTGACTTCGCCGACGTCAAGTCGGTCATGCAGGGAGCGGGATCCGCGCTGATGGGCATCGGTTCTGCCCGTGGAGCGGACCGTGCCATCAAGGCCGCCGAGCTCGCGGTGGCGTCCCCGCTGCTTGAAGCCAGCATTGACGGTGCGCACGGCGTGTTGCTCTCGATCCAGGGCGGTTCGAACCTGGGAATCTTCGAAATCAATGACGCGGCCCGCCTGGTGCAGGAAGCCGTTCACCCCGAGGCCAACATCATCTTCGGAGCCGTCATCGACGACACCCTCGGTGATGAGGTTCGCGTCACCGTGATCGCTGCGGGTTTCGACGGCGGAGAACCCGGTGCTAAGGCCGTAGAGGTTCGACGTGCCGATCTGGTCGCCGCTGGTGTGGCCGCCGCCGTCGGGTCCGGAGCCGTGGCAGCGACAGCGGCCGCAAAGCCCGACTCGAGCTCGTACAACTCAGGATCCTTCAGCGAAGGTGAACTCACCGGCGCGACCGGTGGAGCCGGCGCAGTGGATCCGGCCTTTGAGGAAGAATCTGACGATCTCGACATCCCCGACTTCCTCAAGTAGTCCTCCCGTGACGGCTCCTACGGGTGCGAGCGGTAATGGGCTGGCCGAGCGCCTGCAGGCCATTCGCAGCGGCATCGATGATGCGGCTCGCCAGGCCGAGCGTTCGGCAGCTGAGATCACCCTGATCGTTGTCACGAAATTCCACCCCATGTCGCTTATTGAGGATCTGGCCACTCTGGGCGTTCGTGACATGGGGGAGAACCGCCACCAGGAAGTTCAGGCGAAAGCGGCTGCGTTGGTCGCGCTCGACCTGAATTGGCATTTCGTCGGACAGGTGCAGGGCAAGAAAGCACGCCAGGTTCGCTCGTACGCCGACGTCATCCATTCCGTCGACCGATCATCCCTCGTGGATGCTCTGGCCTCTGAAGAGTCCGATATCGACTGTTTCATCCAGGTCAACCTCACGGATGATCCGGCCCGCGGTGGCGTGCAACCGGAAGGGCTGTCCGCCCTCGTCGACCACGTGCAGACCACGCGCGGGCTGCGGTTGCTCGGGTTGATGGCGGTGGCGCCTTTGGACACTGAACCGCGCCGTGCGTTCGCCCGCGTTCGCGAGCTGAGTGCTGGCATACTGCAGAGTGCTCCGCAATCCACCGCGCTGTCGATGGGGATGAGCGAGGACTATGCCGAGGCCATTCTCGAGGGTGCGACACACCTAAGAATTGGCACCGCAATCACCGGGAAACGCCCGGATCACAGTTAATCTCGTCAGAGAAGCAAACCAACACGGAGGTCGACATGTCCAACCCGCTCAAGAAAACTATGGTCTACCTGGGTCTGGCAGACGAAGAGCTTGAGTACGAGGCACCCGCTGCGGGCCACGTTTCTGCCGTTCCGACCGGCACCGGGCACAGCGCCCCGAACGTGTCCGAGCGCAGCACGCACGCCAATGTTTCCCAAGCCGGCGCGCCAAACGCTGCCGGCCGCGCTCCGGTCACTCCTTTGCGCAAGACCTCGAGCCCCCAGAATGTGGCTGCGTCCGAAATGAATGAAATCCTCACCGTCCACCCCCGCCAGTACCGTGACGCGCAGGTGATAGCGGAGTCCTTCCGGGATGGAATTCCCGTGATCATCAACCTGTCGCAGATGAGCGACGCCGATGCGCGTCGCCTCATCGACTTCGCGAGCGGTCTGTCGCAGGGTCTGTATGGCAAGATCGAACGCGTCACGGCCAAGGTCTTCCTGCTGTCGCCGTCCCACGTCGTCGTGTCCGGCGACAATGCACATGAGGATTCCGCCGAAGAAGCGTCCTTCTTCGCGCAGGCCTAGTTCCGCACGTGGCACTGCTCGGTAACCTTCTCTATTTTGTCTTCCTGCTCTACTTCTTCGTCTTGTGGGGCCGCTTCATCGTCGATCTCGTGCGCGGGGTCAATCGGTCCTGGCGCCCGCAGAACTTCACTCTCGTGCTCGTTGAGCTCATCTACACGCTCACAGACCCGCCGATCCGGTTCTTCCGTCGGCTTGTCCCGGCACTCCGGGTGGGGCCGATCGCCTTCGATTTCGGTTTCACCTTGACGATGCTGTGCTGCATCGTGGGTATGTCACTGGCTGGGATCCTGCAGCGCCTGTAAGTGCAGCGCCTGTCATAGGCACGGCGACACGTCTGCGTGCAGACTCGCGCATCCGGTCACACCGCCTCAGGGATCTGAGCATGTATTCTTGTTTCGTGACGCCTACGCTTGAGCGTGGTGTCATCGCGGTTCGCTCGCGCGGGCCGCACACAAACCAACTGTTCGCATAAATATCAAGTTCTAAGGGTGGAAAGCCATGGCGCTAACTCCGGAAGATGTAGTCAATAAGCGGTTCCAGTCAACCAAGTTCCGTGAGGGATATGACCAGGACGAGGTCGACGACTTCCTCGATGAGGTCGTCGTTGAGTTGCGCCGCCTCACCCAGGAGAACGAAGACCTGCGTGCCCGGATCACTGAGGGCGGCGGCGTCATCGCTGAAGCCGTGAGCGCGCCGGCAGCCACCGTCTCCGAGGTCGTGGCAGAGCCCGTGAAGGTCACCCCCGCACCGGTCGCAGCCCCCGTTGCTGAGCCGATCGACGAGACGGCCGGGACCACGAACCTGCTTCAGCTAGCCCGTCGTCTCCACGAGGAGCACGTCAAGGAAGGCGCCGAGAAGCGCGATGCCTTGATCGCCGAAGGTCACGCCACAGCGGCTCGCGTCATCGCTGAGGCAGAAGCCAAGCAGCGCGCTGAGATGAAGATCCTCGACCAGGAGCGTTCGACTCTCGAGACGAAGATCGATGACCTGCGTACCTTCGAACGCGAGTACCGCCTCAAGCTCAAGAGCTACATCGAGAGCCAGCTCCAGGACCTCGACGCGACGTCGTCGGTCGGATCCGGAGTCACCAGCGACTCGAAGTCCAGCTTCCAGGGCTTTGGCGCCTGAGAACGCTGCGAAACAGTCTGAAACCAGCCGGGGTCCTCGTGCGCTGATCATCCTGGCTGTGATCGCGGTTGTCGTGTTCGCGCTCGACCAGAGCAGTAAGTACCTGGTCGTTGCAAGCATGGCTGAGGGTGAGATCATCCGGGTTCTGGGTGGAGTGCTGAATTGGCACTTCGTGCGGAACCCGGGGGCGGCTTTCTCCTTGGCGAGTGGCTCCACCTGGATCTTCTCCTTGATCGCGGCAGCCGTGGTCGTGTTCATCATCTGGTTCGCCCGCCGGATTCGTTCTGTGATGTGGGGGCTGGTATTCGGTCTCCTGCTGGGGGGCGTGCTGGGCAATCTCACCGATCGGCTGCTTCGGGAGCCGAGCTTCGGCGAGGGCCATGTTGTGGACTTCATTTCGACGCCCTGGCTGATCCCCGCAATCTACAATGTCGCGGACATGTCCATCGTGGTCAGTATGGTGATTTTCATGATTCTCACCATCCGGGGTATCGGACTGGACGGTCAGCGCGTTGTCGATGAGAAGAAGTCGGGTGTGGTGCCGCAGACGCCCCCTGGTGTCTCCCCAGCGGACGCCGCAAAGCACATCGAATCCAAGCCCGAAACCGGTACCGCACCATGACTGCACAATCTCGCTCTTTGCCTCTTCCCGACGGACTCGAAGGCGTGCGGGTGGATGCCGGACTCGCGAAGTTATTCGGGTTCTCTCGTAGTTTTGCCGCTGAGATCTGCGAGCAGGACGGCGTGACGCTCGATGGCGCCGTGGCCGGCAAGTCCGATCGGCTTCGGGCCGGCAGCTGGATCGAAGTCACCTGGCAGAGCAAAGAACCCGTTCGCATCATCCCGATCGCAGTGCCTGATCTCACCATCGTTCACGACGATGACAGCATCATCGTCATCAATAAACCTGCCGGTGTCGCCGCTCACCCGAGCGTCGGGTGGACCGGCCCGACCGTTCCTGGAGCCCTGGCCGCTGCCGGGTATCGGATAGCCACATCGGGGGCGGCTGAGCGCGCCGGAATCGTGCATCGATTGGATGTGGGCACCAGCGGGCTGATGGTCGTGGCGAAGTCGGAGACGGCCTATACGGCTTTGAAGCGGGCATTCCACGATCGCGAGGTGGAGAAGATCTACCATGCCGTTGTGCAGGGCCACCCCGATCCGCTTGCAGGCACGATCGAGGCGCCGATCGGCCGCCACCCCAGTTCGGCATGGAAATTCGCGGTGATGTCCGACGGCAAGCACGCCGTGACGCACTACGAGACCCTCGAAGCATTTCCTTCCGCCTCCCTGCTCGAAATCCACTTGGAAACCGGCCGAACGCACCAAATCCGCGTTCACATGGCGGCCCAGCGACACCCGTGCGTCGGAGATGCCATGTACGGCGCCGACCCCAGCATCACGGCTCGGCTCGGACTCGGCCGCCAGTGGCTGCACGCGACCCAGCTAGCCTTCACCCATCCTGATTCGCACGAATGGGTCACCTTCAACGCACCCTATGCGCCCGACCTCGCGCACGGACTTTCCGTGCTGCGTGGAGACTGACACAGCAGATTGAGCACAGTGAGCACTTCTAAGACCTCGACTGATTCGTTCGTCCACTTGCACGTGCACAGCGAGTACTCGATGCTCGACGGTGCGGCACGGGTCAAACCGCTGATCAACGCGGCCGTCGAACAGAAGATGCCTGCCGTCGCCATCACGGACCACGGGAACGTGTTCGGCGCTTTCGATTTTTGGCGCACAGCCACCGACGCCGGTATCAAACCGATCATCGGAACCGAGGCGTACATCACGCCAGGAACCGATCGCCGGGACAAGACCCGGGTGCGTTGGGGCACCGGGGCACAAAACCGTGACGACGTCGGAGGAAGCGGTTCGTACACGCACATGACCTTGCTGTCCGAAAGCACCGAAGGCATGCACAACCTGTTTCGGTTGTCGTCGAAAGCGTCGCTGGAAGGGTATTACTTCAAGCCGCGTATGGATCGCGAACTGCTGAGCCAGTTCTCCACCGGCCTGATTGGAACGACCGGCTGCGTCGGCGGCGAAGTGCAGACCAGGCTTCGCCTCGGACAGTACGCCGAGGCGAAGAAAGCCGCCGGGGACTTTCAGGACATCTTCGGCAAGGAGAACTTCTTCTGCGAGATCATGGATCACGGAATCGACATCGAGCGTCGAACCATGACCGACCTGCTCAAGCTCGCGAAGGAGCTCGATCTTCCGCTGCTGGCCACCAACGACCTGCACTACACGCATGCCCACGACGCAACCGCCCACGCGGCGTTGCTCTGCGTGCAATCAGCATCGACCCTGGACGATCCCAACCGGTTCAAGTTCGACTCTAATGAGTTCTATCTCAAGACCGCGGCACAAATGCGCCATATGTTCCGGGACCACCCGGAGTCCTGTGACAACACTCTTCTGATTGCGGAACGCTGCGAGGTGGAGTTCAACACCAAGGCGAACTACATGCCGCGTTTCCCCTGCCCCGAGGGCGAGAACGAGGAGAGCTGGTTCGTCAAGGAAAACGAGATCGGGCTGGCCAAGCGCTACCCGAACGGTATCCCGGCTGAGGTGCGCAAACGTGCCGACTACGAAATCGGCATCATCATCCAGATGGGCTTCCCGGGGTACTTCCTGGTCGTCGCCGACTTCATCATGTGGTCCAAACAGCAGGGAATCCGAGTCGGACCCGGACGAGGATCGGGTGCCGGCTCGATGGTGGCCTACGCCATGGGCATCACCGACCTCGACCCGCTCGTGCACGGCCTGATCTTCGAGCGATTCCTGAATCCGGACCGCGTATCGATGCCCGACTTCGACGTTGACTTCGACGAGCGCCGCCGGGGCGAGGTCATCAAGTACGTCACCGAGAAATACGGTGAGGAGCGCGTCGCGCAGATCGTCACCTACGGCACCATCAAGGCCAAGCAAGCCTTGAAGGACGCCAGCCGCGTGCTGGGCTTCCCCTTCGGCATGGGCGACAAGCTCACCAAGGCGATGCCGCCGGCGATCATGGGCAAGGACGTACCGCTGACGGGCATGTTCGACAAGGACCACCCGCGCTATCGGGAAGCCGCGGACTTCCGCGCGGTCATCGAATCCGATCCGGAGGCCCGAACGGTCTTCGACACGGCGCTCGGGCTGGAAAACCTCAAACGCCAGTGGGGTGTGCACGCGGCCGGCGTGATCATGAGCTCCGACCCGCTCATCGACATCATCCCGATCATGAAGCGTGAAGCGGATGGCCAAGTGGTCACCCAGTTCGACTATCCGGCTTCCGAGAGCCTCGGCCTGATCAAGATGGACTTCCTGGGGCTGCGCAACCTCACCATCATCGACGACACCCTCGATAACATCGAGGTCAACCGAGGTCACCGGCCTGTTCTGGAAGACCTGGGGCTGGAAGACCCCGCGGCATACGAGCTGCTCGCCCGGGGCGACACCCTCGGAGTGTTCCAGCTCGACGGCGGACCCATGCGATCGCTGCTGCGCTTGATGAAGCCCGACAATTTCGAAGACATCTCCGCCGTGATCGCGCTCTACCGGCCGGGGCCCATGGGAGCCAACTCCCACACCAATTACGCGCTGCGCAAGACCGGCCAGCAGGAGATCGTTCCGATCCACAAGGAGCTCGAGGAAGCGCTCTCAGACGTGATCGGCAATACCTACGGGCTGATCGTCTATCAGGAGCAGGTGATGTCGATCGCGCAGAAGCTCGCCGGCTTCTCCCTCGGCGAAGCGGATTTGCTGCGTCGCGCCATGGGCAAGAAGAAGAAGTCCGAACTGGACAAGCAGTTCGAGGGCTTCTCGAGTGGGATGAACGCCAACGGCTACTCCCTGGATGCCGTCACCACGGTGTGGAACATTCTGCTGCCCTTCTCGGACTATGCCTTCAACAAGGCGCACTCGGCCGCGTACGGGGTGCTGTCATATTGGACGGCGTACCTGAAGGCGAAGTATCCGGCCGAATACATGGCAGCACTCCTGACGAGCGTGGGAGACTCACGGGACAAGCTCGCGCTGTACCTGAACGAGTGTCGTCGCATGGGAATCCAGGTACTTGCCCCCGATGTGAACGAGTCCATCGGATTCTTCGCGGCAGTGGGCACCGACATCCGGTTTGGCCTCGGTGCCGTCCGAAACGTCGGATTCAACGTTGTGGATGCCATTCGCGCGACGCGGGAATCGAAAGGGCGCTTTGAGTCCTTCCACGATTTCCTGCGCAAGGTTCCGCTGCAGGTGGCCAACAAGCGCACGATCGAGTCTCTTGTGAAGGCGGGGGCGTTCGATTCACTCGGGGCGACCCGGCGCGGCATGGTCGAGATCCATGAGTCCGCGGTCGAGTCCGCCGTGAAAATCAAGCGCGAGGAAGTCAACGGCAACATCGGTTTTGACTTCGACAGCCTCTTCGATGAGCCACAGGACACTGACCAGGTTCCGGATCGCCCCGAATGGAGCAAGAAGGAGAAGCTGGCCTTCGAACGCGACATGCTCGGCCTCTATGTTTCCGACCACCCGCTCGCCGGGCTGGAGATTCCGCTGGCCAAACATGCCAGCACCTCGATCGCGGACCTGATCGCGTCCGAAACGACTGAAGACGGTGACACGGTCACCGTTGCCGGCCTCATCACAAGCGTTCAGCACCGAACGGCGAAGAAATCGGGCAACCAGTACGGCATGATCCAGGTTGAGGACTTCGGCGGCGAGATCACGGCCATGTTCATGGGTAAGGCCTACGCGGAATTTGCGCCAGAGCTGGTGAACGACTCCGTGGTCGTGGTTCGAGGTCGGGTGAGTATGCGTGACGACGGCATGAACCTGCACGCCTTCAGCGTCTTCCAGCCCGAGCTCGGCCAGGCATCAGACCAGAGCACAGTGTCGATCACCGTCGCCGAAGCACGGGCCACAACGGACACCGTGCAGGCCCTCGGGGAAATTTTGACCCGGCACAGCGGTCATGCCGAGGTAAGACTCAGGCTCGTGAAGGGTGATACGGCACGCGTGTTCGAGTTGCCCCACCATGTGACGGTGAGCGCCGATCTCTTCGGTGAACTCAAGAGCATCCTGGGTCCGAACTGCCTCACCTGAGTCCTCGGCCCGGCCGACGCTGAGGGGGCCGGTGCGGTGGGCTACCGGCCGGGACAGCCCGGGCGGGACCGGGCGGTGTTTCGCTCAGCGGGCGCCGGTACTGTGGGGTGATGAGAAGCTTCGAGCCGATATACACTACGGCGATCACGGTGGGTCGAACCCTGTTCGGAGCCTTGCGGCTACAGCCATCGGTGACGGGGTCCGAGTACCTTCCGAAGGATGGCGGGGCGGTACTGGCCATCACGCATTTCGGTTATCTTGACTTCGCCCTCGTCGAGTGGCAGATGTGGCACCAGAATCGTCGCCACATCCGTTTCCTCGCCAAAAAGGGCGCGTTCGATCAGCCCCTGATCGGTGCACTGTTGCGCGGCATGCGGCACATATCCGTGGATATGACCGGCGGGGCGGCTGCCTACAGCCAGGCGGTCACCGCACTGAAGGCTGGAGAGGTGCTGGGAGTGTTCCCGGAAGGCGGAGTCAACGCGTCATTCACGGTTCGGGACCTGAAGACGGGCACCGTGCGGATGGCCGCCGAGGCGGGGGTGCCGATCATCCCGATCGCCGTGTGGGGAGGCCACCGACTCTTGACGAAGAACCATAAACCGTCGCTGCGGGAGGCCTATCGAGTTCCGGTCCGATTCGCGGTGGGGGCGCCACTGACGGCGATAGCAGGACAGGGCACCGCCGACGCCACCGTTGCGCTGCACGATGCCATGCAGAAGCTGGTCGACGAGCTCCAGGCCGGCTATCCCGTACCGGGATCGGGCACTTGGTGGCAGCCGTCACACCTCGGTGGTACTGCACCCACCCCGGAGGAAGCGGCCCGGGTAGAAGCCGAACGCCAGCGGAGGAAGGCAGCGGAACGGGAAGGGTGAACCGCACCGGCCGGACGGATGGGGTCAGGCCGGCGCGCCGCTTTCGGGAATCAGACCGTCGGTCCGGGCACTCGATACATGCGCTCGTGGTAGAGCAGGGCGTTGTCGTCTTCGCCGGATCCCCCGCTTTCGATCTGCACCACGACGACGGCGCTGTTGTGCACCGAAACCCGCTCCACAATGCGACCGAGCATCCATGACGTCACCCCGTTGAGGACAGGCAGGCCGAAAGGTCCGACGTGCCAATGGTCACCGATGAATCGTTCCTGGCTGGGGCCGGACAATTTCTCCGCCACGACACGATTGCGGGAACCGAGCATGTGAATGATCACGCGGTCGCTGGACACCATCGCCGGCCACGTGCTGGCAGACCGAGCCATGTTGAAGGTCGCCAAGGGCGGAACAGCTGACAGCGACGCCAGACTCGTGGCGGTAAAACCCACCGGGTTGCCGTCGGCATCCAGCGTCGTGATAGCGGCCACCCCGGCCGCGTGCCGCCGGAACGCGTGCTTGAAAGCGGTGAGGTCCACGGGCGCATGGGGATCGGCCTCAAGCGGTGGGGCCTGGAGGGGATCGATCAAACGGGACTCGGGAGTGTCATTCATACATAACCAACAATCTGTTCATGGCCCAGACTATTCCCGGTTGCAAAAGTTCGCCGATAGGCTGGTCTAGATGATCCAGACTATTGACCTTCGCGGAACCCCAGCCACCCCGGCCGCGTTCCTGGCCGCCGTGCCCCGTGCTTCGACCAGTGTGTCCTCTGCGAGCGACATCGCGGCAGAGTTGATCAACGACGTTCGGGCTCGGGGCGAGATCGCTCTCCTCGACCAGGCTGAACGGCTCGACCATGTGCGTCCGACCCAGGTACGCGTACCCGCCGATCACCTCGCGGAGGCTCTCGCCGGGCTGGATCCGGCAGTGCGGATGGCTGTGGAGGAGACGATTCGGCGCGTGCGTCTGGCCAGTGCGGCCCAGGTTCCTCCGGCCGTGACAACCACGATCGAAGCCGGTGCGACGATTACCCAACGCTGGCAACCCGTCAACCGCGTGGGGCTCTACGTGCCGGCCGGCAAAGCGGTCTACCCCTCCAGCGTCGTGATGAACGTCATACCCGCACAGATCGCCGGGGTCTCGTCGATTGCCCTCGCATCCCCACCGCAAAGCCGCTTCGGCGGGCGGGTTCATCCGACGATCCTGGCGGTGGCCGCCCTGCTCGGCGTCGACGAGGTCTACGCGATGGGCGGTGCCGGCGCCATCGGCGCGTTCGCTCACGGCGTTCCCGACCTGGGTCTCGACCCGGTGCAGATCGTCACCGGTCCCGGGAATGTCTATGTCGCGGCCGCGAAACGATTGGTTCGTGGGCAGGTCGGCATCGATTCCGAAGCCGGTCCCACCGATATCCTGGTCATCGCCGACGAGGCGGCCGACCCGCTCCTCGTGGCGGCCGACCTCGTGAGCCAGGCCGAACACGATGAACTCGCAGCGGCGGTTCTGGTGACCGATTCGATTACCCTGGCCGACGCGGTGTCAGCGCGGCTGGCGGTCCTGGCCGCGACCACGACCCACACCGAACGCGTCACGGCGGCTCTCAGCGGACGCCAATCGGCGATCGTGCTCGTCGATGACATTGCCGCAGCGGCAATGTTCAGCAACGCCTTCGGACCCGAACACCTCGAGATCCAGACGAGTGACCCGGATGCCGTGCTCGAGACGATCGAAAATGCCGGAGCCATCTTCCTCGGGCCGCACTCGCCCGTGAGCCTGGGAGACTATTCGGCCGGTTCCAACCACGTTTTGCCCACCGGCGGGCAGTCACGCTTTTCTTCGGCGCTGGGCGCGTACACGTTCCTTCGCCCCCAACAAGTCGTCCGCTACAGCCGGGAGGCATTGCAGGCCGTCGCCGACAATATTGCGGCATTCTCGGCAGCTGAAGATCTGCCGGCCCACGGTGATGCGGTGACAGCGCGTTTGACCTCCTGAGCTGCCGCAGTCCGTTCCGGATCAGGCCGGCAGGCGGGGCGTCACCGGTCCCGCGCGATAGGGTGGTGTCACCATGTTTTGCCCTTTCTGTCGCCACCCCGACTCCCGAGTCATCGACTCGCGTACCAGCGACGATGGACTTTCCATCCGCCGTCGCCGTCAATGCCCGGAATGCGGTCGACGCTTCAGTACGACCGAGACGGCAAGCCTGAACATCGTCAAGCGCAGCGGGGTCGTCGAACCGTTCAGTCGGGAGAAGGTCGTCACCGGGGTCCGGAAGGCGTGCCAGGGCCGGCCCGTCACGGATTCAGACCTGGCCGTGCTGGCGCAGAAGGTCGAAGAGACCATCCGGCAAACCGGAGCGTCTCAAATCGACGCGAATGATATCGGCCTCGCCATCCTCCCTCCGCTGCGCGACCTCGATGAGGTGGCCTATCTCCGCTTCGCCAGCGTTTACCAGGGCTTCAGCTCCCTGGAAGACTTTGAGGACGCGATCAGGACACTGCGTCGTGAACATGCGAAATCGGAGTTGTCACCGGGATCAGCATCCGCTGCCCGCGCAGAAGAATACTGAGGTTTTCGTGTACCCGCTGTTCTTTTCCCTCGTCCTGGCCCGGCTGGACCCGGAGCGCGCACACCATCTCGCCTTCACCGCGATCAGGCTGTTGCCCTCCTGGGGTATCGGGCGCCTCGTGCACCGGTTCACGCGCCCGAGAACTGACCTGGGTGTTGATGCCCTCGGCGTGCATTTCGAATCGCCATTCGGGGTCGCCGCCGGCTTCGACAAAGACGGTGAAGCCGTGCTCGGACTCGGCAACCTGGGTTTCGGGCATGTCGAGGTAGGCACCCTGACCGCCGTGGCACAGCCGGGAAACCCGCGACCTCGACTGTTTCGGCTCATCGTTGATCGCGCAGTCATCAATCGGATGGGCTTCAACAACGCGGGCGCCCGGGCAGCTGTCTCGAGGCTGGCCCGTATCCGCCGGATTCCGGGCCGGCCGGTCCTGGGAATCAACATCGGCAAAAGTCGGGTGACCAGCGTCGATGATGCCATCGAGGACTACCTCATCAGTACCCGCCTTCTGGCGCCGCTGGCGGACTACCTTGTGGTCAACGTCAGTTCACCGAACACTCCTGGCTTGCGCGGACTGCAGGAATTGGACCGTCTCGCTCCGCTTTTGACCGCCGTGAAGCACAGCGCCGGTAGTACGCCGCTGCTGGTCAAAATCGCCCCGGACCTCAGCGACGAGGAGGTCGTCCGCATCGCCGGACTGGCCGTTGAGCTCGGCTTGGACGGGATCATCGCGACGAACACGACTATTTCTCGTGAGAACCTGCGCACAGACGCCTCGATCGTAGCGGCGGCGGGGGCCGGAGGGCTTTCCGGGGCGCCTTTGAGCAGTCGTTCGCTGCACGTGCTCGGAGTGATCCGGCGTGTCGTTCCGCAGGGTTTCTGCATTATTTCGGTGGGTGGCGTGGAGACCGCCGAGCACGTGGCGGAACGCCTTGAAGCCGGGGCGACCCTGGTTCAGGGTTACACGGCGTTCCTTTACCGTGGGCCGTTGTGGGCCCGCCAAATCAACAGAGGACTTGATCGTCTCCTGGCCGGCCGTCAGGGCTCCTCTGTGCGGGCCTGACTGAGCTGACGGTGGGAGCGGCACAGCCCCGGCGCCTTGCTCCAGGTGTTACAGCAGGCCGTAAGAGGCCAGCTGATCGGACAGACTGGAACCGTCAGGGCCATAGACCCACGGTGTCTGCGCGGTCCCCTCGATGGCATCCTTTGATCGGCTCCCGGCCAGGACGGCTTCACTGGGTGAGAGCTGGCGAATCGCGACGGCAGCAACGCTGCCGGGGAAATCGTGCATGAATTCGCTGTAAATCGCCTCGTCGTGCTGGCCGTCGTCACCGATAAGGATCCATCGAACGTTGGGGAACTCCACTGCAAGCCGGCGCAGGTTGTCCCGCTTGTGTTCACGCCCGCTTCGGAAGAGCCGGTCGTGGGTGGGACCCCAGTCGGTGAGCAGCAGTGCGCCGGCGGGGTAAAGGTTACGTGAGAGGAAGCGGGTAAGCGTCGGGGCGACGTTCCACGCGCCGGTCGACAGGTAGATCAGCGGTATACCTGATGATTCGGGGCTCAGGCGTTGCAGGAAGACGGCCATCCCCGGGGTGGGAACGCGGGCGTGCTCATCGAGAACGAAGGTATTCCAAGCGGCGAGCAACGGACGCGGCAGCGTGGTGACCATGACCGTGTCATCCACGTCGGACACCACCCCGCGGGTCGTGTCGGGGGCCACGATGAGCAGGGGTGCTTCCTGCACAGCGGAATTCTCCGTGTGCAGATGGGCGACATGCCAGCCAGGAGTCAGCGAGACCGGTACGACCGCATCGACGACACCGCCTCGATCGGCCTGGACCTCGTGGGTTTCGCCATTGATCTCAATAATGACCGTAACCGCTTTCACCGGCACGCTCGTGAAGCTGCGCCAGCCGCGAATACCGGAATCCCGTCCATCTGATCGTGGACGTTTCTCTTTGCTGACCCCCGGCTTGTCGGGCCGGGCCAGCAGGACGCGGCAGAAAATACGCACCCATTCCGTTGAACCGTAGCCCGTGAAGGGAATCACAGTGGGAAGGTGACCGCGTTTGCGCGCAGAGATTTCCCGGCGATCATGAAGCCAATCTTCGATCCGGGCCGCGCGGTGCATCATGAGAGCGGGAGTGAGCGCAATCGGCTGCTTGTCTCGGGACTCTGGCACCGAATAAGTCTCTCACGCATGGTGCGTCAGCGTTCGCGATCAGCCGGTACACCCCGCAAATAGGGAAGAACGCTTCGCTCCGGTAAGATGTTGTGTTACGTCCTAGGGGGTTTTATGTCGCATGTCGATCTTATGGGTGATGAGGGTGTCGCCCCGGGGCCGCAAGGTCGCGCCGAGCCTATTCAGCAACGCAGCGCCGCGCGACTGTCCGGTTTGCTGGATGCGGCGGCATCCGTTGTCGACGAGGTGGGATTCGACCGCATCACGACGGCCATGATCGCAGAACGGGCCGGTGCGTCAATCGGGACGGTGTACCGGTATTACCCTGATCGGGTTGCCGTCCTGAAAGCGCTGCATGAGCGCGCGGTTCTGCGACTGCGGCAACGGGTTGCCCAAGAGCTGGCTGCCACTAAGCCCGCGACCTGGTGGGATGCCGTGGACAGCGCTATCACGGCGTTCGTGAACCTCTACCGTACCGAGCCCGGTTTTCGCATCCTGAACTTCGCCGACCGCGATATTCCGTCTCTGGACGAGGCGGACCTGGAATCCGGTTCGTATGCCCGGCAGCTCGCGAGGGCTTTTGCCGACGAATTCGGACTTCCCCATGACCCGGATCTCACCTTCCGTCTCGAGGTCGCGGTCGAATTGGCGGACGCACTGCTGTCCAGGGCATTCCAGGTGGATCCTTTGGGCGATGAACGTTTCATCGGCGAGTGCCGTCGGGTGCTCCAGGCCTATCTGGTGAGCTTTTATGGTCCCAGCGTGCCGTTGACGTTTGAGAGGGTGCTCTGATCGGTCGGGATTGAGCTTTGGGGGGAGAGCGGACTCGCCGCGCTGGTGCAGCAAGTTGTTTTGCCTCTGGCCCCAAACCGTGGTTGGCTTATACATCTGGTTTGCGTCGATTCGACCGCCCACGAGGAATGAGCCACCTGCATGATCGAATTCCGTTCGGTATCCAAACAGTTTGCTGACGGCACCGTGGCTGTCAAGGACTTCAGCCTCGTTCTTCCGTCGCGACAGACGACGGTGCTGGTGGGCTCCTCCGGGTCTGGCAAGACCACCTTGCTGCGCATGATCAACCGTATGGTCGACCCGAGCCGCGGTTCCATCGAGATCGACGGCGCAGATATCGCCACACTTGGGGCGGTGAAGCTGCGACGCAGTATCGGTTACGTCATGCAGAACTCAGGCTTGCTCCCGCACCGGACCGTTATTGACAACGTGGCGACCGTGCCGCTGCTTCTGCGCGTACCTCGCAAGGAAGCCAGGGAAGACGCATTGGCCCTGCTGGACACCGTGGGACTTGACCGTTCCTTGGCCGACAGGTACCCCAGCCAGCTGTCTGGTGGGCAGCAGCAACGGGTCGGCGTTGCTCGGGGTCTGGCGGTCGACCCGAACATCCTCTTGATGGATGAGCCGTTCGGTGCCGTCGACCCCATTGTGCGCGCGGAGTTGCAACAGGAACTGCTGCGGCTGCAGAGCGAGCTGGGCAAGACCGTGGTGTTCGTCACGCACGACATCGACGAGGCGTTCCTGCTCGGCGACCAGGTCGTGATCTTGAAGACTGGGGGCCTGATCGCTCAGGTCGGAACGCCCGCGGAAATCCTGGCCAACCCGGCTGATGATTTCGTGGCTGACTTCGTCGGCGCCGACCGCGGAAAACGGGCATTGCACGTGGAAGCCCACGCGGGCGGTGACGTCCTCGTCGACGCGGACGGGCGGCTGGCCGGCGTTCTGGTCGGCAGGTCCGAGCCTTCGCGTGCCGAGGAGAAGGCCGAACCCGTATCGGGTGCGGGTGCGCAGGGTGAGGATTCGCGGTGACGTGGATATGGTCGAATCTCGACCTGATCTGGAACCGCACGCTGGACCACGTGCTGTTGAGCGTGCCGCCGATCATCCTCAGCTTCGTGATCGCGCTGCCGCTGGGGTGGTTGGCGCACCGATATCGGGCAACTCGGGCGGTCATCCTCACCTCGGTAGGACTCTTGTACGCCGTTCCGTCCCTGCCGCTTTTCATCGTGCTCCCTTTCATCGTGGGAACGACCGTGCGGTCTCCGCTCAACCTGATCATTGCGCTCACGTTGTACGGCGTGGCACTGATGGTTCGGGTCGTGGCTGACGGACTTGCCTCTGTTGACCGCGATGTGCGGCAGTCGGCCACCGCGATGGGCTTCTCCGGAAGAAATGAGTTCTGGCAGGTGGAGTTTCCGCTGGCCGGTCCAGTGCTGCTGGCCGGGCTGCGCGTTGTGGCGGTGAGCACCGTCAGCCTCGCGACGGTGGGAGCGGTCATCGGCGCCCAGAGCCTCGGCAGCCTGTTCACGGATGGCTTCCAACGCGGCATCGAGGCGGAGATCATCGCCGGCATCGTCGCGACGGTCGGACTCGCCCTCATCCTCGACGGTACGTTGGTCGTCCTCGGACGGGTCTTGATGCCCTGGAACCGGCGATCACGAACACCGACGGTGAAGACCCGGGTCATCGCCGCGGAGGTCGGCGCATGAACTTCTTCGCCGAAGCCCTGCAGTGGCTCATCGATCCGATCAACTACGCAGGGCCGAACAGCATCGGCATGCGGCTCCTGGAACACCTGGGTTTCACGCTGTTGACGCTGGTGTTCGCCTCGGTCATCGCGATCCCGCTGGGGTTCCTGATCGGCCACACCGGCCGGGGTCGCGGACTAGCCGTGGCCAGCGCGGGGGCCTTCCGGGCGATTCCCACGCTGGGATTGCTGACGTTGGTGGCGCTCTCAGTGGGAATCGGACTCACCGCACCCTATGTGGCGCTGACCGTGCTCGCCATTCCGCCCATCCTGGCCGGCGCCTACGCGGGTTTCGAAGCCATCGATCGCACCACCATCGATTCAGCCCGTGCCGTAGGCATGTCCGAAGGGCAAATCGTGCGCAAGGTCGAGCTGCCGCTGAGTCTGCCGCTGCTGATCGGTGGACTCCGTTCGTCCACACTGCAGATTGTGGCCACAGCCACGCTCGCAGCATACCTGGCCGATTTCGGCCTCGGTCGATACCTGTTCGCGGGGTTGAAGACCCGCGACTATGCCGAGATGCTGGGAGGGTCGATGCTGGTCGTCCTGCTTGCTCTGGCGCTTGAGGGGCTCTTCAGCATCATTCAGAAACTGGTCGTGCCCCGCGGGGTTGCGGCGGGCCAGCCCACAGACATCCGGTCCGGTTCCCCATCGGCCCGGTGATGGAATTCGCCATCATGGAAGGAAAAGCATGTTCACAGTAAAAAGAGGCCGACTCGCGCTCATCAGTGCGGTCGCGGTTGGGGCCGTCATTGCCCTTGCAGGGTGTGCGTCCAGTGATCCACTGGGCAGTGGAAGTAGCGCCAGCAGCGCTTCCGGTACCCTCGTCGTGGGATCGCAGGACTACTACTCGAATGAAATCATCGCTGAAATCTACGCACAGGCGCTGGAGGCCAATGGATTCACCGTTGAGCGGAACTTCCGTATCGGCCAGCGCGAGGTGTACCTGCCCGATCTCGAAGCCGGTGGAATAGATGTCTTCCCCGAATACACGGGCAGCCTGCTGCAGGCCCTGGATAAGACCAAGAGTGGCACCAGCGACGAGGTCTACACGCAACTGAAGGCAGCCCTGCCGACCGGGCTGCGCGTGCTGAACAAGGCAGGTGCCTCGGACCAGAATTCGTGGACCGTCACCAAGGCCTTCGCCGAGAAGTACAACCTCACCGACATCGCTTCCTTGAAAAATGTCACGGAGCCGATCACGGTGGGCGGCAACTCCGAGCTGGAGACCCGCCCCTATGGCCCGACCGCACTCAAAGACAAGTACGGAATCGATATAGCAGGGTTCACCCCCATCGAAGACAGCGCCGGGCCCTTGACCGTGAAGGCTCTGACGGACAACTCGATCCAGCTGGCCAACATCTACACCGCGGACCCCAACGTGAAAACGAATAACCTCGTAGCCCTTGCCGACCCCGATGGCTTGTTCTTGCCGGACAACGTCGTGCCTGTCGTATCAGCGAAGGTCGATGATAAGGCCGCGGCTGTTCTAGACAAGGTGAGCGCCGCCCTGAGCGACGCCGACCTTGTGAGTCTCAACGCGCAGAGCACGAACGATCAGAAAGCCGCGACCGTCATCGCGACAGACTGGTTGAAGAAGGCGAACCTCTTCTAAGGGTCAACTCGTCCGACATCTTCGCCGGAGAATCTCGCAGGAATATCGATGACCGGGCCCGGGCCCGCATCGGGCGAGATTCTCCGGCGATTTTGTGTGCCCGGCCGGGTCACGCGGCGAACAGCACGAAGACCGGCGACACCATCAGGAGGATCGCCGCGGCGAGGGCAAGGCCCGTTGCCAACGGCGAGAGTGGCGGCAGCGGCGTCATGAGGCGCTGCACCCGCGGCGCCACCAGGCGTTGCTCGGGAAGGTGGGTCACGAACGCGGAGACGGTGGGCGCCTCGGGCCCGGTCTCAGGCTGCTGGCCGAGGCCGACGAGGGCGATCGCCGTTGCCAGGGTTCGATCGTCGATCACGTGGCGGGCCCTGTCATCGGCGAGCATCTCCACGAGTAGTGCGACCGCGTTCTCAGCGCGGTTCGCGATCGGGAACCAGGGCAGGGCGCTGCGCCAGGATTTGAAGGCCAAAAGCACTAGGTGGTGGCGTTGCCGCAGGTGCGCTTGTTCATGCTCGATCACGCCGCGCAGTTGGTCCGCGTCCAGCAGTCGTAGCAGACCGTTGGAGAGCACGGTGGCCGATCGGGTGGCTCCGGACAGGCAATACGCCACCGGGGCGGCATAGTCGATCACGCGCATCCCCGGCCGGTCGGGCAGCGGATCACTGAGCAGATCGATGAGGTGATGGTGTCGACGACGCTGACGTTCGGCGCGCAGGAACGTGGAGCTGAGGTTGAGCACCAGGTGGGTGCCGAGCAGGAGCGCTCCGCAGAGCGCGAGGACGTGGGCAAAAGTGGTGCCGGCGGGCAGCGCGCCGGCAGCAAGCTGGGAGGTGAGACCGGCCATGCCGGTGGGCAGGCTCAGGCCGAAGGGGATCAGTCCATAGCAGAGCAATGATCCGATCATCGAAATTCCACCGGCGAGGGCGATAGCCTCCCAGAGCGCGAGGGCGACTCCGGGGGAGCGGGCGGGCCACCGCGCGGCGGCGAGAACCACTGGAACGGGCCACGCCAAGGCGAACGCGGCCATTCCAAGGACTATTGCCGAGGCGAGCAAGGAAGCAGCATCATGCGGACGCGTTGTGTCACGAACGTGGGGAAACGACCCCGCCGAGCAGCTCGCGCAGGGTGGCGGCTTCCTCGGGGGTGACGTTGCCGATGAATCGAGCCAGGGCTTCCTCGCGATCGGGGACCGAGCCGAGGACCTCATGCATGAGCTGTGCGGTGTGCTCGGCTCGCGTCGTCACCGAGGCGTACAGATGCGGACGAATACTACGATCCCGGCCGACGAAACCCTTGGTTTCGAGGCGCGACAACACGGTGAGCACCGTCGTGGTCGCGAGCGGCTTGGAGCCCGTGCGCGCCCGCTCGGGTTCGGCCAGTCGGTCGCGAAGGTCTGTCGCCGACAGCGGCTGATCGGTGTCCCAGAGGACATCCATGATCTGCCGTTCCAATACTCCCAAACTGCCCATAAAACACATATTACGCTGTTATCCAGATTTTCTACATTATGTAGAAGGTATTATTTCTACGTAACGTAGAAAAAAATGCTGGAGGGCATATGAACGATTGGCTGGATCCGCTGATTCTCTCGCGGTGGCAGTTCGGGTTGACCACGATCTACCACTTCCTTTTCGTTCCGCTCACTATCGGCATGGCACTGACGGTCGCTATCTTCCAAACCGCCTGGGTGCGCACCGACAAGGCCAAGTACCTGCAGCTCACGCACTTCTTCGGCAAGATCTTTCTGATCAACTTCGCCATGGGCGTGGTGACGGGTATCGTGCAGGAGTTCCAGTTCGGAATGAACTGGTCCGAATACTCCCGCTTCGTCGGGGACGTCTTCGGTGCGCCGCTGGCCTTCGAGGGGATCATCGCGTTCTTCCTGGAAGCAACCTTCATCGGCCTCTGGATCTTCGGCTGGGACAAGCTTCCCAAGAAGATCCATCTCGCCACGATCTGGCTCACCGTTCTGGGAAGCGTCACGTCGGCCTACTTCATCCTGGCGGCCAACGCCTTCATGCAGAACCCGATCGCCTACCGGATCAACCCGGAAAAAGGTCGGGCCGAGCTCACCAGCATCGGCGAATTGCTGACCAACCCGATCGCCGTTGCCGCTTTCCCGCACACGATCCTCGCCTGCTTCATGGTCTCGGCAGGACTGATCATCTCCGTCGCCGCCTGGCACCTGGCCCGAAACCAGCACTTTGAGACCATGCGCCCGGCACTCAAATTCGGGCTGTGGATGATGGTCATCGCCGGTATCGGCACAACCCTGGCCGGCGACCAGCTCAGCCTGATCATGGGCGAGGTGCAGCCGATGAAGATGGCGGCAGCGGAAGCGCTGTACCACACGGCCACCGGGGCAAATGCGAGCTTCTCGCTGTTCACCCTCGGCACGCCGGACGGCGTGCATGAACTGTTCTCCATCCGCATTCCGTACCTGCTGTCCTTCCTGTCCACCCACACCCTGGACGGCACTGTGCAGGGCATCAACAACCTGCAGGCGCAATACGTGGACATCTACGGCCCCGGGGACTACACGCCCACCATCTGGATCACCTACTGGGCTTTCCGCTGGATGATCGCGCTCGGCCTTCTGCACATGCTTGTCGCCGTCGTCGGCCTCTTCCTCACCCGCAAGGGCCGGATGCCCACTCAGAACTGGGTCTGGAAGCTCGCTATTTGGAGCTTCCCGGCCTCATTGCTGGCCATGACGGTCGGCTGGGTGTTCACCGAAATGGGTCGCCAGCCCTGGCTGGTCTTCGGGCTTCTGAAGACACAGGACGGAGTCTCTCCCGGGGTCACCGGTGTGGAGATCCTGATTTCACTCATCGCTTTCACTGTGCTCTACGGCATCCTCGCGGTCGTTGAATTCCGGCTCATCGTGCGTGCGGTGCAGAAGGGTCCCGACGACACTCCGGAGGTCGACGAGGAATCCGGCGCGGTCAAGCGCGCGGTCACGGTCTACTAGGCGATGGATTACAGGAGCACATCATGGATCTGAATATCATCTGGTTCTGGGTCATCGCCTTCATGTTCATCGGGTACTTCGTGCTCGACGGTTTCGATTTCGGCGTCGGCATGTCCCTGCCGTTCCTCGGCAGGGACGACACCGACCGCCGGATTCTGATCAACACCATCGGGCCGATCTGGGATCTCAACGAAACCTGGGTCATCGTCGCCGGAGCATCACTCTTCGCCGCCTTCCCGGAGTGGTACGCCACCATGTTCAGCGGGTTCTACCTGCCGCTGTTGTTCATCCTGCTGGCATTGATTGTGCGCGGTGTCTCCTTCGAATACCGGCACCAGCGGCCGGAGTCGGAGTGGAAGAAATGGTTCGACGGCATGATCGTCGTCGGATCCGCGATTCCCGCCTTCGTCTGGGGCGTGGTTTTCGCCAACATCGTGCGTGGTGTTCCGCTCGACGCCGGGTTCAACTACACCGGAAGCTTTTTCGACCTGCTCAACCCGTACGCCTTGCTCGGGGGCAGTGCCACCCTGCTGCTCTTCTTCACGCACGGCGTGATCTTCATCACACTGAAGACGGAGGGTGACATCCGCCGTCGGGCGCGTGCGCTCGCCGTGCGAGCCGGGCTGGTCACCCTGGTCGTCGCCGCGTGCTTCCTGACGTGGACGACTTTCGCCTTCGGCACGTCGGAGTCGGGCCTGATCGCCGCAGCAGCCGCGATCACCCTCGGCTGGTCTTTTGTCGCCAACCTGAGGGGCGCAGAACGAGCCGCCTTCGCGATGATGGCCCTGACCATCGGCCTCACCGTCGTGAGCCTGTTCGCATCCCTCTTCCCGGACGTGATGCCCGCCAGCAACAACCCCGCCAACAGCCTCACCATTGCCAATGCCTCGTCATCGGCATACACCCTCACCGTGCTGAGTTGGACGGCCCTGATCGGCATGCCCGTGATTCTGGGCTATCAGGGGTTCAGCTATTGGGTGTTCCGCAAGCGCATCGCGCGCAGTCACATTGAGGCAGCCACCCACTAAATGGCCGTGCGTCCGCTGGATCCGCGTCTTGTGAAATACACCACCGCAGCGAGGTGGTTCCTGGGGCTGGGTGCCCTGCTGGGGTTCGCCCAGACCCTGGTGGTCATTGCCTTCGCCTGGCTGCTGACCCGGGTGATCACCCTCGCGATCGGGGGTCATCCGTTGGAGGACCTGCTCGGGACCCTCGCCCTGCTCGCGGGCGTGATCGTGCTTCGAGCGGTGCTGGGTTGGCTGCTGGAAACGGCCGCGAGCCGTGGAGCCGCGCTCGTGAAGACCCAGCTCAGAGCCCAGGTCCTGGACCGCCTCGCGGCGCGCGGATCGGGGTGGGTGGCCGACAAGCAAAGTGCGCGATTGGCGACGACGATCACATCGGGGCTGGACGCGCTCGACAACTATTTCGCCCGATACCTGCCCCAACTGCTGCTCACCGCCATCGCCACTCCGATTCTCGTTGCCGTCATGCTGTGGAACGACCCGGCGAGCGGCATCACGGTCATCATCGTGCTGCCACTCATTCCGGTGTTCATGGTCTTGATCGGCAAAGCCACCCAAGCCGTGCAGAAACAGCAGTGGGAAGCCCTGCAGCGGCTGGGCACCGGATTTCTCGACGTCGTCGGCGGTCTGGGCACACTGAAGATCTTCGGCCGGGAGCGTCGGCAGTTCGCCCGGCTGCGCAGCATCACCGAGGACTATCGAGCTCGCACCGTGAAGGTACTGCGGGTGTCCTTCCTCAGCGGATTCGTCCTCGAACTCGCCGCAAGCCTGTCCGTTGCCCTGATAGCGGTCTCTGTTGGGCTCCGACTCGTAGACGGTTCCTTGTCCCTGTCCGTCGGGCTTTTTGTGCTGCTGCTGGCGCCGGAAGCTTTTCTTCCCCTCCGCCAGGTCGGAGCGCAGTTCCATGCCGCGGCGGAAGGGCTCGCCGCCGCAGGAGATGTCTTCGACATCCTGGACGACGAAGCGGCAGGCGGTCCGAGGCCGCCGACGGCGGATGCCGAGGTGCGTGTCGGTCCGTCGGGCGCGGCAGCATTCGACGGCACTTTGCGTCTTCGTTCGCTGACAGTACTTCGTGGCAGCCGGGTGGTCGTGGACGCCGTCAACGCCGATTTCCGGGCGGGGGAGCTGAGCGTGATCAGTGGACCGAGCGGGACCGGAAAATCAACGCTGCTCGCCGCCGTGCTCGGCACCCTGCCGTTTCAGGGGGAGATCCTGCTCGGAGATCGCGCGGTGGAATCCGGAGGAGTTCGCTCGTGGCTGTCCTGGAGCGGTCAGCAGCCGGGACTGCTCAGGGGCACTGTTCAAGCGAACGTCTCCCTCGGTGAAGTGTCCGTTGACACTGCGCTGCTTGCCCGTTCGCTTGCTGATGCCGGCATGGCAGAGCTGGACCCGAGCATCCTCCTCGGCGTCAACGGTGAGGGCCTGTCAGGGGGCCAGGCTCAACGCGTCTCCGCAGCCCGGGCGATCTACCGCGCCCGGCTGCACGATTGCGAAGTCGTTCTCTTCGACGAACCCAGCTCCGCCCTCGACGCAGCTGCCGAGCGCCGGCTGGTGCACGGTTTGCGTCAACTCGCCGCTGAGGGCCGGGTCGTCATTGTGGTCAGTCATCGAGAGCCTGTTCTGGCTGCAGCCGATCACGTCGTCGTCCTGACGGAGGGTGCCCATGTCATTGTTTGATTCGCAGCGGCGCACTGTGCTGAGACTGGCGCAGCCACCGATACGTCGCTTCATCCCCGGTCTGGCCGCCGGAGTACTGAGCGCGGTGATGGCCGTCTCCCTGCTTGCGGTGTCGGCGTGGCTGATCACCCGGGCTGCGGAGATGCCGCCCATTCTCTTCCTGTCGATGGCGGTGGTGGGCGTGCGCGCGTTCGCCCTGGGCCGCTCGGTGTTCCGCTACCTCGAGCGCGTAGCCAGCCACGACGCCGCCTTCGCACAGCTGGCGGAGCTCCGGGTGGGAATCTTTGCCCGGGTCCTGCCGTTGGCACCGGCGGGTCTGGCCCGAACCGAACGCGGCGACATGCTCAGCCGGCTCGTGCGCGACGTCGACCAACTCCAGGACCTTCCGTTGCGGGTCATCCAGCCCCTTCTCGTGTCAGGCATCGCGGCAGCGCTCAGCGTCGTCGGCGTCTGGCTGGTCCTGCCCGCCGCCGGCATCGCCCTGTTGTGCTGTCTCATCCTGGCGGGCACGATCGGCTCGCTGGCCACCGGAATACTCGCGGCGCGAGCAGACCGCCGACTCGGCCCGCTTCGGGGAGAACTCGCCACCGAGGTGCTGGAGATCCTGGAAAACCTGGATGTGCTCACCCAGTTCGGTGCCCTCGAGAGCCGAATGGAATCATTCAACCGGACCGATGATCGGCTCCGCCGGGCGACGCTTCGACGCTCGGTCGGGATCGGAGTGCAGGCCGCGGTGGTCTCGCTCTTCGCCGGTATCGCCACGCTGGCTGCGCTCATCTGGGGAATCCCGAACCTGGGCAACGGCACGGGCGCACTCACCGGTCCGGCATTCGTCGTGATCGTGCTGGTGCCCCTGGCCGTCTTTGACGTTTTCACCATGGTTCCCCTGGCCGTTGGCGCGTGGCGCCAAGTGGCCTCGAGCGCTCAACGTGTGGCGGGCGCCGTTCCCCTCGAGATTCCGGTCGAAATCCCGGTCGATGCACCGGCAGCGGAACTGGCTGACGCCGCTGAGCGTCTGCACCGGCAGGATCGGGCGAACACGGTGCTGGAACTGGACGATGTCGGCGCTCGCTGGCCGGGCAGCAGCGGTCGGGCTGTTGCCGGTGTTTCCCTCCGGCTGGCTCCGGGGGACCGGGTGCACCTCGCTGGGGTGAGCGGGTCCGGCAAAACCACCCTGGCAACAGTCCTGGTGCGGTTCCTCGATTACACGGGGTCCTACCGTATCGGCGGCATCGAAGCGCGGGACCTGCCCCAGCAGGACGTGCGTCGAATCGTGGGATTGTGCGAGCAGCGGCCGTGGCTGTTCGATGACAGCATCCGGCAGAACCTGCTCTTCGCCAAGGACACGGCCACCGACGCCGACCTCGACGCGGTGCTGGCCAGGGTCGGTCTCGCTGAGTGGGCGCAGCAACGCGGTGGGCTCGATGCCCGGGTCGGCGAGCGCGGTTCACTGGTGTCCGGCGGGCAAGCGCAGCGCATCGCGCTCGCCCGTGCCCTGTTGGCTGACTTCCCCATTCTCATCGTGGACGAGCCAACGGCCAACGTTGATGCGGGCCAGGGGGAGCGGCTGGTGCGGGATATCCTGCTGGCTGCGGCCGGAGAACAGCGGGCCGTTCTGCTCATCTCCCACACCCCGGTGCCGGATGACCTGATCACCGGCCGGGTCGTTCTCGGCGAAACAGCGGCCGGGTGAATCGACCTACTCCATGTGGCGGGATTCACGAGCGTGCAGCCATTTCTTGACCAGGACGATCGTGAGCAGGAACAGGGTGATCGCCGCCACGAACAGATACCCGGCGACGTGCAGCTGATCGCTCAGCTCCCGATATCCGACGGCCGCCGCGGAACCGACGGATACGTAGGCCAGCGACCAGAGCACGCACGCAGGTATCGTCCAGGTCATGAATGTGCGGTACCGCATCGTGCTCATACCGACGGTAAGGGGAATCAAGGAGTGCAGGACCGGCAGGAAACGCGAGATGAAGACGGCGACTCCGCCGCGCCGCGCCAGATAGTTCTCGGCACGAATCCAATTGCGCTCGCCGATGCGGCGGCCCAGACGGCTGCGCCTGATGTACGGGCCGCACAAGCGCCCGAGCGAAAAACCGATGCTTTCTCCGATCAGCGCTCCGGTGATCAGCGCCAGGACGAGCGACGCGTATTCCATCGGGGTGACGACAGCGGTGCTCGCGACGATCACGATCGTGTCACCGGGAACGATCAGGCCCACCAGCACAGAGGTTTCCAGCACCATGCCGATACCGGCCAGCACCACCCGAAGAACCGGGTCGACGCTGGACACGGTATCGAGAATCCAGGTGAGTAAGTCATTCATCAACCCCACACTAGGCGGCAAAGGTGGCCGTAACCGGTGGACGGACGCTTACGATGGACCGGTGACTGGACTGATCCGAAGTATTCTCCTGCGGGAATGGTGGGATCCGGCGCGCGTCTTTCAGGCGCTCTATGCCGGCGACTCGCATGCGTTCTGGTTGGATGCCGGAAACGATGCCTCAGTCGGCCGCAGCTACCTGGGGGCGGCCACGCCAGGGTCTCGATTCGTGACAGCCTTCGCCGCCGATCAGACGGTGCACACTGTGGTACCGGGAAACCCCGCGGCTGCGGTGCAGGTGTCCGATCAGACGATCTTCTCTTTTCTTCGAGATGAGCTGGCGGGCGCCCGGCCGACGGACGACGCGGCCGACGACGGCGGATTCCGGCTGGGATGGATGGGCTGGCTCGGATACGAACTGGGTTCGCAGACCGTCGGGACCCCGGTGCACCCTTCACCATTTCCGGATGCCGCACTGCTGCACGTGGATCGGGCCGTCACATTCGACCACGCGTCCCGCACCGTCACCCTGCTCGCCCGGGAGGACCCGTCCGACGACGCCGGCTCGATCGACGCCTGGGTGGAGCATGTCGAGCACACCCTGCGTCATTCCACGATTTCCACACCTCCTGAGCCGGCCGAGGTGTGCAGCGCCCGATGGCGCCACTCACCTGAGCAATACGCCCTGCTGATCGAGGGCTGCCTCCAGGCTATTCGCGCCGGAGATGCCTACCAGGTGTGCCTGACCAACGAGATTCTGGTGGACACGGCTCCAGACCCGTTAGCGGCGTACCTGCGGCTGCGGCTCGACAGCCCCAGTCATCACGGAGGATTCCTGCGCTTCGGCGACACCGCGCTGTTGAGCGCCTCACCCGAACAGTTCCTGCAGGTCAGCGTCGATGGCCGTGTTCGCACCAAACCAATCAAGGGCACCCGTCCCCGTTCGCTCGATGCGGCTCGTGACGACGACCTCGCACGCGAGCTGGAGGGCAGTGAGAAGGAACGCGCGGAGAATCTGATGATCGTTGACCTCATGCGCAACGACCTCGGCCGGATCGCAGAACTCGGATCCGTGGCTGTGTCTTCCCTGCTGGCCGTGGAAACCTACCCGCATGTTCATCAGCTCGTCAGTACCATCGACGCGCAGCTCGACGTCGGTCTCACTGGTATCGACGCCGTCGAGTCCTGCTTTCCGGCCGGCTCGATGACGGGCGCCCCGAAGCAGAGCGCGATGGGAATCATCGATCGGTTGGAGGCGGGGCCGCGTGGCGTGTACGCCGGGGCATTCGGCTACTTCGGCTTGGACGGTGCCGTGGACCTGGCCATCGTGATCCGCAGCATCGTCCTGGGACCGAACGGGGCCTCGGTTGGAACCGGCGGCGGGATCACCGCTCTCTCGGACCCCGGGGAGGAAATCATCGAGACCCAGGTCAAGGCTGCAGCTCTTCTGGCTGCGCTGGGCGTGCGAGGGTCAGCATTGACCAAGCGCGGTGAGTAACCTAGGAGAGTGTGCGCCCTTACCGGGTGCACCCCTGCGAGCCCCGGCTCGTCCACTTAGCAATGAATGAGAGCCCCGTGGCACACGAGCACGACACCGCACCGTCGCACAACAGCGTCCACCCGCACGATGACGGCGACGAAGAGCTGTACGACTTCGCGGCCATTCAAGCGAAGTGGCAGCCGATCTGGGAAGAGCTCAAGCCCTTCAGCACGAGCGACCCGGAAGACAGCCGGCCGCGCAAGTATGTGCTCGACATGTTCCCGTACCCGTCGGGTGACCTGCACATGGGCCACGCCGAGGTGTACGCGCTCGGCGACATCGTGGCCCGGTACTGGCGCCATCAGGGCTTCAACGTCCTGCACCCCATCGGCTGGGACTCCTTCGGCCTTCCCGCGGAGAACGCGGCCATCAAGCGCGGCATCGACCCCCGCGGCTGGACCTATGACAACATCGCGCAGCAGAAGAAAAGCATGCGACTGTATGCCACGAGCTTCGACTGGGACCGGGAATTGCACACCAGCGATCCCGAGTACTACCAGTGGACTCAGTGGTTGTTCCTGCAGCTGCACAAGAAAGGCTTGGCGTACCGCAAGGACAGCTGGGTGAACTGGGACCCGATCGACCAGACCGTGCTCGCCAACGAACAGGTCCTGCCCGACGGTACGTCGGAGCGCAGTGGGGCCGTCGTGGTGAAGAAGAAGCTCACCCAGTGGTACTTCAAGATCACCGACTACGCCGACCGCCTGCTCGATGACCTGAACCAGCTTGAAGGCAGCTGGCCGGCCAAGGTGCTGAACATGCAGCGGAACTGGATCGGCCGATCGATTGGAGCGGATGTCGAGTTCGCCATCGAAGGACATGCCGAGCGCGTCACGGTGTTCACGACCCGCCCGGACACTCTCTTCGGCGCGACGTTCATGGTCGTGGCGCCCGACTCCGACTTGGCGGCAGATCTCGTCGCCGGGTCGACCCCCGAGGTCCAGGCCGCCTTCCACGATTACCTCGTACAGGTCCAGCGCAGCACGGAGATGGAACGCCAAGCCACGGACCGGCCCAAGACCGGCGTGTCCCTCGGCCGTTTCGCGGTCAACCCCGTGAACGGCGAACGCCTGCCGATCTGGACGGCCGATTACGTGCTCGCTGACTATGGGACCGGCGCGGTGATGGCCGTGCCGGCGCACGACCAACGTGACCTCGACTTCGCCCGTGCCTTCGACCTGCCCGTCCGAGTGGTCGTCGACACCAACGCCGCCGTCACCGGAATGATCCCGGTCATCACGCCGGGAATGCTCGACGGCACAGAAGAGCTGCCGCCGCTTGATCCCGCATCGACCGGTGTAGCCCTCACCGGGGACGGACGCCTGATCAACTCGGGTCCCTTGAACGGCATGAGCAAGGCAACGGCCATCAAGCGCATCATCGAACAGCTCAGCGCCGACGGTGCCGGGCGGGCCGCGAAGAACTACCGGCTGCGCGACTGGCTGATTTCCCGACAGCGCTACTGGGGCACCCCGATTCCGATCATCCACGGCGCAGACGGCTCAGAGATTCCGGTTCCGGAAGATCAGCTGCCCGTTCTGCTGCCGCCGACAGACGGCCTCGACCTCAAGCCCAAGGGAACCTCACCGCTCGGCGGGGCGACCGACTGGGTGAACGTGGCGAACCCGGTCGACGGCACCCCGGCGCGGCGTGACGCCGACACCATGGACACGTTCGTGGACAGTTCCTGGTACTTCCTGCGCTTCCTGAACCCGACCGATCCCACCCGAGCCTTCGATCCGAAGGAGGCCGAGAAATGGGCCCCTGTCGACCAGTATGTCGGAGGTGTTGAACACGCCATCCTGCACCTTCTCTACGCGCGATTCATCACGAAATTCCTCTTCGATGAGGGCTACGTCTCGTTCACTGAACCGTTCACTGCGTTGCTGAACCAAGGGATGGTCATCCTCGACGGTGCGAAGATGAGCAAGAGCCGTGGCAACCTGGTGTATTTCACCGAAGAGGTGGAACGTCACGGTGTCGACGCCGTGCGGCTGACCATGGCCTTCGCCGGACCGCCGGAAGACGATATCGACTGGGCTGACGTGTCCCCGGTGGGGTCCTCCAAGTTCCTGGCCAGGGCCTGGCGGGTGGCGCGGGACGTCACCAGCGCCCCCGATGTTGAATGGAAGACCGGTGACGGTGCCCTGCGCCGAATCACCCACCGCTTCCTTGCCGACGCTCCCGGGCTGGTGGAATCCTTCAAGTTCAACGTCGTGGTCGCCCGACTGATGGAGCTGGTCAACGCGACCCGCAAGGTGATCGACACCGGCGCGGGCCCAGCGGATGCCGCCGTGCGCGAGGCTGCCGAGGTCACCGCCATGGCGTTGAACCTGTTCGCCCCCTATGCGGCGGAAGACATGTGGGAGCACCTCGGCTACGAGCCGTGCATCGCCCTCGTGCTCTGGCGCAAGGCGGACCTGACCCTGCTCGTGGAAGAGTCGGTGACTGCCGTCGTCCAGGTGGATGGAAAGATGAGGGCCCTGCTCGAGGTGTCACCGAAGATCTCCGGCGACGACCTGGAGAAGCTGGCGCGAGCGTCGATACCGGTGGTTCGATCCATCGGGGCGCGCGAGATCGTGCGCGTGATCGTTCGAGTGCCCAAGCTCGTCTCCATCGTCACCCGCGGCTGAGAGGGACACGCCAGCTGCCTCTTCACAGGGCGGACAGCCGGTGTTATCCCACAGATCACCCCGAGGGTGACCCCGGCCGGGGCCGGGCGTTCTAGCTTGCCGGGATGCAGTCCCATTCAGAGGATGACCTTCCCCGGCTGAGCGCGCGGGCACGCGGTGCACAACGTCCGCGGGTGCGCCTGGGAGTCGGCGCGGCTATCGTGCTGCTCCTGGCGGCGCTGGTAAGCGCTGTGCTGGTGTCAGCGGTCAGCCAACCGGCATCGCGGCGCATCGATGCGGGGACCGTTCGGACCGGTGCGTCCGCCACTCCGGGGGTCGCCGCCGGGTCATTCACCGATCCGGCGGTGGGCACTGCGACGCCCCGCCCGGCACTTCTGGTGCATGTGCTCGGTGCCGTACGTGTTCCGGGGCTTTTTGAATTGCCGCCGGGGGCACGGGTGATGGATGCCATCGTTCACGCCGGCGGACTCGATGACACTGCCGATCCGTCCGCTGTCAATCTGGCGCGCCCCCTCGCCGACGGGGAACAGCTCTATGTGCCTCATCTCGGTGAGGCCCTGCCCGCAGAGCCGCCCGGTACCCCCGCCGGAGCCGGGCCGGCAACGGGTCGGGGTGGCGTGTCCTCGAAGGTCAACATCAATACGGCGACCGTGGCCGACCTGGACGGACTACCGCACGTGGGCCCGATGATGGCCCAGCGCATCATCGATTACCGCACCGCCAACGGCCCCTTCGCCTCCGTGGCGGACCTGCGCAACGTCACGGGCATCGGCGACAAGACCTTCGAATCCCTCAAAGACCTGGTCGGCGTGTGAGGCACGACCTGCGCCTGCTGGCACCGGCAGCAGCCTGCTGGCTGGCGGCCATCGTGCTGGTCGCGGCCCCTGAACTGGCCGGGCCGGTGGGCCTGGCCTGCTGGGGAGCGGTTGCGGTGGGACTGCCCGTGCTGGTCCGGGCTGCCCGTCGCGACACTCGCCCGGGCAAGCGATCGCTCGGGGCCGCGCTGTGCCTGTGCTTTGCTGCCGCAGGGCTGGTCGCCGCGATCGTCGGCGCGTCGGCGCCGGGCCGATTACCGCAGGAGGTGACCGCAGCGGCAGTCGGCCACGACACGGTGCAGGTCACCGCGACTGTGTTGTCGTTGCCGGTCCCGGCAGTGACAAGAGGGCGCGTAGGCAGTCAAGGGAACGGACGAGTGCGGTTTCGTGCAGCGATGCTGAGCCTGACCACGCGTGGAGTCACGGAGACGATCAACGTCCCCGTCGTCGTCTTCGCTCCCGGAAACCCCGAACCGGATCGGGCCGGTGTCGGGCAGATCGGCGCGACGGTGCGGCTGATCGGTACGCTCCGGCTGACGAGCCCCGGAGACGCGGCCACCGCCCTGTTCTTCGCCGACGCGAGGGCGACACCGGTGGCGGAGCCCCCTGCGGTGCTGGGCTGGGCTAACCGGCTGAGGTCCGGCTTCGCGCAGGCCGCACGACAGCTGCCCGGTGATGGCGGGGATCTTCTACCGGGGTTGGCCCTCGGCGACACGAGTGCGGTCGGCCCCGAACTCGACAACCTGATGAAGGCGAGCGCCTTGAGCCACCTGACGGCGGTCTCCGGGGCGAACTGCGCCATCATCATTGCATCGATCATGCTGATCGGGGCGAGGCTGGGCCTGCGCCGACGGTGGCGCATCCTGCTTGCCCTCTGCGCCCTGGCCGGATTCGTTGTCCTCGTCACGCCCGAACCCAGCGTTCTGCGCTCGGCCGTCATGGCGACCATCACCCTGCTCAGCGTCGGAATCGGGCGCCCGGGCCGGGGGATTCCGCTGCTGTGCCTCGCGGTGATCATTCTGCTGTTGACCGACCCGTGGCTGTCACGGAACTTCGGTTTCGCACTGTCGGTCCTCGCCACCGGCGGCTTGATGATCCTGGCCGGACCGCTGGCGCGGCGGCTGGGCACGTGGATGCCGCACTGGCTCGCGGCGGCCCTGTCGATTCCGCTGGCCGCCCAGCTGGCCTGCCAGCCGGTGCTGGTGCTGCTGAACCCGTCCCTGTCGCTGTACGGCGTTCCGGCGAATCTGCTGGCGGGCGCCGCAGCCCCCCTGGCCACGGTGATCGGCCTGGTCGGTTGCCTGCTGAGTCCGGTCCTGCCCCCAGTGGCGACCGTCCTGATCGAGGCAGCGTGGGTTCCGTCGGCCTGGATCGCCGCTGTCGCCAGGACGATGGCCTCGTTGCCGGGAAATCGGTTACCGTGGCCGTCCGGCGCGGGAGGGGCGGTGGCGCTCGCCGTTGTGACCCTGATCGGCTGCGCCCTGATCCTGCGTCGCCGGGACACCGCGCGCACCCGCTGGTCCGCGGCAGGCCTGGCGGTGTTGCTGCTGGCGGTCGGTGGCTACGGGGGAGCCCTCGCCGGGACCGGAATCGGCAGGAGCTTGACCTTTCCACCAGACTGGCAGATTGCAGCCTGCGACATCGGCCAGGGGGATGCGGTCGTCGTGCGTGACGGTGGCCACTACGCCCTCGTGGACGTCGGGCCCGATCCGGCACTGCTGAGCGCATGCCTGACGACTCTGGGCATTTCCCGGATCGAACTGCTCGTCCTCACCCACTACGACCTGGACCATGTCGGCGGGCTCGCCGCCGTGATCGGCCGCGTCGACACGGCGCTGGTGGGACAACCGGAGAACAGCCAGGATGCGGGGCTGCACGAACAACTCGCCACCGGGGGAGCCCTGGTACGACAAACGGCCCACGGCGACGCCGGCGCCCTCGGCGCACTCGACTGGCACATTCTCTGGCCGGAGCGTGGGTCGACGCGCATGCAGACCGGCAATCCGGGGAGTGTGACCATCGCTTTCGCCGGCCGCGGCATCCGATCGATCTTTCTCGGTGACCTGGGCGAAGACGCCCAGAACGCCCTGCTGGCGGCCTCGCCCCCCGGCCGCGTCGACGTCGTCAAGGTGGCCCACCACGGCTCAGCTGACCAGAGCGCCGAGTTCTACGCCGCCCTCGGTGCCCGGGTCGGGCTGGTTTCGGTGGGTACCGGTAACACCTACGGGCACCCGACGCAGCGGCTGCTCGATATCCTCAACCACGAGGGGACGCAGATCGAACGCACGGACGTGCAGGGACTGGTGGTCGTTTCCGCGTCGACGAACGGTGCGCTCTTCGTCTGGTCCGAACGTGACGACGCCGTGGGCGGAGCGGCCCCAGCCGGAATGGACGGCTCGGGTTAAGATTGAAGCTGCACTCGAAGGGAATCGCATGGTCGTGAAAGCAGCAGGTCGGGCGGCGCCCAAGGCAAAGGCGACAGCGCCGAGAACGGTGATACCGCAGTTGTCTTGGCATCAGGTGCGCCCGGCACCGGTCGTGCTGGTCTCCGGAACGGAATCCTTCCTCGCGGAACGGGCGATCCGGCAGCTGCGGGACTTTCTCAAGCTTGAAGACCCGAGCCTGGAGATCAGCGACATCCAGGCCGACAGTTATGCCCCCGGCGAGCTGCTCTCGCTGGCCAGCCCGTCCCTGTTCGGCGAACCACGGATGATCCGGGTGAGCTCGGTCGAGAAATGCAGCGACGATTTCATGGCGGAAGCCATCGACTACCTGGCCAACCCTGCTGACGACACCTACGTCATTCTGCGCCACGGGGGAGGCGTCCGCGGTAAGAGACTCCTTGACGCCATCCGCAGTGGCGCGGGGGCCGGCATCGAGGTCATCTGTGCGGAGCTGAAGAAGGACACAGAGAAATATGAGTTCGCTTCGGCCGAATTCAAGGCCGCCGGCAAGCGCGTCACAGCCGGAGCTCTGCGTTCGATCGTGGGGGCATTTTCCGACGACCTCGCGGAGCTGTCGGCGGCATGCCAGCAGCTGATTTCGGACGCCACGTCAGAGGTGACCGAGGTGACGGTCGATCGCTATTACGGCGGTCGCGTTGAAACCAATGCGTTCAAGGTTGCGGATGCTGCGATCGCCGGACGTAACGGGGAAGCCCTGCTCACCCTCCGCCACGCGCTGGCATCCGGTGCCGATCCGGTGCCGATCGTGGCTGCCTTCGCGAGCAAGATCCGCACGATGGCCAAGGTTTTCGGAGCCCGTGGCTCATCAGCCCAACTCGCCTCGCAGCTCGGACTCGCCCCCTGGCAGGTGGAACGAGCGCAACGCGACCTGCGCGGCTGGACGGATGAGGGGCTCGCGCAGTGTATCGAAACCCTCGCTGAGACGGATGCCGGTGTGAAGGGCGCGGGACGAGACCCCGTTTTCGCCCTGGAGCGCCTGATCGGAGTGATCGCGCGCCGAGGCCGCACCTGATGTGTCAGGGGCGATCCGGAGCGGTGACGGCGATCGTCACACCGGCACGTTGCAGATACAGCCAGACGCCCTGATCGAAGGCCGGGTTCCCGCAAATATCTGCGGTGACCCGAACCGGGATCACGGATGCCGTTCCGGCCACGTCTGCCGGCCGAGACTGCGCTTCGAATGATGACGGCAGGGTGGGACAGTATTCCAAAACCACGCGCCCGGTCGGATCCGAGAACTGGACGGTCACTGTTTGGTCCGGCGCCGGGACGAAGAGTCGAAACATGACCATGCCCAGAACTCCGAGGAGTCCCACACCCACGATCAGCGCGGCTGCGGGCAGCGCCAAGCGGCTGCGTCCACCGCCGGCCGATGGTGCCGACGCAGCACGCGCCGCCCGGAGGGCGACCGCTGCCGACAGCGCGCCACCTGCGACGAGGAAGACAAGGCTGATCAGGCCCAGCACCGGCCAGATCGCTCCGACGGTCTCCATGGTCGGTGCGAACATGACACACAGGACCACCACCGTCGCGGCCAGCGCGGCGACCGCCACCAGGATCACCGACTGCGCCGGTCGCGGGCTGGACATGGGGGGACGGGGGGAAGTTTCATTGCTGATCACGGCGTCATCCTAGCGCTGGGATGTTGCGGTGGATCCGTCCCAAAAGGGGACAAAAAACGGCCCTGCCGGGAGGCGAGGGCCGTTCTGAGTGATCGACGTCTGTCGATCGAGCGAAGCAGGATCAGACGAGAGCGGAAACGGCCTTCGCGATAGCCGACTTCTTGTTCGCTGCCTGGTTCTGGTGGATGACGCCCTTGCTGACGGCCTTGTCGAGCTTCTTCGACGCAACGGCCAGGCTGACGACAGCCTTGTCCTTGTCGCCAGCGGCAACAGCGGTACGAGTCGCGCGGATGGCCGACTTGAACTCGCTCTTGACGGACTTGTTGCGCTCCTGAGCCTTCTTGTTGGTGCCGATTCGCTTGATCTGCGACTTGATATTTGCCACGTTTATACGCTTTCGTTAGATTCTGGTTGGGAGTGCCGTTGAGCGATAGAGGGCGCTGCTACGGCGATAATCGTATGGGGTGGGACCCAACACGCAAGTCAACGGCCAACGATACCAGCAAGTCGGCCGCTTCAACAATCAGCCGCTGGAATCCGCGAAATAATCAGGCTCGGACAACGTCGCGGCGATGGCCAGCAGGTTCGCGCTGAAGAGTTCGGGCTGGACCAGGCTGACCAGGTGCGTCGCACCGGGCATCACGATCAGGGTGCCCCGACGGCAGGCTGCGAGAAAGCGTCGCTCATGGAGTCGGAAGTGGTCATGGGATCCATTGATCAACCAGATCGGACCGGAATACCTCCTGAGGCTGCGCAGCGGGGTCAGGCGTCCGGTTGCCAGCAGGCCGGCATCCATCACGTCGAGGGCGACTCCTCCTGCCATGACGTCGAGAACCCCTTGCGGCGGCAGGAAGGCCCGGGCGAACACCCGGTGCAAGAACAGGCCCCGATCCGGTAGCCGACGGATGCCACGGGCCAAGGCCCGGTAGCCACCGAGCAGCGGACCCCGAGGAAGGGCGCTGCAGGAGGCGGCGACCAGACCGATCACCCGGCCGGGGTGATCAGCAGCGTAGTCGATGGCCCAGTACCCGCCGAGGGACAGCCCGACAAGGAGCACACGTCCGCCCAGGGCGGTGACACCTTCATCGATAACCCTCCGCGCCGCGTCGGCAGTGAAAGGTTGCCCTGATCGGGCGCCGTGGCCCGGCAGGTCCACGGCGATGGCCCGGTGCCCACGCCGGCGAAGGTTTTCGAGCTGGTGCCGCCACATCGACGATGACGTGCGGATGCCGTGCACCAGCAGCACGGAAACCGGTTCGGCCACCCCCGCCGTGTTCGTTGATCGGGGCAGTGATTCATCTCCCGGCGAGTCCATCCGGTCAGCATAGCCAGCTGCGCCGTCAAACCGGTCCCGGGTGCGGGTGAATAGAGTGGGGCGATGACTGAACTGACTGCAATCATCAATGCCCATGTGGTTCCCGTTGCACGTGCCGCCTTCGACGGCGGCGCCATCCTGTTGCAGGACGGCCGGATCGTGGGCCTCGGCGCCGACGTGGTGGTTCCGCCAGGGGCGAGGATCATCGACGCCGCCGGAAAATGGGTGCTGCCCGGCTTCATCGAGTCCCACGGCCATGTCGGGATCCACGAGGAAGCCAACGGC
>Ga0209023_10000678_pt1 | contig 50088 bp, 39 predicted proteins | sample LakOneMetagenome_FD_187468 | JGI IMG/M metagenome (GOLD analysis project Ga0209023, IMG submission 187468) | Freshwater and sediment microbial communities from Lake Erie, Canada (SPAdes) (version 2) | ecosystem: Environmental > Aquatic > Freshwater > Lentic | place: Lake Erie, Canada... | reverse complement strand
GACAACAGTATAAATATGTACAACTACTATGGCTAAATGTATTTCAGCTGATAGTCTGGGTTCAAAAATTATTTACACATGTGTAATAATTAAATGATACTAACTCGTAGTTTGTGTTTTTATGAATGTCCCTATACATACTAACGGAATTTGTCTATATTTACCCTTAATTATTAGATTTATATTTAAAATATCATTCAACCGTACATCCGGTTCAGTGAGCATCTTATTGACTATTATAACAACTGCATAAAATACCGCGTAGATAATGACTAAAATTACTTTTATGAAAAAGCTGGCACTTGTATCTTTTTTTGTTGCATTGACAGCAGGTGCATTTGCACAAACCGTATCATTCTCATTAACTACACCTCCGTGTAATAATAATGGTTTGCTCAGGTCAAATTATACAGGACTAACATCCCCGCTAACAATTACCTACACCACTTACGGTTCTTCAGGTGCTACCTTTGTGCATACAGGTGTCACCTCGCTGTTTGATGACATTGTTGGTTATTCCGGAGGTCCTATATCATTAACAGCGGTAGATGCTACGGGTGCTAGCGTTTCAGGGTTTTATGCCGGAGCTGGTCCGTTTGCCATCACTACAACAGTAGGCAATGGCATTTGCCCGGTACTTGATACGGCTACTGCTGATGCAACTGGTGGCACTGCTCCTTATTCTTATCAGTGGTATAATGCAAGTACTATGGGCATTATAGGTACAGGTCCTTCTATCACCCAGCCATCTGGTATCTACGGTGTTACCGTAACTGATGCTGCAGGTTGTGTTTATGGTTCTATGGTCGATAATATTACTGCAGTTCTTTCAACCATACCTACATTCACTGTAAGTGTTACTCCTACTACTGCAAATTGCATAGACGGTACAGCAACAGCAATGATCTCTACAGGCGCAGTATTCCCTGTAAGCTATATGTGGTCTACCGGAGCTGCCACAAGCTCAATAATTGACCTGGTTACTAACTTTTATGATGTTACCGTTACTGATGCCGTAGGTTGTACAGCATCTGGTTCTGCATATGTGCCCCAGTCTATTGTCATTACGGCCCCAGTTACCGCTACTGCCGCTACTTGTACTGCTGCCGATGGCATGATCAGCGCAACTGGTGGCGGTGGAGTACCTCCTTACAGCTATATCTGGAGCAATGGAGGAACTACACAAACACAAACAAACATCCCGGCTGGCTTTTACGATGTTTTTGTAACTGACGCGAACGGTTGTATCGGCTTTGACAATGGTGGCGTAGGTGCTACAACCCCTATCGCATTTTCATACTCTACGACACCGACAATGTGCAACGCGCCTACCGGCACTGCCACTTTAAGCGTGTTTGGCGGCACTCCTCCTTACTCAGTTATGTGGTATACCACACCTGCACAAACCGGATTCAGCGCAATAACGCTGGGACAAGGCACTTATGAATTCCATATCACTGACGGCCTGGGTTGTGAGCAAACTGGCAATGCTACAATACCTGCCGTAGATATGATCAGTGCAAGCTTTATTTCCACTCCATCTATCTGCACATTATCTACAGGTACTATGACAGCATATCCTGTAGGTGGCGTTGCTCCTTATCATTTCTTATGGAGCAATGGCGCTACTACAGCAACAATGACCGGTGCGCCAACAGGCATGTATCATGTAACAATAACTGATACGCTCGGTTGTAAAGCTAAGTTCGACCAATACTTGCCACAAAACTCTTCAATTGGTGTTGGTATAGTATCAACACTCCCTACTTGCGAATTCATAAATGACGGTTCTATCACCGCCGTTCCTTTTGGCGGCACGCCTCCTTATTTCTATTCGTGGACCGGTGGCGGTTCAACACCGGTTATCATCAGCCTTCCTCCTAAGATCCCATATTGGGTGACCGTAACGGATGCGCTAGGCTGCTCTGCTACAACCGGCACTACACTTGGTTACGACACAACTAACAATTGCTACTGCACCATAGCAGGGACCGTTTACAACGATGCAAACGGCAACTGCCTGCAGGATATCGATGAGCCGGGAGTAAAGAATGTACAGATCCACATCAGCGGCCGAGGATATACTTATACCGATAGCCTTGGACGTTACGCTTATGATGTTCCTTCAGGCACTTATACTGTGACTGAAATCCTGCCTCCTTATGGCCACCTCTCTGTTTGCCAGGCAAACAATATCTCAGTAACGTCTGTAGGCGGCATTGGTTGCATTTTACCTGTTGATTTTGCAAATTCAATTGATACAGTCAATGATATTCATGTAAGCACTTGGGACTATACTCAGCCTGTTCCTGGTCAGAAATATACACAGGTTACTATTGTAAGCAATCGCGGTTCAGCCGAAGAGCCTTCAGTTATTGCCACTTACGCACACGACAATAAGTTCTTTGCGCCATTGTCTTTTGTACCAAATGTATACTTCCATAAAGGCTCATTCTACACATATAACACTATTGACAGCTTCCCGTTATTGAACCCGGGTAATACACAGGCTTTCCTCACTAATTTCAATGTCCCTACGAACATACCGATTGCTACAAATGTAACATTCAATGACACCGTTCTGTCCGGAGTAGGTAGCTTGGCATTTGACGTTACGCCTTCAGATAACATCAGGAAGTTTATTACAACCGTAGGCGCTTCCGCTGCTGCTAACTTCACTGAAGTTTATCCTCGCGGCGCAGGAACTCCGGGCATTATCTCTACTTCTGATACTGTACTTGAGTACATGGTGCATTTCCAGAACACAGGAAACACAATGGCAGAAAATGTAAGAGTTGTGGATACATTGGACGACAACCTTGATTGGACATCACTGATGCCCCTTTACACATCTGCACCTTGTCACGTAACTGTTGATCAGAGCGGCACAAGAAAAGTGGCTACCTTCATGTTTAACAATATCGATCTTCCAACCATGGGCAACGAACCGATTACGAGCAACGGATTGGTTACTTTTAGTATCAAAACGCGTAGTGGCCTTGCGGTAGGCTCTCAATTCAAAAACAGGGCCTCTGTTTATTACGACTACCATACACCGGAAAGAACAAATCAGACATTGAATACACTGTCTTCTGTTCCTCCTATTGACAACGTAAATACAACAGCAGCAGCTAACAACGGTTCTTTCTCAATATTCCCTAATCCGGCAACAATGACATTCAACGCAGTGATCAACAGCGCAGTTGCAGGTGCAGCTAATATCACCATTACAGACGTTAGTGGCAGAACAGTGTTTGCAAATACAATTACTGTGAAGAAAGGCGCACAAACTATTTCAATGGATGCTAACCAGTTCACTTCTGGTATGTACTTTGTAACATTCAACCAGGATGGCAAGTCACAAACACAGAAACTGGTTGTGATAAAAGAATAATTAATTCTCTTTCATTTATTCAAAGCCCGTTCCGCTCAGGAACGGGCTTTATTGTATCAGGAATACCAGTATCCAGCATCAAACATCCAGTATCCCTTTCCATCCCTTATCTTTGCCGCATGGCGAAATTCTTCTTAAGGAAAAAAATAGGCGACAGAGTAGTAAATGGCCACCCATGGATATTTGGCAACGAACTTGGCGATAGTGATGGCACCGCAGAACCCGGCGATATAGTTGAAGTATATTCTTACAATGGTTCTTTTGTGGGTAAAGGCTACATAAACCCGGCTTCCCAGATACGTATCCGCCTGCTTACGCGCGATAAACGAGAAGCAATTGATGAGCAGTTCTTTTACAATAAAATAAATGATGCCTGGAAGTACCGTCAGCAACTTGGGTACATAGAGAACTGTAGGCTCATATTCGGTGAGGCTGACCAGTTACCTGCATTGATTATCGACAAATTCAATGACTACCTGGTTATCCAGACATTAGCACTTGGTATAGAAAAATGGAAAGATGCCATTGTTGCTGCCTTAAATAAGATATTCAGCCCTAAAGGTATCTACGAGCGCAATGATGTGCCTGTACGTACACTTGAAGGTATGGAACAGAAGAAAGGATTTTTGTCCGCTCCTTTTGACACAAACATCATACTCAATGAGAATGGCCTCAAATTTCATGTAGACATAGAGAATGGTCAAAAGACAGGCTATTTCCTCGATCAGCAGGATAACAGGCGCGCTATAGCACATGTAGTAAAGGATGCTGATGTACTCGAAGCATTTTGCTATACTGGCACATTCTCCCTGCATGCCGCACAATACGGCGCCAAAAGCGTTCTTGGCCTTGATATATCGCAAAACGCAGTAGACATCGCACGCAAGAATGCTACGCTTAACGGATATGAGAACATCTGTAAATTTGAAGCAGAGAATGCATTCGATAAGTTGAAGCTGTGGTCGAAAGAAGGGAAACAGTATGACGTCGTAATGTTGGACCCCCCTGCATTTACCAAGAGCCGGGAAAACATCCAGAAAGCCATCACAGGCTACAAGGAAATCAACCTTCGTGCGATGAAGCTGATAAAACCCGGTGGTTACTTGGTAACAGCGTCCTGTACGAACCTGGTATCTCCTGAAGTATTCCTGGATACCATAGATGCAGCGGCTAAGGACGCCAAACGTATACTACGCCAGGTAGAATGGCGAACCCAGGCATCAGACCACCCGATCATCCGCAATATACCATCTACACAATATCTCAAGTTCCTTATAGCACAGGTGTTGTAAGACTTGATATCCATATAAAAGCCCTTCCTTAATTAAAGGAAGGGCTTTATCTTAGGTGAACATTTAGAATTTATTTATAACCTGCCTGATGGCTACCAGCTTTTCCAGCAATGGCTCCAGCAACGCCAGGTTCAGCATATTAGCGCCGTCTGATTTTGCATGTGCCGGATCAGGATGCGTTTCTATGAATAGCCCGTCAGCGCCAACAGCTATGCCTGCGCGGGCTATAGTTTCTATCATCTGAGGGTTACCGCCCGTCACGCCACTTGTCGTGTTTGGTTGTTGCAGGGAATGCGTACAATCCAGTATTACCGGCACCTTCAGCTTCTGCATCACAGGAATGGCCCTGTAATCAACTATCAGATCATGGTAACCAAACATAGTGCCCCTGTCCGTAAGCATGATCTTATCATTACCGCTCTGCTGTATCTTGTCTACTGCAAAGCGCATAGACTCAGGAGACAGGAATTGGCCCTTCTTCACATTTACAACCTTACCCGTTTGTGCAGCCGCTATCAATATATCCGTTTGCCTGCAGAGAAAGGCAGGTATCTGCAATACATCTACATACTCAGCAGCCATGGCTGCTTCATCTGCTGCATGTATATCTGTTACCAGCGGCACATTGAATGCATCTCTGACCTTACTCAGTATCTTTAATGCAGCCTCATCGCCAATGCCGGAAAAACTATCCAGTCTGCTGCGGTTTGCCTTTCGGTATGAGGACTTAAAGATCAACGGCACTTTCAGTCTTTCACATATGCGTACCACCTGTTCTGCAGTCTTCATAATTACTGATTCACTTTCTATCACACATGGACCAGCCATGATGAAGAAGTTCTTATCGCTATTATTCTGTCCTTTGAACAACTCTTGTGTAAATGGATACATGATACTGTTATTGTAATGATTATTGTTTCAAGTTACTTCATTTCCTAGCACTCGCTCAGGCTGATAGGTATATGGAGTGCCAACCCGCCTTCCGCAGTCTCTTTATACTTATGGTTCATATCCAGCGCGGTATGCCACATAGTGTTTACTACTGCATCCAGTGATATGAGTGCATTTGCGTGGTTGCTTTGTAGTGCCAGTTGTGTCGCAGTTATAGCCTTTATAGCTCCCATCGTATTGCGCTCTATGCAAGGCACCTGCACCAGTCCACCAACAGGATCGCAGGTGAGGCCGAGGTGATGCTCCATAGCTATTTCGGCAGCCATCAGGCTCTGCTCCACACTGCCGCCAAGCGCTTCTGTAAGCCCTGCCGCAGCCATAGAAGATGATACTCCTATCTCTGCCTGGCAACCGCCCATAGCTGCTGACAGTGTAGCTCCCTTCTTGAATATACTGCCTATCTCGGACGCAGTTAGCAGGTACTTTATGATCTTTTCATCGGTATAGCCATCGCAGAAAGCTATGTAGTACATAAGGACTGCAGGCACTACACCAGCAGCCCCATTAGTAGGCGCTGTAACCACCCGGCCAAATGCTGCATTCTCCTCGTTTACCGCAAGTGCGAAACAGCTTACCCAGTCCAACGTATACTTGAACGAATTACCGCCACTCCTGATCACCTGTATCCACTCGTCAAAGTTGTTGTATGTCTTTCCTTCGGTTAATTTCTTATTCAGGTCATTTGCCCGGCGGGATACATTCAGTCCACCTGGCAATATACCTCCTATATGTGCACCGCGATATACACAGTCAGCCATCGCGTGCCATATGGCCAGTACCCCCTTGTTGGTCTCCTCTACACTGCGCCATATCTTCTCATTTTCCATTACCACATCAGAGATGGGCAATCCCGTTTTCTCGCAGGCTGCCTGCAGATATTCTGCTTTCTCAATAGGGTAAGGCAACTGCACGAATCCGTCACCGCCACTTTCTTCACCTTCCTTAACCACAAAACCACCACCTATAGAATAGTACGTTTCCGCTATCTCGTCACCATCGGCAAACGAGCATAGGAATGTGACTGCATTAGGATGATATGGCAAGCTTTCCTCAAAGAGGAACACCAAGTCCAGCATGGGGTCGAAAGATATGATGTGCTTACCGTCAAGGTTCAGCTTGCGTGTTTCTGTTATCTGCTCTACGCGGGGTGTTACCTCGTTCACATCAAACGTCACCGGATCTTCACCACACAAACCCAGCAATACGGCTACATCGGTACCGTGACCCTTGCCTGTCTTTGCCAGCGAGCCATACAGCAATACCCTTACCGACAATACCTTATCAAGGCCCTTCCTATTTAAAGTTGCTAAGAAACGCTGTGCTGCACGCCATGGTCCTAATGTATGTGAACTGCTTGGACCTATTCCTATCTTAAAAATATCGAAAACTGATATACTCTCTCTTATCAATGCGCTAAATTAAATTTGGGGAAACGTATGTTCCCCCAAAGATAACAAAAGATGTAAACCGAAAACCGCGTCCCATAAAGGAGAATGTTAATTTCTCAGGCTTCTTTTTGCAAGTGCTGCAAGGGAAACCCCTTTTGGAGTTTGGGGCTTATGGCATCAATACTGAGTTGATAACGTGGATCACACCGTTCTTCTGGTATACATCCTTGATCGTAACTGTAGCCATGCCACCTTTTGAGTCCTTTATCATAAGGTTCTTGCCTTTCATCATTACAGTCAGATTTTCTCCCTGCACAGTAGTCAGTGTTGCAGAACCACCACCGGCTTTTATCTTGGCAGCTATTGCCTTAGAGTCCATGCTGCCTGATACTACGTGGTAGGTAAGTATTTTGGTCAATGTTGCTTTGTTTTCCGGTTTTACCAGGTTGTCTACAGTGCCTGCAGGCAGTTTACCAAACGCTTCGTTAGTAGGAGCGAATACCGTGAATGGGCCGGGGCTGGACAGTGTTTCTACAAGGCCTGCTGCCTTTACTGCTGCTACCAGCGTAGTGTGGTCTTTAGAGTTAACAGCGTTCTCAACGATGTTTTTAGTAGGATACATAGCAGCGCCGCCTACCATTACAGTTTTCTGTGCGAAGCTTGTTGTAGTGTTGCCTGCTATCAAAGCCATTGCAAATACCGGGATCAAAAGAATACGTTTCATAAAATTGTTGTTTTTTTGTTTGGTTAAAAATTGTTTACCTATACACTTACGGCGGCTTTTGCATTTTGGTTTTGCAGTTTTTAAAAAAATCTAAAAATATTTACCGCCCTCGTGTACAGTAATACAGTCAATTGCAGATAACAATTAAGATAGTTAGCTCTTTTTCATAATTTACAACACAATCCATTATATGATCATAGACCGCCTGGAGCATGCCGCCCGTTACTATTCCATTCATGCCCGAATAGAGGCTGCATTTAATTACCTGAAGACCACTAACCTTGCCAATATAGCCCCGGGCAAGTATACCATAGATGGCGATAACCTGTTTGCCATAGTACAGGAATATGATACTATGGACAGTGCCGCCGAGCAAATGGAAGCACACCGTAAGTATATAGATGTGCAGTACATGATAGCCGGAGCCGAGCTGGTGGGCCATGCCCTGCTGAATGGCCAGGCAATATCAAAAGAGTACGATGCTGCAACAGACTTCCTGCTCTATGCAGATACACCTTCCTTCTTTACCCGTATGGATGCCGGCACCTTTATGGTCTTCTTCCCTACTGATCTGCATATGCCATGTATAAAAGATGGTGATACGGCAAAAGTGAAGAAAGTAGTGGTGAAGGTGCTGTTCTAAGCTGGATCAGGCTATTATATCAGAAAATCATACTTACATTTATCACCTGATCATCCGGAATATGAAAAGCTTCTTTTTATCGTTAGGGTTATGTACAATGCTCGCTGCAACCGCGTTCGGGCAATACACCGCTATGCCTGTATATGACCAGTACATCCTCAAGGCAGAAGGCTTTTACAATGACAATAAATTTGGAGCATCTGCCCACGCCTACTCTTCCGGTTTCGAGCGAGTGGGATGGAATGCACCTGTCAAAGACAAGTATAATGCAGCCAGGTCATGGGCTTTGTCTAAAGTCCCGGATAGTGCTTTTTTCTACTTACAAAACATAGCAGCATTACAGCGTTTCGATAATTTGGACAAAATATCGAACGATCAGAGCTTCAATTCATTACACGAGGATGAGCGGTGGAAGCCACTGCTGAAACAGGTGAAGAAAAATAAAAAAAGGCAACACAGACACAAGCCGCTGAATTAATCCAGCTTCCATGTGGGCCGCTCGAAGTGGCAGGTATAGCCATACGGATTTCTTTGCAGGTAATCCTGGTGCTCCGCTTCTGCATTCCAGAAGGCTGTAGCAGGCACTACTTCTGTAACCACCTTACCGGGCCATTTGCCCGATGCATTCATTTCGGCTATCAGTTCTTTTGCAGTATGCTGCTGCGCTTCGTCTAAATAGAAAATAGCAGAGCGATAAGAAGTACCTACGTCATTGCCTTGCCTGTTGCGGGTAGTGGGGTCATGTATCTGGAAGAAATACTCCAATAGCTTGCGGTAGGACAGCTTTGCCGGATCAAACACGATCTCTATGCCTTCCGCATGTGTGCCATGATTACGGTACGTAGCATTGGGCACATCGCCGCCTGTGTAACCGACCACGGTAGATATAACACCCGGATAATGACGTATCAGTTCTTCTACTCCCCAAAAGCAACCTCCTGCCAAAATAGCTTTTTCAGTATTCATGTAACTCAGTTTGATCAATTAAAGTTAAGGGAGAAACTCGCAATTGCAGTCATAAATTATAGTATCAACAAACAAGACGGATCCCCTGATGGAGACCCGTCTTACTAATATATTCTTATAGATTATTTACCTGCCATTGCCTTACCCCTTGTAGGTACCGGCTCACCATAGCTGTAGTAGCCATCAGCATCCCTGATGATGTAGCCCGGCTGATAACATGCCGTTGCATTGTTGGCTGCATTTCTCTTGCAGTATGCTCCTTTATCTTCACCTTTTACCACTACAGTACGTACCTTGAATTTCACCACCTCGCCCGGCATAGGGCCGGTAGGGCCGTAAATAACCGGGTCGCCCATTGGTTTCTGATCTTCACCATCTGTGGTCTTGTAGCAAGATACAGAGCGCCTGCCCGGCATTATGGTACATACCTGGTATGGCACCATGCGGCACGCAGTGATACTGCTTGACGTTGTGCGGTTCACCGCCTTTGTGGTGGTGGTTTTGTGCTTTACAACTGTTTTCTTCTTCGTCGTGGAAACGTCACACTTCGTTTGTGCTTCTGCTCCGCTATATGCAAACAGCGCTATGGCCATCGCTATCAATACTTTTTTCATGACTATTAGTTTTTTTGGTTAACAAATCTCACTCCTACTTCGTTGCTACCTTGGTCACCACTGTTTTAGTAACTACTGTTTTAGTGCTTCCTGCTTTGGCAGGCGTTGCACTGGCGGTTACCGGTGTGGTACTCACTGTTTTCTTAGCTGTCTTCTTATGGTGTACGCAGCAGGTGTAGTATCCACCCTGCTCCTTGCACACCTGGTAGGTATCGCTTGATTTTGTTGTGGCGCTGGCAGTACCATTAGCTTTCGCCTTCTTCGCCGCCGGTGGGCAGGTACATTTCTTTGTAGTAGTTTGCGCCTGTGCACCGGAAAAGGATATCCCTGTCAGTAAAAGCGCTATTATTATCTTTTTCATATCGTTTCTGTTTTGCAGTTTTGAACTGATACCTAAGCATAAGTAAAAACCGTTCCACGATGGGCTAATGAAAGATAAGACGTACAGCGCTATTCTGCTTTTCGGTAGGGAAACATACAATCAGGCAATATATTCCCCTTTGTGAGTAAGGTGTCAGTGTAGTCGCCCATCGTAAAAATATTGTTAAATGACATGCTTTGAGTAATTTTTTCAGCTGCCGCCCCGTCGTTTTGTTCGTTTTTTCTGTCATTTTTTCAAGATTATCGTCTGGCATTTTGTTTGAAGTAAACTTAGCGAACCTTAAAAAAAAGGAGGATATTATGAACACGCTAATGAAAAGAACAAACGGTAATGGCAACGTGCCAACAGCGACATTCAGTGGTCTGGTCGATAAACTCTTCCAGAACAATTTTAACCGCATGCTCGATGACGATTTCTGGGGCGCGGGCAGCGTAGTCCAAAGTGCGCAGGCGCCGGTGAACATCAGGGAAACGGACAAAAGCTTCGAACTCGAGTTGGTCGCCCCGGGGTCTAAAAAAGAAGACTTCCGCATCAGCATCCACAGCGACACCCTCACGATCGCCTTTGAGCACAACGAGGAACAAAACAAAGACAACAAAGAACAGGGATGGGTACGCAGGGAATACCTGAAAAGGTCCTTCACCCGCACCTTCAGCCTCGATGATGCCATTGACGCCGGCAAGATACAGGCGAAATATACCGATGGCATATTGCACCTGCACCTGCCTAAAAAAGAAGGCGCACAGGCTGTCTCCCGTACTATAGAGATCGGGTAAGCAGATGCAGGTTTCAGACTGAGCAGGCGGCGGCAATGCCGCCTGTTTTTATGATGAACAAAAATGACATGCTATGGAAACAACATTTAAGATCTCCGTGCAGATCAGGACATTAAAAGGCATGAAAGAGATCGGCAGCTTCCAGATGGGCAGCAGTGCCGATTTGGCAAAAAACACTTTCAATAGCCTGAAGGGTGATCCCCTGCTGGCAAACACCGCTTATCTCCGTATGGACCTTGTGAAAGAAGGCGAATGGTACCTGCCCGTATGCATCAGCAGTATAGGGTGTACGCTCGATGAGTATACCGAAAACTGTAGGATCATCACGCGCGATGCATACAAGTACTTTACACTGGAGCAACCCATCAACGACTCCCCCGAACCCTGAACAACATGCAACACCCGAACTCAAATATTCTTGACGACAGGCGCATAAAGCTCCTGAACTTCCTGCTGCAGAAGAATAAGATACCGGAGAACGGCGACTTCAACCTGCAGGATATCATTGCCACCATACCACCTGATGAATACCGGGAACTCTTTGCCGATAACCGCGAGTTTGAAAGTGTATGGAAGGACATAGACATCTCAGACTCACTGGAGAAATTCCTTATAGAGAACGGCCTGGCAAAAGCGAACGGCAACCACTTGCAGCTCACCGGCCTCAGGGGCAGAGATCTGCAGAAGCAGGGCAGCTATGGAAAGCTGCTGGAAGATGAGCGCTACATAACCAGCGAGGCGCGCCGCGTAAGCGAGCTGGAACTGGAGGCAGACAGGATGTATCACCGCCAGTACCGCACTAACCTGCTGATAGCCGTCGGCACAAGCATTGCAGGCCTATACTACCTGCTAGAGATTCTCAACGGCTTCTTCGGCTTCTATCATTATGCCCACTGATCAGGCTACAATAGTACAACCAAGTGCAATTGTCAACAATGAGGAAGCCATTCTATTTTATCGGCCTAAATCTAAATAAGCAGATAAATTTCAATAACTTTAAGCTTCAAAATACCCTACTATGAAAAAGATATACCTGCTGCTTACCGCTGCATCTTGCATTCTTGGCATTGCATCCTCCGTTACGGCACAAACCATTTCAACATTTGCAGGTACTGCTACGGCCGGATTTAGTGGCGATGGCGGACCGGCTACTGCTGCCCAGATCAAAGACATATACGGAGTAGGCACCGACAATGCCGGAAACGTCTATATCGCTGACCGGGGTAACAACCGCATCCGGATGGTGAATAGTGCCGGGCTGATCAGCACAGTAGCCGGTGATGGTGTGGCAGGCAGCTCGGGTGACGGTATGCCGGCTACCGCGGCCAGCTTGAATGCGCCCACGGGAGCGGCAGTAGATAACCTGGGCAACCTCTACATCGCAGACAATCTGAATAACCGTATCCGGATGGTAAATGCATCCGGCATGATCAATACGGTAGCAGGTGGCGGATCATCGATGGGTGATGGCGGGCCTGCAGTTGGCGCTGACATCGGCTACCCGATCGGAGTTACGGTTGATCGCAAGGGTAATTTCTATATTGCAGACCAGCTCAACAGCAGTGTTCGTAAAGTGAATGCTTCAGGAATTATAAGCACCATTGCCGGTATACCTTCGTCGCCGGGCTACAGCGGCGATGGCGGGGCAGCTACTGCTGCCCAGTTAAACACGCCAAGAGGTGTAGCCATAGACCGCATAGGCAATATTTATATTGCCGACATTGGCACCGGCGGTATCCGTAAAATTGACACCTTTGGTATCATCAGCACCCTTGCCGGCGCTGCTTACAGCCCTACCGGCGTGGCAGTTGACGGATATCTCAACGTCTATTTTTCTGACTACGGCACACATCGTATCCTCAAGGTAGATACCTTCGGCGTTGTGAGCACTGTAGTGGGTACCGGCACAGCCGGCTACAGCGGAGACGGCGGCCCTGCTACTGCCGCTCTCATCAACAAGCCTAACAACATTGCTGTTGATGCCTATGGCAGGATGTATATTGCCGACTATGCCAACAACTGCGTGCGTGCACTGGATTGTATCATAGCCCCATACTTAACGCCCCTCTCTGGTCTGGATTCTGTGCTTACAGGCAGCTCCATCACACTTACTGCTGCACTTGGCGGCGGCTCATGGACAGCTTCCAATACGCATGCATCCGTATCTGCGAGTGGTGTGGTAACGGGTGTAACACCCGGCATCGACACCATCATGTACACCGTAGCAAATGCATGTGGCAGCGCTTCCAGGTCCATGATAGTAAAAATAAATTCCGACGCTTCGTTTACACGGGAGCTGGCATCTATTGCAGAAAAGGTAACCATATCACCCAACCCTGCTACAGACAACATTCTTGTGCAACTGGACAAAGGAACCATAAAACATGTAGCCATAACAGACATCCGTGGCAGGCAGTTGCTTGATCAGGCAGCTGACGCACCTACACTACAGATCTCTGTATCGGGCTATGCACCGGGCATATACTTTATCAGCGTGAACGGGCAAAAAAAGATCAGCCTGGAAAAGCATTGATGCAATAAACACTCCGGCTCAGCAACACCAATAGTTACTTCTTCCGGCCAACGAATCTTATTACCGAGCCTTTGCCATTGTGATAGGCGCCTTCGTTCAATTCTATTTCCTGTTCCTCCAGCAGCAGTACTTCGTAATTGGCAAAGCCGGCGCTGAGCTCTGATTTGGCATACAGCATGCCTATATCCTTGGGGCCTCCTATGTTGGGATCGGCAGCAATATAGGCCAGGTGGCTTTTGCTGAATGCCTCAAAAATAATGACGCCTCCGGGCTTCAGCCAGCCGTCCATCAGCTTATGGAAACCTGCTTTCTTATCCGCATCAAAGTGGGCATAGATGAGGCCTATGGCATCAAAGCTTGCCGGTTCGAATGCCAGGTCGGCGAGGTCACTGACAATATATTCTATGGTCACATTCCTTTCTTTGGCAAGGGCCAGCGCCTTACTCCGTCCTTCAGCACTCTGGTCGAATGCGGTAACGGCCCAGCCAAGCTGTGCTGCATATACGCCATTCCTGCCCTCGCCGTCAGCCGGCATTAGTATTGATCCCGGCGGGTATTTGGATAACCATTCTTTGAAAAACAGATTAGGCTCCTTGCCATAGGCAAATTGCTCCTCGCTGTACCTTTCATCCCATTTGTTGCTCATTGGTATCTATTTTTTTGGCTATCCCCTGTCCACTGTATAATTCAGTTCTGTTACCCCGCTGGTAAATGGCCTGGTCGTTACCAGGTTCAGTTTTATTTTGTCCTTGATGTCTGTGAACAATGGTATGCCTTGTCCCAGCACTATCGGGTTCACAAACAGCCAGAAGCCGTCTATCAGGCCCAGTTGTAGGAGTGCATGTGTGGCAGTGGGGCTGCCAAAAAGCAGTAGCTCTCTGCCGGGCTGTTGCTTTAGTTTATTTATGCTGTCGGCAATGTTGTCGCTGATTATGGTTGTGTTGGGCAGGCTCGCATCCTTCATGGTTGTGGATAGCACAACTTTGTGCGCGTGCTTGTACCAGGCTGAATGTTCTTTGTCGTGCTTGCTGGCATCCGGCGCATCTGCTGCGGTGGGCCAGTAGCCTTCCATCATTTCATAAGTTTTCCTGCCGTATAGTGCGGTGTCGGTATCGCCTATCCGCTTGCCTACATGATCAAATATTTCTTCATCAACTTTTATCCAGTTCATTTCCCCGTTCGGCCCGGCTACAAAGCCGTCGAGCGATATGTGCATAAATGAAATTATCTTTCTCATAGTTCTGTTTTATTTGCTCCATCCAAATTTACTTATTTACTAATTATCATAGCAAATTATAAGCTTTTAGAAGAGCTCGCTAACAGCAAGCTAATTCCTACTAGGGACGGCAGAGGGTTAAATAACAAAAGGCTACCAGTTGGTAGCCTTTTGTTATTTTTTCTTCTTGCCATTATCTTCCTTTGACATTTTCTTGTAACCATCCTTCACCTGTTTCTTTACGTCTGCTATCTTCCTCTCTTTCGGTAATGCTTCAGGTGATTTGCCGACGTTCTTTTGAACAATCTCCCTTACTTCTCTGCCAACATTAAAATGTGTTTTTTCTAAAGCGTTCTGACCTGTAATATTTTTGCTCTTGATCCTCTCCTCTGTCTGTGTAACTCGGAATAAGTTTGCTGCCAATTCCGTCCTTCCCATGTGATCTGCTAATGTTGTTTTGCTATCTATGTTTCTCTTCTTTTTTAAATCCCAGTTATTCATATTATACATCCCTAAAAAACCAGCATTTTGAAATCGCGCATAATCAGTGACTCCATGTTGACTTGCGGCGCTTGCTAGTGATTTATTGCCTTCGGTCAATTCATCTCTTATTACAAGGCGCTCAAATTCTTCTGAATTTTGGAAAGCAATTTCAAGTTTTCTTGTCTGCTGTGCGAAATAAGATTGCGCTTCAGCAACTTCAGCCTTTTTAGGATCGCCATTCATTGCAATCAGATAACAGGCGAATCTTGTTAGCTTAAAGTCTTGTGATTCTTTCCCTCCTATATCCCGAATACAATGAACAATATTATCGTAATGCGATATGTTTAGTGATACAAAAGCCCTAGTAGCCCTGTCAATAACCTTTATAAATGATTTTAACTCCTTATAGCCGAGCATTAGCATAAAATCGGTAGCCCACCAATAAGTAATGCCATTTTGATTTTTAAAATCCTCGAAATTCATGCCATCTCTTGCTGGCATTATAATCTCTTCCGTCATATTATATATTTGCACGAAAGTATCAAATTTCGGCATATAATTGAGATTAAAAAGATGTTAATGCGACACCGCCGATTGGTATGGTTACCGTCGCGTTCCAATAATGGAGAGAGGGGATTGACTACAGCGATAATGTAGATAGCCCATATCCAACATGAATATTTAGCGTGTGACGAATAGCTGTGCCAAAAGGGCTAGGACTAAGTTCCGTGAGGATTACAAATTGTTAACCATATTTGATAAAATCCCTTTAGAGTATCTTACAAATCCCCAGTGCTTTATTTGCACAGCATCATATTTATCTGGAAGTACAGCGAAATATTTTTTAACATACTTTGCTAAGCGCGTTGAAACTTTTAAGGAGTATGTATCTCTATAATAAAACGTATTTACAATACACAAATGTTTATTAATATTTCTTTCGTTTACAATGTCCATTTCTTTTGTTTTAATAAACTTCAGAAAATCTTTTGACGCTATAAATTTTTTACTAGTGTAATTGTAAACTACTGAAGAAAAGTTAAAAAAAGCGGTACTTGGGATATACGACATTAGGTCAAAAGGCAAGACCATTTTATCTTTTAAGTCCCAAGTCTCTTCCAAATACCATAGATCTATTGTCAAGCCGTTATAATGAATTTTATATCCTCCAAAACTGTTGCGTCTTAAAAGGCTCGGGTCGAAGAATTCTTCGATTGCCACCTTATCTGTCAATACGATATCCAAATCCCGACTGCCCCTTTTATCTAAAATAAAATTTCGAATAACACCGGAAAATATTAAAACTTCTGTAACGCTAGACAGTTTATCTAGCATTGTGATTATTTCCGTTCCAAAATTGACATAGAGATAAGGCACGAAATGTCGTGACATTATACTCAATTGCAATTCAGCCTCACGTAATCCTTTGCCCACTTAGTTTTTGATAATGATTTAATGCAAATTGATCTGTCATACCGCTAATAAAGTCTACAATGACACGAAGTTTGTAATACTCGTCCAAATCATACAAATCAGCCTTAAGAGGTAATACATTTTCTATAAGAGCAGCCCTAGTAATACTTTGAGAAATTAAACCTTTAACTCGCTTTCTGTAATCGGAATTACCGTGGAAAACGAAATGAGTATAGTAATCGAGCAAACCTGTTAACACAGAGTGACCCGTTAACTCAAGCGATTGAACTTCGTTTTTGGGAAATATTTTGTCTATGCAAAATTGCTTTAAATTTCTTGATATTTCAAGTCCACTAGTTAATATTAGCTCTTCACCGTAATCTCCTTCGTAGATTGCCTCAAAATTATCTAAAAATGTATTCCGAGCATGTTCAACGAGTTGTCTAATAATCTCAATTCTCAGATTTACCATGTTGGTTATTTCAGATCCACGTAACCCTGGCGCTATGAGTCTGGTTGAAAAAAAGGTTTTCAATGAAGTCACATCTTTCAAACACTCTTTAAGTTCATCAAAACCATACCATCCCTTATTAAAACCATCCTCAATATCCATAATCAGATAGCAAATCGAATCGGCTGCTTCCATAAGGAACGCCAGCGGGTGACGCTTAAACAATAGTCCTTTTACCAACCCACAATGTTCAGCAACGCTGTTCAGGTATTCTTTTTCGGACTGGAACACTCCTCTTTTTGAAAGCGTAAGAAAACTCTTATTAATTTCTCCGGAGTTCGGATACTTCAAATATGCTGCAAGAGTGGCATACGTCAAGTTTAAACCATATGCATTATCAAGAACTTGCAATTTGGTTAACACCCTGAACCCCTGTGCATTTCCATCAAAGGACGTGAAATCTTCTTTCTGAACATCGGTCAATGATGTTGGAGATTTTGCAAAATAACCCTGAAAATATGTTTTTATAACCGTCTCTCCGAAATGACCAAACGGCGGGTTCCCGATATCATGGACTAAGCAAACGCTTTTTAAAATTACCGGTAACGTTCTGTAAGCTTTTTCTGTAGTAAGACCAGTCATTTTTAAAAATTGCTCATTTTCAGCGATGCCTAACCCCAAAGAGTAACCCAATGACATCACTTCCATTGAATGCGTCAGCCTCGAATGAATGTTATCATCGGTCGTAAGAGGGAAAACTTGAGTTTTATCATGCATCCTTCTGATAGCGGGGCTGAATATCACCCGACCAAAATCACTATCAAATTCATTTCTTGGGTCGCCAGTTTTGTCTCGTGAGGACGATTTTAGGCGTCTGTCGTTTAATAACTTATCCCATGATAAAATTTGAGATGATGACATAAAGGGAATTTATTTGTTAAGCGAAAATAATACTTTAACTCACAATTCTAATTAAACAAAAAATAATAGATAGATATTTAAAGTTGGCTGTAATGCCTAAACCGCAAATTACATGAGATAAACAGTAGTGTTCGGGTTATATTCTAGTTGCCATAGGTCTCTCTCAAATCTCGAATTGCTAATATAATAGCCAGTCTGAAACAAGCTTATTCTATCGACGAAAAACTACCCCTAAATCCGTCCAAACCCTTGCCTGTCCTGCACACTTTTTTCTATGATACTACCGAACTCGCTATATCATAGAATTTTGTCCTTGTTTCTTCAAATTGTCTTTACGAACTTTGTGGCGTGAGGTGTAGTTAGGCTGTTTTTGTTGGGTCCGCTAAAGGTCATTAAGTCTTGGTCGTAAATCAGTTTACCGGCCGCAGCAACGTTTAAGGATGAAAGCAAACTACCGGCAGAAAAAATTGCGGCTTCCCGAAAGATCCCGCAGCAATCCCGCAACTCGTAAAGTATAAGTAATTGATTGTCAAAACCTATTTTTCAGGCGCGCTTTTTTCCCGCAAGCCGCAATTTCGGAGATCGGCAAGCTGTGTAATCGGAAAGAGTCGGCAATAAAGCAGAAGTTGTATTGTCACCCTGAGCAACGTCGAAGGGCGGCAGCGAAAATTGCGGGTTCCCGCAAAATCCCGCAGCAATCCCGCAACTCGTAAAGTATAAGTAATTGACTGTCAACACTTATATTTTGGAGCCATTTTTTTCCCGCAACCCGCAATTTGCTGGTTACACCGGAAACGGTCGGCAATAAAGCGGAAGTTATCGGAAGCAACTGTCGCCGGGCAACTGCCAATTATAGTGCGCAAGAAGTGAGCAACTTTTGAGCAATAAATGAGCAACAATTTTCGCCTTTTTGCTCACTCTGGTATTGATTATCAATATAAAAGTAAGCAAAACGTAAAATAAAAAGTGCGCAATAAACTGGGCAATTTCCCGCAAATAAGCGGAAGAAACCGGAAGTGGTCGGAAGCAAACTGCCAACTGTAAACAGCCAACTACCAGCCGCAGGGTTTTCCTTACCTTTGCCGCCCTTATGCATTACGTATCAGCAGAGAAGATCAGCAAGAGTTACGGTATCAAGCCGCTATTTACCAATATCACTTTTCACATCAGCGAGGGTGATAAGATAGCCCTGATAGCCCGTAACGGGAGCGGCAAGAGTACGCTGCTGAAGATACTGGCCGGCAAAGACAATGTGGACAGCGGCACAGTATGGATACATAAGGATGTGACGGTGGCGCTTTTTGAGCAGGAACCACAGTTTGCCGAGGAGTTGAGCGTGCTGGATAATATATTTCACTACAAGCACCCGGTGGCAGAGGCCATGCGCAACTATGAAAAGATACTGGCAGAAGGCAGCAAGGACCACGAGGCACTGAGCGCAGCCCTAAGCAAGATAGACGAGCTGGGCGCCTGGGACTTTGAAGCCAAGGTGCACCAGATACTGAACAAGCTGAACATCACCAACCTGGACCAGAAGGTAAAGAGCCTGAGCGGCGGACAGCGCAAGCGCGTGGCGCTGGCACAGGTGCTGATAGATATAGGCTTTGAGCACAAGCATGTGCTGCTGATCATGGATGAACCTACCAACCACCTGGATGTGCAGATGGTGGAATGGCTGGAGAACTATCTGAACCAGCAAAAGGTGACCCTGCTGATGGTAACCCATGACCGCTACTTCCTGGAAGATGTGTGTGATGTGATATGGGAGCTGGATGAAGAGGTGCTGTATAGCTACAGCGGCAACTACCAGGACTACCTGGAAAAGAAAGCAGCACGAATAGAAAATACAATAGCGAATATAGATAAGGCGAAAAACCTCTTTCGCAAGGAGCTGGAATGGATGCGCAAGCAGCCCAAGGCGAGGACGACGAAGAGCAAGAGCCGGCAGGATAACTTTTACGAGATACAAACGAAGGCGAAGCAGAAGGTAGAGGACAACCAGGTGGAACTGCAAATGAAAATGAGCAGGCTGGGCGGCAAAATAGCGGAGCTGAAGAAGGTGTACAAGAGCTATGGCGACAAGGTGATACTGAAGGGCTTTGACTACACCTTTAAGAAGGGTGAGCGCGTGGGCATAATAGGTGAGAACGGCGCCGGCAAGAGTACGTTCCTGCACATGCTGCAGGGCATAGAGCCACAGGATAGCGGAAAGATAAACATAGGTGATACGGTGGTGTTCGGCAACTTTAGCCAGCAGGGGCTGGAGATAAAGGAGGACATGCGGCTGATAGAGTTTGTGAAGGATATAGCAGAGAATTTTCCGCTGGCTGATGGCAGCACACTAACAGCATCGCAGTTCCTGACGCTGTTCCTGTTTCCGCCGGACCAGCAGTACACTTATCTGAGCAAGCTGAGCGGTGGCGAGAAGAAGCGATTGCAATTGCTGGCAGTACTGTTCCGCAACCCGAATTTTTTAATACTGGATGAACCTACGAATGACCTGGACCTGCCTACGCTGTCGGTACTGGAAAATTTCCTTAGTGACTTCCCGGGCTGCCTGGTGATCGTATCGCATGACCGCTACTTTATGGACCGGCTGGTGGACCACTTGTTCGTGTTTGAAGGTGACGGCGTGGTGCGCGACTTCCCGGGCAACTACACCAACTACCGTATAGAAGAGCGCGCGAAAGAAAAGAAGGATAAAGAGCCTGCTAAAAAAGCAGAGGTGGCAGCGCCTGTGGCACCAAAGCCCGCTTCGGCAGCACCTGCGCCGGAGAAGAAGAAATTCTCCTTTAAAGACAAGCGCGAGTATGACCAGCTGGAAAAAGACATGGCGGCACTGGAAGCGGAAAAGGCGACCATAACCGAAAAGATGATGGACCAGACGCTTAACTATGACGCCATACAGCAACTGAGCAACCGTATGGTGCAGATAACGCAACTGCTGGAAGAAAAGGAAATGAGGTGGCTGGAGCTGAGTGAGTATATAGCATAAGGCAAAAGGCAAAAGTTAAAACCTAAAAGTGCCAGTTACACTTTGAAGGCAAAAGCCAAAAGTTAAAAGTGAAAAATCCCAAGGCTAAATGTTGTTTAAATGACATTTGATACGGTGTATTTGGATTACATTTGATATTGATAACAAACCGAAAATATAAACGATGAAATTATTGAGATCACTTGCTGCAGCGGCTATAATGCTGGCGGGAGCAACTACTGTAAACGCCCAGACAGGGGACGAGATAATACAGAAACATATAGATGCCATAGGCGGCAATGCATGGAACAATGTGCATACGCTGAAACTGAACGGCGCGCTGAGTGTGCAGGGCATGGAAATAGGCATGAGCCAGACCGTGCAGGATAATAAGGGTATGCGTATGGATATGACCATAATGGGCAATAACTGCTATACCATCATCACCCCGACCGAAGGATGGATGTATATGCCTATGCAGCCTGGCCTGGACAAGGTGACACCGATGAGTGCTGAAGACCTGAAAGGATCGCAATACAAACTGAATGTAAGAGGTGTGCAGATAGCAGACAAAGCCATAATAGAAAAGGCCGAATACCTGGGCAAAGACTCTGTGAACGGTGCAGCCTGCTACAAGGTGAAGGTGACAGAAAAGGGCGGCGGCCGCAAGACGGCGTACTTTGATACAAAAACCTATTTCCTTGTTCGCTCTGAGGACGTAATAAAAATGCATGAGCAAGAGCAGGAACTGAGCGTGGATTTCAGCGACTTTAAAAAACTACCTGAAGGCATAACACTGGCTATGGTATGGGGCACGCCACAGGGCGATGTGACCATAAAATCAGTAGAAGTGAATAAGGACTACGGCCCGGATGTCTTTAAGCCGACCGAACCGAAAAAGTAATTTTAAAATGGCTGCCGACGGCGGCCATTTTTGATTAATGGAGTGAGGGTGTATATTAGCAGCCAAAGCACACGCAATCGAAGGGATATCATTAGCCGCATTACGCTCGGGCGACCGGGAAGCATTTAATATGCTGGTAGCACAATACCAGCAGAAAGTGTTCAATACGGCTATTGGTATGGTGCAGGACCGCGAAGCGGCAGAGGATATAACGCAGGAGGTGTTTGTCAGTGTGTTCCGGTCGCTGCTGTCGTTCAATGAGCAATCGACCGTGGGCACATGGATATACCGGATAACCGTGAATAAATGCCTGGACCATCTGCGGGCCAAAAGCCGGAAGGAAAAGAAGGGATTTTTAAGCTCGCTATTTGGGGGTGATACCCTGCCGGAACGGCCGGATTTTGACCATCCGGGCATAAAGCTGGAACAGAGGGAGCATGCCCGATACCTGTTTGAAGCCATAGAAACCCTGCCGGAGAACCAGAAAACCGTATTTATACTGGCCAATATAGAGGAGCTGCCCCAAAAAGAGATAGCTGCCATTATGGATCTGTCGCTGAAAGCGGTGGAGTCGCTATTGCAACGGGCGAAGGGAAACCTGAGGAAAAAACTGGCCCATATTTATGACCGAAGGAAAACAGATAAATGAACGTCTAAATAAATATTATGGATACTCATACAAATAAGGAAAAGTGGATAGATGAGGTGATGGGGAGTACTTATGGTATAAACAGGGCACAGCCAGGCGCTGACCTGCAGGAACGGATCAACGAGCGGATCAGTGCGCCGTTTACCCGCACTACTGCGGCCATACCTGTAACCAGGTGGGTGGCGGCAGCTATATTGCTGCTGGCGCTCAATATTGGGTCGGCGGTGTACTTCAGCAAGCAGCATAGCGGCCATACATCAACAACTAATAATCCGTTTGCGGCAGAAATGCAGACGGAATCAACTTATAACTACTAATGGCAGCGCAGGGAACTAAAATATGGCAATGGGCAGCGGGATTGCTGCTGCTGTGCAACACAGCGCTGATACTCACCATATGGCTGAAACCGATCGTGCAAAACAGGCCAAAGAGGGAAGCTCCGCGTGAATTTGTAATCAGTAATCTGAAATTTACAGATGCGCAGGTGACGAGCTATGATGCGCTGATAAAAGACCACAGGGCCGCCATGAACCGCCTGCGCAAGGCTAACATGGAGTATAGGAAGACGCTGTTCGCTACGATGGGTAGCAACCCGAATAATATAAATGCTGACTCGATAGGGCAACTAATAGCCAATATCCAGAAGGAGATAGAAATGGTGACGTACAACCACTTTAAGCAGGTACGCGCCATATGCACCCCGGAGCAGCAAAAGGAATTTGACAACATCATCACTGATGTGATCAAGAAGATGAACGGGCCGCATGGCGGGCCACCACCGCACGACAGGCAAGGACCGCCGCCCGATGGACAAGGACCACCACCCGAAGATGGTAACGGACCGCCTCCCCCACCCGGTCAATAATTATTACTTTCGTATCATGAAGCAAATGCTGTGCAGGTTATGTTTTATTGTGTTGCTGCTGGCTAGCGCAAGCGCGCACAGCATGGCTGCGGGAGATACAGGCACTGTGACTATTGTAGTAGAGCCGGTATTCAATGGTGCGCCGCTACAACTTGCCGACAAGTATTATGTGAATGAGCATGGCGATACGCTGTATATAGACCTGTTCCGGTTTTACATTACCAATCTAATGATCTCCCAGGGAGTTAATGTTGCCAAGGATGTGAATAGCCATCTTGTGGATGCTGAATATAAAGAATCATGCTGTTTTAAGGTGAGTGTACCAGAAGGAAGCTATGAGTATGTGGAGTTTACGGTTGGTGTGGATAGTGTGACCAATACCAATGGCGCGAACGGCGGTGACCTGGACCCTGTAAAGGGCATGTACTGGGCGTGGAACAGCGGTTATATAATGGCTAAGATGGAGGGAAGGTCTTCATTGTGTAAAACACGGCACCATGCATTCCAGTTGCACATAGGCGGGTATATGCCGCCCTATAATGCGGCGAGACAAGTGAACATACGCCTACCAAAGACAGCGGTAGTAAGGGACGGAGCTAAAACTATTATCCATATTAAGGCTGATGCGGCGGTGTGGTTCAAGGACAAACTAGACTTGGGCAAGACGAATGAAATAATGATACCGGGCAAGGATGCCTGCTTAATAGCAGATAAGTATGCGCAGATGTTTTCGATAGCGAGTGTGACCAATGAGTAGGCGTGTACTGAAATATTTATTGCCCGCAATGGCGTGGGTTTGCCTGCTTATTACTTCAACAGGATTTGATGCAAAGAATGAAGAGGTGCGGTTCGTGCAGCCGGACGGATGGCCGAAGCCTGTGTACGATCTGTCTAAAAACAAGATAACAGATGCGGGGTTTAGGTTAGGCAGGAAGCTGTTCTATGATCCGCTCCTTTCGGCTGATGGCAGTATGTCTTGTGCGGGATGCCATATGCAGCGTAATGGATTCTCGGATGCGGGAAAGACGTTGAGTAATGGGGTGCATGGCATGAAGGGGAAGCGCAATTCGCCGGGATTGTTTAACCTGGCGTGGAGCAGTTCTTTTATGTGGGATGGCGGGGTGAATAATCTAGAGGTGCAGCCACTGGCACCTATGACAAGTGCCACTGAGATGGCGGCAAGCCTCGCTAGCATTGTAAAAAGACTGGATACTGCGAAGGGATATAAGACGCGGTTCTTCCTGACGTTTGGCGATAGTGTAATAACAGGACAAAGGGTGCTAAAGGCTTTAGCGCAGTTTACAGTGATGCTGGAATCATTTAATTCGAGGTATGATAGGTATGTGCGGCATGAACCAGGTGGTGAACTAACCATGCAGGAACTGACGGGGCTAAAGATCTTCAGAAAACACTGCGAGAACTGCCATAACGAGCCATTATTTACCAACAATTCGTTCCAGAATATCGGTTTGCCGATAGATACATCGCTGAATGACTATGGACGATTTGTTATCACCCGTGATATGCATGACTCCATGCAATTCAAGGTACCTTCTTTGCGGAATGTTGCGGTAACTGCTCCATATATGCATGACGGGCGGTTTAATACTTTGAAACAAGTGCTGGATCATTATACCAACGGGATCGTGCATAACCCGTCGCTGGCTAAGGAGCTCCGAAAGCCAATGAGATTAACGGCCAGGGATAAAGAGGATATTATTGCGTTTATGGGTACGCTTACGGATACGGCGTTTTTAAAGGATGTGAGATTGAGGGAATAGCTAACCTGACAAATGGCTGTGGCGCATGGATTAAAAATGTAAATTTGGCGCATCATTCAACAAACATGCACAAAAATTTATTCATAGCGCTGGAAGGAATAGACGGCAGCGGAAAGAGCACACAAACAAAATTACTCACTGAGCAACTGACGTATGCAGGCCATAAGGTATACGCGACATGTGAGCCAACAGCAGGACCAATAGGCACACTGGCAAGAAGCATACTGAAAGGAACCGTAAAGGCAGACAACCGCACCATAGCGGGCCTCTTTATGGCCGACAGGCTTGACCATCTGCTGAATGAGGAGAATGGCATTGTGAAGAAGATGAGTGAGGGTTATACTGTTATCACGGACCGCTATTATTTTTCGTCATATGCCTACCATGGCACTCATATGGACATGGACTGGGTGATCGCTTCGAATAAAATGAGTGCAGATATACTAAGACCGGACATCAATATCTTTATAGATGTGTCGCCTGAAGTGGCTATGGAACGCATCACTGCCAACAGGGAATCTATTGAGCTTTATGAAACACTCGATAATTTAAGAAATGTTCGCGCGAAGTATATGGAGGCATTTGAAAAACTAAAGAACGAAGAAAAGATAGTAATGGTAGATGGCAACAGGTCGTTCGAAACTATATCGGCGGATATTTACCGGTGTGTTAAGGATATCTAACGTTTACATAATTAACCTAAAAGAGAAAAGCGCCTTTGGGGCGCTTTTCTCTTTTAGTCTTCAGCTATTATTATCTGTCCAGCACGACGTGGAAGACAACGTTGTCTTCACCTGAAGTGAGATTTACGATGTACATTCCGTTTGCGAGTGTGTTAGATAAAGTAATACGTTCACTTAACTCACCGCTATGCGCCTGTGCAAGCTGTGTGTAAACGGTCTGTCCGAGTACATTGGTCATAACGATGGTTACGTTGTTGTCAGTATTGCCTTTCAATGTACCGCTTATTGTAAACGTACCCTTGTTAGGGTTCGGCACTAATCTGAAATTATTCATACCACCGATGGTCTTCACTTCTGAAGCTTCTCTTATTTTTATGGTATTACTTGTAGCAGTACCCGGCGCTGCGCAAAGCTCGCTGCTTGTTACTGCGCAGGAGACAGTTTGACCGTCTACCAATGAAGTAGTAACGAACATAGGAGAAGTAGCCCCAACGACCGCAACACTATTCACATACCATTGATATGCAGGCGACAATCCACCATGCGGCGCTGACACTGTAAATGTATCAGGAACACCAGCCCTGCTATAAGCATGTAAAGCCTTAATAGTTGCCTTATTCACCACGTATGTATCTACTATCACAGTCATGCTGTTTGTGGCTGTTACAGAGGTAACGCACTGAAAGTTACTTGTTAAAGTACATATCAGTAAGTCGCCATTAACCGGAGTGTAAGAATAGGAAGGACCAGTAGCAACGTTAATTCCATTCTTGTTCCATGAATACTTAGGAACAGTACCGCCTACTGAAGTAATAGCGGTGTATGTTGCTATCGTGCCTGCGCAAACCTCATCGCCTGGCGAAGCAGATATGCTCACCGCAGGAGTAAGGATAGGACTGATCAGCATATTCAGAGATGAAATGGCTGTGTCAGGGAATACGCAGGTAGCGTTGCTGGTCATGCGTGCTCCAATCTTATCACCACTGGCGGGTGAATAAGTAAATGTGCCGCCTGTTGCAGTCGGAACACCATTTACATACCACTGATAAACGGGCGTTGAGCCACCGTTTACCGGAACCGGAGTGTAGGTAACCGGGCTGGTAGTAACGCAGAGCACTGTATCAGGAGATGCTGTAATGCTTAAACCCGGAGCAATGATAGGCGATGGAGAAACAGTAACCGAAACTACCGGAGAAACAGACTTACATATTCCTGACCCTGTTACAACGATCGTGAAATTACCGCTATAATTAGCTGTATATGAAGATGTAGTAGCACCTGTTATATCTGCGCCACCAACCTGCCACTGGTAAAGGAATCCTGAACCGGTCGTAGACCTAAGGGTTACATAACCGCCCGTACAGAACGAAGTAGATGATGCCGGAGTAGCTGTGATAGATAATGGTGGATGTACCGTAAACATAGTAGATGCAGCAGTGACACAGCCTGAAGAACTTGTCACAGTATAACTAATTGTGGTTGTACCGGCCACAAGCCCAGTCACCACACCCACACTGTTGACTGTAGCCACCGTAGTGTTAGTACTTGTCCAAACACCCGATGGAGTAGCATCGCTCATGGCAGACGTAAGCCCGATACAAACATCAGGGGAGCCGGTCATAGCTAAAACTATAGGAAGTGCGTTAACTGTAACAGCATATGTAGGAGCGGTAGTACCGCAGACATTTGTTACCGCATAAGATATATTAGCGGTTCCTGCAGCAGCGCCGGTAACTGTACCGCCGCTGACAGTAGCTATTGAAGTATTGTCGCTGCTCCATACGCCACCTGCCAACGCATCTGACACAGAGAGCGAGAAGCCCGCGCATATGTTATTTATTGTTCCGGTAATTGCAGGAACAACAGGCAAGCCATTCACCGTGAATGTAGCCAGTGCTATGCAACCCGTAGGTAGTGTATAAGTTATTGTAGTAGTACCTGCTGCCACTCCTGTAACGATACCGGTAGTTAAACCGATAGTGCCGGCAGCTGTGTTACTGCTGGTCCATGTACCGCCACCCGCATCAGTTAATGCAGCTGTGAGCGATGGACAAACCGTAAAGGTTCCTGTAATTGCAGACGGCAGAGGATTGACCGTTGCCGTCCTTGTTACATAACAGCCTGTAGCAGACAATGCATAAGAAATAGTTGAAGTACCTGCTAATATTCCCGAAACTACACCCGTACCAGCAATAGTGGCAACAGTAGAATTACTGCTGCTCCATACACCCAGCGGAGTAGCATCAGCAAGCGGAGTAGTAAGTCCTTCGCAAACAAAAGCTGTACCCGTGATACTAAGCGGTAACGGATTAACCGTAACTAACGTTGTTGCGATACACCCTGTGCTTAATGTATAAGTGATGGTAGTAGTACCGAACGCTACACCTGATACGATACCTGTACCCACACCTGCAGTAGCAATGCCAGTGTTACTACTTGTCCATGTACCACCACCTGCATCTGTCAAAGAAGTTGTTGCTGCCTCGCAGACAACAGTAGCGCCAGAGATAGCTGCCGGCAACGGATTAACTGTTACCACAGTTGTAATAATGCAACCTGTACCAAGGGTATAAGTAATGGTAGAAGTACCTGCCAATAAGCCATTAACGATTCCTGTGCCACCGCCAATAGTAGCAATAGATGACGTACTGCTTGTCCATGTGCCGCCGCCAGCATCAGTTAATGCTGTTGATAATCCCTCACAGACAGTTTTAGTACCTGATATAGCTGCAGGCAACGGATTAACTGTGACCGGAGTTGTGATGAGACAACCTGTAGGTAATGTATAAGTAATAGTAGTAGTTCCCGCAAGTACGCCAGACACAATGCCCGTGCCTGCACCAACTGTGGCGACAGTTGTAGTACTGCTACCCCATGAACCGCCACCGGCGTCGGTCAATGCAGTTGTTAAACCGGCACAAACATTCGTTATACCTGATATTGCAGCAGGCAATGGATTGACTGTAACTACCTGGGTAGTAATACAACCGGTACCTAGTGTATAAGTAATAGTAGCTGTACCTGCAAGTACACCGTTTACAATACCATTAGCTGCGCCAACCGTTGCAACCGCAGAACTTCCGCTGCTCCAAGCACCTCCACCTGCATCAGTCAAGGCAGTAGTAAGCCCGGCACAAACCTGTGCAGTACCAGTGATAGCTGAAGGAAGCGGATTAACTGTGACCGTTGTTGTTGTAATACAACCTGTAGGTAATGTATAGGTAATAGCAGTTGTACCAGCTAAGATACCAGAAACAACGCCAGTGCCCGAAACAGTGGCTATAGCCGTAGCGCTGCTGAACCACGTGCCACCACCAGCATCGGTCAATGCTGTGGTTAAACCTGCGCAGACATTAGTAACACCTGAAATAGCAGCAGGCAATGGATTAACTGTAACGGTAGCTGAAGTAGCGCAACCCGGACCTACAGAATAAGTAACAGATGCGGTACCTGCAGATAAGCCGGCTACTAAACCTGTACCTGAACCAACTGCAATGTTTGTATTAGTGCTGGTCCATGAGCCGCCGCCAACAGCATCGCTTAATGTTGTAAACAGGCCTACACAGACACTCTGTGTACCTGTAATGGCAGCAGGAATAACACTAACGGTAACGGCAGTTGTAGTGATACAACCCGTGCCTAATGTATAAGTAATAGTCGAAGAACCCGGTATCAAGGCATTAACAATACCTGTACCCAAACCAACAGTAGCAACAGAAGAAGTACTGCTTGTCCATGTGCCGCCACCGGCATCAGTAAGTGCAGCTGAGGAGCCAGCACAAATAGCCGTCGTTCCCGATATAGCCGCAGGTAGCGGATTGACCGTTATAGTAGACGCTGTAGTGCATCCTGTTGGCAATGTATAAGTAATAGATGTGGTACCGGCTACGCTGCCTGAAACGACACCCGTACCACCTACAGTTGCGACAGTAGTATTGCTGCTTGCCCATGTACCACCACCAGCATCAGTTAGCGAAGTGGTCAGACCTGCGCAGACATTCAAAGTTCCGGATATTGCTGCCGGCAATGGGTTAACTGTTACCACAGCTGTTGTCGTACAACCCGCACCGGCAGTATATGTGACAGTAGCAGTACCAGTTGCCAATCCATTTACGACTCCAGTGGTAAGCCCGACTGAAACAGTTGTATTCCCACTGCTCCATGTACCACCACCTGCATTGCTCAATGCTGTTGTTGCGCCGACGCAAACCGTTTGCGTACCTGTAATGGTCACAGGAAGGCTATTGACAGTAACTGTGGCTATTGCCTGGCAACCGGTAGACAGCATATAAGTAATCACAGATGTACCAAGCGCAACACCGGTTACAACGCCGGAGCTTGAACCTATTGTAGCGACAGAGGAAGTACTACTTGTCCAGGTACCACCACCGGCGTCACTTAAGGTAGTTGACAACCCGATACAAACAGATTGCGTACCGGTTATTGCTGCCGGCAATGGATTTATTGTCACCGTCCTCACAGCTATACATCCTGTTACCGGTAATGTATATGTAATTACTGCAGTACCTGCGGCAACACCTGTTACAACACCCGTGCCTGAAACAACTGACGCAACGGTAGCAGCTGTACTCCATGCACCGCCGCCTGCATCTGACAATGTAGTTGTGAGACCGGCACAAACAGTTGCTGGACCGGAAATTGCAGCAGGCAAAGGATTAACTGTAACAACAGTGGTAGTCTGACATCCTGTTCCTAATGTATATGTTATAACGGCTGTGCCGGCAGCGACACCAGTAACAACACCCGAACCTGCACCTACGGTGGCTACAGTAGCGCTTGTTGTCCATGCGCCACCACCAGCATCAGTCAGGGCTGTTGTCAACCCTATACAAACAGATTGTGTACCGGTTATTGCACCCGGCAAAGGATTTACCGTAACCGGAGCCGTGACCTGGCATCCTGTGACCGTTAATTTATAAGTAATTGTTGCAGTACCTGCCGCAGCACCGGTCACAATACCAGTACCGCCAACAGAAGCATTCGTATTACTACTTGTCCAAGCACCACCCGCCGTAGCGTTGGTAAGAGCTGTCGTTAGGCCGACACAAACGTTCTGTGTGCCGGTAATGGCAGCAGGTAGCGGATCGACGGTAACTGTAATGTTGGTAGCGCATCCGACACCTAAAGTATAGGTGATAACGGCTGTACCTGCAGCCACACCTGTTACTATACCAGTACCTGCACCCACAGTTGCTACCGTGGCACCTGTGGTCCACGCACCACCGCCGGCATCAGTTAACGCAGTAGTAAGACCGACACAAACCTCAGGAGTGCCTGTGATAGCACCAGGCAAGGCATTGACGGTTACTATCCTGGTAGTCAAACAGCCTGTAGATAATGTATAAGTAATTGTGGAAGTACCGACGAGCAACCCTGTAACCACACCGACACCGCTAACAGATGCTGCGGTAGAACTGCTGCTCCATGTGCCGCCACCTGCGTCAGTCAATGCAGTTGTAGATCCGATACAAACTGAGGTTGTACCTGTAATAGCTCCCGGCAAAGGATTGACTGTAACAATAGTAGTTGCAGTACAACCTGTACCCAGCGCATATGTAATAGTTGCAGTACCTGAGGCATTACCTGTAACCACACCTGTGCCCAACGCTACAGACGCAGTTGTATTAGCAGTACTCCAGGTGCCACCACCAGCGTCAGTTAAGGCTGTTGTTAACCCTACACATACAGTACCTGTTCCTGTTATACTACCCGGCAACGGATTGACCGTCATTACAGTAGTGGTAAGGCATCCTGTGCCCAATGTATAAGTAATGGTGGCGGTGCCTGCAGCGGCACCCGTTACTATGCCAGTACCTAGTCCCACGCTAACAGTAGTGTTGGCGGACGTCCAAGTACCGCCGCCGGCATCACTCAATGTAGTATTTGCGAGTACACAGACCGTAGAACTGCCTGTAATCGCTGACGGCAAAGGATTTATGGTCACGACTGTAGTCGCCGTGCAACCCGTACCTAAAGTATAAGTTATGGTTGCTGTACCAGGTGCAATGCCGGTAACAACGCCAGTTCCTGCGACAGAGGCAACCGTTGCTGCTGTAGTCCAAGTACCGCCACCAGCATCGGTCAATGCGGTTGTAGTTCCCGGACAAGCTTTTGTAGTTCCCGTAATGGCAGACGGTGAAGGATTGACAGTAACTATTGTCGTAGCCTGGCACCCTGTGCTTAATTTATAGGTGATAGTAGCCGTTCCTGCTGCAACACCTGTAACAAGACCGGTTGCTGGTACGACAGTAACAACCGTTGCTGCAGTGCTCCATGTTCCACCACCGGCATCGCTCAATGTTAAAGAAGTTGAAGGACACACGGCACCTGTACCGGTAATAGCCGAAGGAAGCGGATTGACAGTAACTATAGTAGTCGCCTGGCAACCAGTGCCTAATATGTAAGTAATGGTAGCTGTTCCAACGGCTGTGCCGGAAACAATACCAGTGGCAAGCCCAACAGAAGCAACAGTTGCAGCAGTACTCCATGTACCACCACCCGCATCGGTCAATGCTGTCGTTGAACTGACACAGACACTTGTTGTTCCCGATATTGCCGATGGCAACGGATTGACAGTAACGATAGTAGTCGCCTGGCAACCAGTGCTTAATTTATAAGTAATAGTGGCAGTACCTGCGGCATTGCCCGTTACTACACCAGTACCTGACGCAACTGACGCAACCGTAGCCGAAGTGCTCCATGTGCCACCGCCTGCGTCAGATAATGTAGTAGTTGAGCTGACGCATACGGAGGTAGTGCCTGATATTGCCGATGGTAAAGCATTAACCGTAACAGGCGTAGTAACATAACAGCCATTGCTTGTAACAGTAAATGTAATAGTGGTAGTACCTGCTGATGCACCCGTAACCACACCTGTACCGGAAACAACGGTAGCCACAGATGTGCTTGCAGTTGTCCATGTACCACCGCTTGTCGCATTGGTAAGAGCAGTTGTATTACTCTGGCAAACGTTGGTTGTACCGGTTATAGCACCAGGCACAGACCCTGTGAAATTTGCACCAACACCAACAGCATACCATGCTTTGGTAACAGCGATAACCTCAGCAGCACACGAGCCATATAAAGTAGTGGCAACACTAATAGATGCGGCCCTGCACGCGGCATAATCGGAAGTATTAGTCAGCACAAGTTCTGTGCCATAAGCAATATTTGCTGCTTTGCTCATCCCGATACCTGTTACAGAATATGAGTTTCCAACATCGTTAGTGCCTGAACCGCCCTGCGCAAGCAGGTAAAACCAAAAATTCAGTACACCACTATTTCTATGCACACCACAATGATCATTACCTGTAGTAGGCGTGCAGCTCACAACGTTGAACCACGAGGTGCCTCCATACGTATCCGGCTGAGAAAAAGAGTTTGGATTGCTCATTGAACGTAGTCCGCTGGAGCTTATTTCTTCCCCGATCTTATAATTGCTTTTTGCCACCGCATCCGTTTCATGCGGATCGGCATAGTTTTCAATTACCGCACCCCATATATCGCTAAAGCCTTCGTTCATTGCTCCTGATTCCTTCTCATAATCGAGGTTAGCAGTATACTGGCAAACAGCATGCCCTATTTCGTGTGCACATACGTCCAACGCAGCAAGCGGCGAAAAGCCACCACCAGCAATACCTGAACCATCTCCATATATCATTTCAGTACCATCCCAAAATGCATTATTATAATTCACATCATAGTGAACGTAACTGTTGATCGTTTTATTGGCATTATCGAAACTTGCCCGCCCCTGCATTACCGACCAATAATCGTACACCTTCCCTGCACCCCAGTGAGCATCCAGACCTACATCCGTAGTATATGTCGATGACGCGCTTGTAATGTCAGTTATTGTTGATCCGGTCGTATTATGGCAGTCAAATGTATTTATATTAGCAGCCCTGCTCCTGTCCTGCAGATAATAAGTACCGGTACTAAGGTCTAATAATGCACCTAATGATACAGTACCACTGTACAAGCTGGCACCGGAGGCCGTTGCAGTTGTAAATACATTATGCAGGAGCGAGTTCACAAACAGTATCTTTCCTGTTGCCGCATCTACATATACCATATCACGGCTAAGTGGCTTTTTCGCGTAAACGTTAAAGCAGTATGCAAGATGAAGCACCCGGTCTTGCTGCTCTTCCGAGCCCAACCTGTTGTCCATCCACACCAGGGTACCTTTAGGAAAATTAGATGTATCCGCCTTCCCAGTGCTTTTTTGCAGCATTTTTTCCATGCCTGGATCCTGCCACGCATAGACCTCGGCGCCGATATTGTTCAGTGCCAATTTCAATGCGGCCTCTTCAGTAATTCCAGGAAGCGTTGAACTGCCTTTCGGAACATTATATATATTGGACACAAGAAAACTCACTTTATCGTCTTTAGAAGTTAAAGTGAATGAACTACGGTCTACCTTAATACCTTTGTAGTATTCAGCGTAACGATCTACTACAGTACTCTGTTTTGTAGCGGTGGTGCTTATCAGCTGAAGTTTAACAGCCTCATCTTTTACACCGGAATAGAGCTCAAATATTTTCTGAGCATCTTTGCGGTGCAGGTTCGCTGTTCCTGAAAAATCGATCTGTTTAGGTGTATTGTCCTTTTTATTCCTTTCGATAGAAAGGACACTGCTTCCGTTCCCATTGGTTTGTGCAAGACTCGTTGTAGACAAAAACGAGCACGCGACCGCCAAAGCATAAAGTATATAACTTTTCATTAAACTATTATTTATTTTTCAAAAATATTATAAAAATATCTTAATGCATAATTATTATGCTATTAATAAAATAATTAGACGGCAGGTAACTGAGAAACCTTCGAAAATGAACTAATTGGCAGAAAGAATAAAGGCACCCCGAAGAGTGCCTTTATCAACATTAGAAGTTAGCTTATTATTATTTATCCAAAACCACATGGAAAATTACGTGGTCTTCACCTGAAGTCAAGCTAACAAGATAAGTACCGTTAGCTAAAGCAGACGAGAGCGTGATATGCTCGTTGACCGAACCATTGCGAGACTGCACGGATTGATTATAAACAACCTGGCCAAGCATGTTTGTAACAACAATACTTGCTACATCATCAACTTTACTACTTAATGTGCCGCTTATGGTGAACGTACCGTTATTAGGATTAGGAACAAGTGTAAAATTATTATCGGCAGTACCAATATTCTTAACACCTGTACTTACTTTCACCTTGATTCCTTTACTACGGCTAACAACAGGTGAGTAGCAAGGATCTTTAATAGTCACTTCGCAACTGATCACCTGGCCATTTGTGAGTGAATTGGTGATGTAAACAGATCCTGTAGCACCAAAAATAGCTTCACCATCAACGAACCACTGGAAAGTAGCACCAAATGGCGGAGCAACTACACTAAAAGTATCCTTCTGGCCTGCATATATGCTACTGCGTGATGCACGGATCACAGCATTATTTACAGCCAGATCATTTACAGCAGCAACAAACGGAGCGGATGTAGCAAAAGGAGTGATGAGGCACATATAATCGCTGACGATCTTGCAAACAATGACATCGCCATTAGCAGGCTTGTAAGCGTAGAACGGACCAGTTGCTACAGGAACGCTGTTTTTAGTCCACTGGAAAGAAGGAGCGGAACCTGCATAGGTTGTTACTGCTGAGTATGTTGTCAAAGTACCAACGCAAACCGGATTACCGGGATCAGAAGAAATATTCACTGACGGCGACTGGTATGCCAGAACATTCATACTTACTGTATTTACTGCAGTATCAGGGAACGCACATGCTGCATTGCTGGTCAGTTTACATTTCACTACATCGCCGTTTGCCGGAGTATAGCTGTAAGAAGCGCCTGAACCTGCTGCAACACCGTTTACATACCACTGGTAAACCGGAGCTGAGCCACCATTGACAGGAACAGGAGCGTAAGACGCCGATGAACCTATACAAACTGTACTACCAGGTAAAGAATTAATACTTACTGACGGAACTACAGTAACACCACCCGATGTAATAGTAGTGATAGCTGAAGTAGCGGAACAACCATTACTATTGGCGACGATAACATCGTAATTACCGGTTACAGACGCAATAAACGAAGAGTTTGTTGCACCAACAATTCCTCCGCCACTTAATTCCCACTGGTAGGTGAGGCCAGCACCGGTTGGCGCATTAAGCGTAACGGTACTGCCACCAGGGCAAATAGCTGTACCACCCGGCGCCGTGATTGTAGCAGATGGTAATGCATTGACTGTAACTGATGCTATAGCACTTGTCTTGCAGCCAAAACCATTTGTGACCGTATAACTGATAGGTGCGACACCTGCAGTGCCCGATGTTACTACGCCTGTGCCGCTCACCGTTGCGGTAGCTGAAGCTCCGCTGCTCCATGTACCCAAGGCCGTAGGGTCTGTCAATGCAACTGTATTACCAGCAGCACATAACGACATTGTACCGGTTATGGCCGATACAGCGGGAGAAGGATTAACCGTGATCGTAGCAGTAGTAGTTGCTGCACCGCAAGTATTATTCACGTCATAAGATATTACTACGGTACCTGCGGCAACACCTGTAAGTATGCCTGAAGTACTACCAATAATAGCAATTGACGTATTAGTGCTACTCCATGTACCCACTATAGCATCGCTTAACGTGATTGAACTGCCCACACAAGCACCCGTAATGCCTGTAATAGTGCCTGCGGATGGTGGCGCGTAAGAAACTGCTGTTATTGCAGATGTTGCATTACATGCACCTGATATTTCTTTCAAGGTGTAGTTACCAGGTGTTGTAGCCGTGTATGTGCTGTTTGTTGCACCCAAAATGTCAGAACCACCAACCTGCCACTGGTATGTGAAACCAGAACCTGAGTTGCCCGTAAGTACTACATTATCTCCAGGGCAGAACGCTGTAGGCCCACCTGCAGTAATAGAAGGAGAAGGAGTATTACAAAGCGGCCCGTCTGTAAGGAAGAAACGAGAGAACCCAGTAAATGTTCCTTTGAAACCTACATAACCATTACCAGTTAAAACTGTTGGAGTTAAAACGACAGTATTTGATGTATTGATCGTTGCATCTGTAGGCTCATCTGTTTTAATGAGGAATAAAGATGAAGGCGTAGCGCCTGCAAGTTCGGCAGTAGTAAAATAGATAGTCGCATCATAAGTAGTGATGCTGCCATTTATAGTAGGTGTGATAGTAAATTCCTTCCTTGACCTGTTAACAGGTGAGAATACTGCGGGAGTGAACCCGAGACCAGCAGCAGAAACGTTACCGATAACACAGCCCAGGTTGTTGCTAATATTCTTAATACCCGACATTAGTTTTCCATTAGTCGTATTGAAGAAGTAAACTTCCTGGCCTGCAAGCACATCCCACGTATGGGTACTGCCGGCAACTGTTTCTATACCTGACAGAGGAGGAACAGTTTGTTTGAACCTCATAACAGGACGGGCAGTACCTGTTCCGCCACCACTGAATGGAAGCCCGCAGCCTGTTCCGGATCCTGTGGTAACGCCATTATGATCGCACGCTGTAAAGGAATTGTCTATTCCTTCCATCTGATCGTTGCCACCAGTAGTAGCATTCTTACCATAGCAAATATCAACAACAACATTGCTGCCAGCAGTCCAAGTAAAGGTTCCCAGATTGAAATCAAGCGAATCCCAGCCTAAGTAGGTATTTGGTGATCCTGAGTAAACCGGAACCAGCCCTGTAGTAACAAATGCAGTTCCCAGATTAGTAAATGCTGTGTTAGCCATACTTAATGTATAACCAACAAAAGGTGAAGTAGAATTTTTGCCTACTATTTTAAACGCGATCTGTGAAATAGGTGAATTTGCTTTAACGCCTGCAGCTGTTAATTGCGCTGCTGTTACAAGGAACTGTGTGTGTTCCCTACTGTTAGCACCAGGGAATGCTGAAGTTAAATTAGAAGTAACCAGTGTGCCCTGGTTGAGCGTGTGATATTCTATGTGCTCAGGAGCCTGATCATCGTTTGCAATGTCAATATACAATGTATCATTTGTACCCGACAAAGTTGCATTACTGCCTGCCGGTGTAAGATTAAGTGCGAGCCTGAGATCTTTATCGTCATTAACCGCACCATTATCCACTATTGTTAAAGTAACAGTTTTCAAGGCTGTGCTGCCTGCCGGGAATGTAAGGCTTGAAGGAGAGATCGAATAATCAACACCTGCTACCGCAGCACCACCTGCATAAACGATATTTACAATTGGATTGCCACCGGCGATCAATGGACCGGTAGTATTCGGACGGATGCCTATTACGTATGTGTGCGTTGCCGGACAGGCCGTAACAGATGCATTCTCCTGCACAGACATATTTAGCGCTGTGAAACCAATAGTTGGTACACAAGGAGTAAATGCAGCGCCTACACCTACGGCATACCATGCATTGGTAACCGCGATCGCCTCAGGAGAGCAAGGACCATATTTTGTATTTGTAACACCAATAGAGGCTGCCCTGCATGCTGCATAATCATCCGTTGGCGTAAGCGCCAGCTCTGTCATGTACAATATGTCCTCAGATTTTGTAAAACCAATACCTCCTACAACATAAGAGTTGCCAAGATCATTCGTTCCGCTGCCACCTACAGTTACCAGGTAAAACCATTTATTGAGCAGTCCGCTATTGGTATGTACACCACATTGATCGTTTCCTGAACTAGGTACACAACTAATTTGGCTTACCCAGTTTGTTCCTGTATACGTGTCAGGATCACCTTTCAGTTTAGGGAAGTCCATACGGCGCAGCGGATTGCCGCAGCCCAGTTCTTCTCCTACCTGCCACACACTCTTCGCAATGGCATCTACTTCATGAGGGTCTGCAAAGTTTTCAACAGCTGCACCCCAACAATCACTAAAACCCTCGTTCATAGCACCTGACTCACCTGCATACACCAGGCCTGCGGTAGCCTGGCAAACGCCATGGCCGATCTCGTGACCTGTAACATCAAGAGCTGTGAGCGGAGTAAAACCGCCTGCCGCACAGCCAGTACCATCGCCGTAGACCATTTCAACACCATCCCAGAATGCATTGTTATAGTTTACGTCGTAGTGCACATATTGTTCGAGTACTCCGTATGCATCGTCCCAGCTATTACGACCCAGTGTCTGCCAGAAATCATAAACCATTTCCCCACCCCACTGAGCATCGATAGCCACAGAGTCAACGGTAGCTCCGGTCCAGGTGTTTGTTAAACTTGTTATTTCTACGCCTGGTCCGGAAGTTGTGTGCTGTTGATCGAAAGTATGAACACCGCTGCCCCTTGTAAGATCCTGCAGCTGATAAGTACCTCCAAAAAACCGTGTTTCAATAGGCACCAAGCCGCTGTAAGAGGAATTACCAACAGTGGCTACGTGTTTTATCAAACTATTGGAAAACAGTTGTTTACCTGTAGCAGCATCAATGAATATTTCGCTATGGCTTAAAGGCGCAGTAGCATAGACATCGAATTTATAAGCAAGGTGCAGCTTTCTGTCGCTCTTCATTCCATTGCTGTAATCTTCTATCCAAACCAGCTCTCCATGAGGAAAGAACGAGGTGTCTTTATTAAAACGCCTTTTGATACGGGTTTCCATACCTACTTCTTCCCAGGCATATTTTTTTGCACCTACATTAGCCAATGCATATTTCAATGCTGCGCTCTCGGCAATAGCAGGTATAGGATTAGCGCTATTATCTGTATTATAAAAATTACAACCCATGTAGTTTATTACAGTCCCCTTACCGGTAAGGGTGGCCACGCCATATTCTACTTTAATACCCTTAAAGTACTGGAAGAACCGGCTGGTGACCATATCGCCCTTGGTTTTATTGGTCCTTGCCAACACCATTGCGTTATCGGCACCATTCAGCCCCAGATATTTCTTAAATATTTCCTGCTCCTTGCCTACGGTCCATTGTGCGGCATCAGAGAAATAGATCGACTTTGGCGTATTGTCGGCCTCATTACGAATGATAGAAGCGATCGTCCGGTCTGTAGCATTTTGCTGCGCACGTGCACCAATTGTAAAAAAAGTAGCTGATACGGCAAGCAATAATGCAGCTTTGCCAATAGTACGGCTTAGTCTCATATTATAAGTCATTAAGATTGAGTAAAATCAGGTTGCAAGTTAATTTAATTCGTTCAATCGACAATTATATAGATTATTTTTTATTTCGAATGTTTATTATGTAACTTTTGATTAATAAAAATATTAGCCAGAGTGTATCAGGCATTCCTTATTTTTATAAAAAAACGATGGTAGAAAGAAACCTGATCACAACAGCAAACACACTTGAGGGATACCGTATTGTACAACAACTGGGTGTAATAAGAGGTATAACCGTACGCTCTCGCAGTATACTGGGGAATATAGCCGGAGGCGTGCAATCATTTTTTGGTGGGGAGCTGTCCATATTCGTTGAGCTGTGCGAAAAAGCGAGAGAAGATGCCTATGAGCTTATGATAGAACATGCTAATGCGGCCGGAGCCAATGCCATTATCAATATGCGGTATGATGCCAATGAAGTAATGCAAGGGATAACTGAGGTATTAGCATATGGTACTGCCGTGGTAGTTGAAAAGATATAGGTTATGCCCGTTACCGGTCAATCATTGCCAAGACCCACTTCTTCATGCAAGGCAGGAATAAGCACATCCTGGAAACCTTTTCGTATCAATCGCTCTCTGAAATTAACCTGTACGTCATATTCTCCGTGTACTAAAAATATTTTTTTGACCATTCCGGGGGCCTGACAGGCAAGCCACTGACACATATCTTCATAATCTCCATGAGCACTTAAACTCGTAATTTCTGCAATGGATGCATTTACCGCGAACTTCTTTCCAAATATGCCTACTTCACCGTGATTACGTTTTAAACGTGCGCCCAGGGACATAGGCTCACAATACCCGGTAAGTAATATGGTATTCCTGGAATCGCCAATATTGTTTGCGATATGATGCTTCACCCGTCCTGCTTCTGCCATTCCCGATGCCGAAATGATCACACATGGCTCTTCTATATCATTCAAAGCGATGGAGTCTTTAACATCGCTGATATATTTTAAGCCCTTAAATGCAAAAACATCCTGATCGACCTTGAGCAATTGCTGAACCTCCTTATTAAAACAATCCGGATACTTTTTGATGGTGTCGGTGAGCTTAATGGACAAGGGACTGTCGACATAATAATTTATGGGGGGAAGGCGATGCTCTGTTTCCAACCTGTTGAGCATGAACAAAATTTCCTGGGTGCGACCGAGGCTAAACGCCGGCATGATGAGCTTGCCCTTCTTCTTCAGACATGTTTGTACAATATGCTGCAGTAAATTATCGGATGCCGCGGCCTGCAGATCGTGCAACTTATCACCGTAAGTTGACTCCATAATAATATAGTCGGCCTGGGGGAAAGTGGCGGGGGAACGCAGAACCATGTCGCGATACCGCCCGATGTCGCCACTAAAAGTTATACGAGTTTCCTTGCCATTCTCCCTGATCAGAAGATTTATTGCTGCACTTCCAAGTATGTGACCGCAATCAGTAAACAACAACTCAATATCCTTTTCTATTTTATAATGTTCGCCATATGGTATTGGTTCAAATAATGGAAATACATTCATTGCATCTTCCTCTGTGTACAACAGCTCCACAGCTTCCTTATCCTGTTTACTGCGCTGTTTATTAATGTATCTGACGTCTGCTTCCTGTATATGCGCAGAATCGATCAGCAATAATTTTGCCAGGCTGATGGTAGCGGGCGTACAATAGATCTTTCCTTTATAGCCCTCTTTTACCAACTTAGGTAACAGTCCGATGTGATCGATATGCGCATGAGAGATAATTACATGATCAATTTCGGCAGGTACAAACCCCCACTCACTGTTCAGCGTTAGCGTCTCTTTACCCATTCCCTGAAACATGCCGCAATCCAGCAATATCTTTTTGTTCGGCTTAATGTGGATAATATGTTTTGAGCCGGTTACGGTACGGGCCGCACCATGAAAAGTTATAGTCATTGATGAGATTTTAATACTTATTAAATATATGTCATTTTCCCAGACAAGAAACTGCCAATGGAAATGATTCCTCAAAATTAGATGGAGACACAGCCTGCTAAACTGATGAAAATCAGTTTTTGTCCTGCTTGAAGTCATTGATAAGCGAATTCAAGGACGCTACGTTTGCATGTCAAAAAAGCAACTTTATGCCATTCTACCATAGTCTTGGAGTAATTCCTGATAAACGCCATACAGTAAGCCGACAGCTCAACGGAAAGTTATTCCAGGAAGAGCTGGTCGGCACTCAGGGGTTTGCCGGCTTGTCATCCCTTGTATATCATTTACACCCACCCACCCAGGTAAGACAAAAAGGGAAACCGTATTCCGTAAAACCGACCATAGCCATCGACAACGGACTCAATGCAATGAGCTTTAACGGATTTGATTTAAAGCCCGAGCAAGACTACCTGAGGAGCCGGAAGACCTTGTTTGTAAATCAGGCAATGCAAATAGGCCTCGCCTCGCCTATGCAATCAACAGAGTATTTTTATAAGAACGCAGATGCCGATGAGCTGATATTCGTCCACAAGGGAAGTGGCATACTGCACACCATGTACGGCTCTATAAGCTTTACTTATGGTGATTACCTTGTGATACCAAGAGGTACTGTGTACCAGATCGAGTTTAGCGTAAAAGACAATAGGCTGCTATTTGTTGAATCGGTTGACCCGATCTTTACCCCGCGACGTTACAGAAATGACTTCGGCCAGTTGCTAGAGCACAGTCCATTTTGCGAGCGTGATATAAAACGCCCGGAAAACCTGAAAACTTATGACGAAACGGGTGAATTCGACATCTTCATCAAAAAGAAGGGAATGATGTTCCCATATGTCTATGCCACTCATCCATTTGATGTTGCAGGCTGGGATGGCTATCACTATCCATATAAATTCTCGATCTTCAATTTCGAGCCAATTACAGGGCGCATACATATGCCTCCACCCGTGCACCAGACATTTGAAAGCAAAAATTTCGTGATCTGCTCTTTTGTGCCAAGACTATACGATTATCATCCACTTGCTATTCCTGCGCCATACCACCACAGCAATATAGATAGTGACGAAATCCTATACTATGTAGATGGCGACTTTATGAGCAGGAATAACATTCATGCCGGGCAATTGACCCTGCATCCTGGCGGCATTCCTCATGGGCCTCACCCGGGAGCTATAGAACGCAGCATAGGCCAAAAAGAAACTAAGGAGCTGGCTGTGATGATAGATCCTTTTAACCCTGTTATGATCACAGAGGAAGCATTGAAAATAGAAGTTGGCGACTATTACAAATCATGGTTAACAGAATAAACTAACTTATGGAAAATCTCAAAGAAGTATCAAATTATAACTACGGAACAGAGAAGATCTTTAATGCAGCAGCAGACTTCCTGCCAATTAACGGAACAGACTACATAGAACTATATGTGGGTAACGCCAAACAAGCCGCGCACTACTATAAAACTGCATTCGGGTTTCAGACGCTAGCCTATTCAGGATTAGAAACAGGGGTGAAAGACCGGACATCTTACGTTTTGCAACAAGGCAAAATAAGGCTCGTGCTTACGACCCCATTGTCTCCTGATGGGCCCGTTGCCGACCACATAATAAAACATGGTGATGGAGTAAAGGTGATCGCACTTTGGGTAGATGATGCAAGAAAAGCATTTGAAGAAACTACTTCACGCGGAGCGCAGGTATATCTGCAACCGACGACTGAAAAAGACAACAACGGAACCGTGATCTTATCTGGCATCCATACTTATGGAGATACGGTGCACATTTTTGTAGAACGAAAAAACTACAGCGGTGTTTTTCTGCCGGGCTATGAGGCATGGGAATCGGAATATAATCCTACGCCAACCGGGCTAAAGTATGTTGACCATATGGTAGGTAACGTTGAACTTGGCGCAATGAATAAATGGGCCGCATTTTATGCCGAGGTTATGGGTTTTGCAAATCTCATCACCTTTGACGACAAGGATATCTCGACCAACTACACTGCACTAATGAGCAAGGTAATGACCAACGGCAACGGCAGAATCAAATTTCCGATCAATGAACCGGCAAAGGGACTTAAGAAATCGCAAGTGGAAGAATACCTTGATTTCTACAGAGGCGCAGGCTGCCAGCACATTGCTGTAGCTACCGACGATATTGTGTTTACCATTTCTGAAATGAAAAAGAGAGGTGTTGAATTTCTGCATGTGCCGGGAACTTACTATGATACAGTGTCTGAAAGAGTAGGAGTCATTGCCGAAGACATGGAAATACTGAAGAAGCTTGGCATTATGGTGGACCGGGATGAGGAAGGCTACCTGTTACAAATATTTACAAAGCCGGTAGAAGACAGGCCAACCCTCTTTTTCGAGATCATTCAGCGCAAGGGCGCAAAATCATTTGGCAAAGGAAATTTCCAGGCCCTGTTTGAATCCATTGAGGCAGAACAAGCGAGAAGAGGAACTTTATAAACTAATAGAAGCATCATGTACATACAGCAAATTTATACTAATTGCCTGGCGCAAGCTACCTACTATATTGAATCGGGAAAGGAAGTGGCAATCATTGACCCTCTTAGGAATCCTGAACCTTATATAAAAATGGCAAAAGAACGCGGTGCCACGATCAAGTACGTCCTGGAAACTCACTTCCATGCCGATTTCGTATCAGGCCATATAGACCTGGCCAATGATACGGGAGCCACCATAGTTTTTGGGCCGAACGCGACACCAGGCTACAAAGCTTATGTGGCAACGGATGGCGAGCGGCTACCATTAGGAGCATCTCACATAGAAATTGTGCACACTCCGGGGCACACCATCGAATCGACCTGCTACCTGCTGCTGGATGAAGCAAACAAACCAAACTCCATATTCACAGGAGACAGTTTGTTCATTGGCGATGTAGGACGCCCGGACCTGTTAAGCGGCAATTTGCAAAAGGAGGAGTTAGCTGCAATCATGTTCGAGTCGCTTAAAAAAATAAAGAAGTTGCCGGATGAAATCATAGTATATCCGGGGCATGGCGCAGGTTCAGCCTGCGGCAAAAACATCAGTAGCGAGTCGCAATCGACAATAGGACATGAAAAGCAATTCAACTATGCGCTTAAAATTGAAGACAAAGATGCTTTTATTAAAGCCATTACCACCGACCAGCCGTCGATACCCGGGTATTTCTTCAGTGACGCAGCGATGAATAAATCCGGATATAAAGGATTTGCCGAAGTATTAGAAAAAAGCATGACCCCCCTTCCTATTGATCGGTTTATAGCTCTGAATAAGGAGAGCGTTACCTTACTAGACACAAGGGATGCCAAAAGCTTTGCAGCCGGCTTTATTCCGGGAGCAATTAACATAGGACTTAACGGAGATTTCGCTGTGTGGGTTGGAACATTTGTAAAACCGGACGCAGATATACTATTGGTTGCAGATGAGGGAAGAGAGAACGAAGCTATTGAACGCCTTGCAAGAATAGGGTATGACCATGTGCTGGGTTACCTGCAAGGGGGAATGGAAACGTGGTTGACAAATAAGGATACCTATGAGACAATATTGACTTTTGACGGCCATGCAATTCCAGACATGATCGAAAAAGACACATATAATCTTCTCGACGTAAGAAACAGAAAAGAGGTGGCAAAAGACCGAATCACTGGATCAATGCACATCCCTTTAAATGAGCTTATAAAAAAATATGATTCGATAGAAAAGGATAAAAAATGGCTGATCTATTGTGCGGGCGGATATCGGTCTATGATAGCTGCATCGTTTCTCAGATCCAAAGGATTTGAGTTTGTCGCAAGTGTGGAAGGCGGGATCAACCAGGTAAGAAATAAACGCCCTGAAATGATAGAAACAGGTATGGAAACAGAGTAATGACATTAGTCTCATCTCTATATTTCACCTGCATCGCCTGAGCAGATCAAGCAGTACAAGTCCTGCCAGAAAAATTAAAAGACTGATATAAATCATTTTTTAGAAAATGGCCACAACCTACCTTCGGAAAAAACTGAAGAAAATGAGCACGCATTACGAAGACTACAGAAACATAGCATTAAAGCCATTTGCGGAAAAGCTACAATCTGAGTACTATGAATCACTTGAGACACTGTGCGCCAATTCAAAAAAACAATGTGACAAGATGAAAAATCTTGAAAAATCAGCATCCTCTCTTCAATATGTTTTATCGTGCGAACAGATCATTTCGGAAATTGAAGAACATATAAAAAATAGAAAAACTATATATATTCCGTACATTCACACATTGGTTGAAAAGGTAAACGATAATCATAATTGCAGCACCTGCACAGGCAAGTGTAAAATAAACCACGACATGCACATTATGGACCTGACGGCTACGAATCAAGCAATGTCAAGGGTCCTGCACAAGCTTCAAATGGTTATGTTGCCGCTATACTCAGACACAATGTACCCTGATGAATACAGAGTGCTTCGATTGAACATGACCCTACTAGAAACAAGCCTGACTGAACTATTTTTCGTGGAAAACAATTACCTGATACCGAAAATAGCTGATGCACAAAACAACATAAATGCCGGCAGTAATTGAGAACGAGATTGCAAGACCTATTGCAAAAAGACAAACACAGCATACCTGCTACCACTGCGGGCTAAACTGCGTTACTACCAATATTGCAATTGAGGACAAATACTTTTGCTGCGAGGGATGCAAACTTGTATACGAGATCATCAATGAAAATGGCTTGTGTGACTATTACAAGTTACAATCCCACCCTGGTTTATCACAGATCAAACCCACAAGAAATGACAAATATGCATTCCTGGATAATGATCAAATAAGCAGCAAACTATACCAGTTCACGAGTAGCGAACTTTCAATCGTTACCTTCTATATCCCATCTATCCACTGCAGTTCATGCATGTGGCTGCTGGAACATCTGAACCGATTGGACCCCGGAATTACAGAGAGCAGGATCAGTTTCACAGCAAAGGAAGTGACTGTCCATTTTTCCCCAAAAAGAACAACCCTTCGCAAAATAGTAGAACTACTAACTACAATAGGCTACGAACCATACATAAGCCTTGACAATGTACCTACGAAAGAAGCAAAATCATATAACAGGCAACGCATCATAAAATTAGGGGTTGCCGGCTTTTGCTTTGGCAATATTATGATGATGAGCTTTCCCGAATATTTATCAGGAAACGCAGGCATCGGGCTACAATACACTTACCTTTTCCGATACCTAAATCTGCTGCTTTCACTTCCCGTAATCTTCTATTCAGCAACTGAATTCTACAGCGCCGCATGGGCGGGGATAAAACAAAAAATGCTGAATATCGATGCGCCAATTGTTGTGGCTTTAGCCATCACATTTTCGCGTAGCCTTTATGAAATACTGACCAACAGCGGTGGCGGATACCTTGATAGTATGAGCGGCATCGTATTCTTTATGCTGGCAGGCCGCATAGTACAAGAAAGGACTTACAAGTCACTGTCATTTACCCGGGATTACAAATCCTACTTTCCAATTGCAGTAAATGTACAAACACCTACAGGCATTGTAAGCAGACCGCTTGAGGACCTTAAAGAGAAAGATATTGTTGTACTACACCACGATGAAATAATACCAGCCGACTCGATAGTGCTTAATGACAATGCACTAATAGACTACAGTTTTGTGACCGGCGAAGCAGAACCAATAAAAGTGAAGAGAGGCGCAACGCTATATGCAGGCGGGAAACAAACCGGGGAAGAACTTATAATCCAGGTAGTTAAGCCTGTATCAGGGAGCTACCTCACCTCTCTTTGGAACCACTATGCTTTTAAAAAAAATAAGGCAGTCAGCAACGATAAGATCAGTATCATACATATTCTAAGTAAATACTTCACGGTGATACTATTCAGTCTTGCACTGATAACAGCAATATACTGGTACTACAATGATCCTTCAAAAATTATCAATAGTGTATCGGCAATGCTAATAGTGGCGTGCCCATGCGCATTGCTGCTATCGGCTACCTTTACCAACAGCAATATACTGAGGATATTCGGGCTCAATGGGCTATACTTACGTGATGCAACGGTGATAGAACAGATATCAGGAATTGACCACATAGTTTTTGATAAAACCGGAACTATAACAAACGCAGGCGATAACCAGGTGATAATTTCCGGCCATACCCTGAGCAACGAAGAAAAGGACATGGTATATTCTGTAGTACGACAGAGTAACCATCCCAATAGTAAAGCTATTGCGCTGTGGCTTGGAAACAGAACTCTTGTACCGCTTACAGCCTGGAGAGAAATCCCGGGGAAGGGATTAACAGCCAGTGCCGGCAACATTAATATATATGTAGGATCTGCAGAGCTTGCGGAAACGAGCACTACAGATGCTGCCGAAAAAGCAACAGTATATATAAAAATCAATGATCAGGTCACTTCTGTGCACATGCAACCGACATTCAGGGAGGCAATGCCATCGTTGATCAGCAAACTAAAAGCAAGGTATCCATTATCATTATTATCAGGTGATAACGACAAACAAATATCTGCTCTTCGAAAATTGTTTGGGGGTGAAAGTGCCCTGCTATTTAATCAGAAACCGGTTGACAAATTAAATTATATAGAGTCCTTGCAGTCAAAGGGCCGCAAGGTGATGATGATAGGTGATGGACTTAATGATGCAGGCGCATTGCAACAAAGTAATGTAGGAATAACATTGACAGACGACGTCAATAACTTTACTCCTGCGTGTGACGTAATATTTTATGCACAGAAAATGAGCTTGTTCTCCTCATTACTGGATATGGCAAAACTATCCGGTTCTTTTGTTAGAGCCAGCTTTATCATCTCGATCATCTATAATATTGTCGGACTTTCAATTGCTATGCAAGGCGAAATGAAACCAATTATTGCAGCTATACTTATGCCGTGCAGCACGTTAAGCATAGTGATCATTTCCAGTGGATTAAGCAATTATATTGCATGGCGTAAGGGACTAAGTGTGAAGAGAATCTAATAGCTGAATATCTTAGCACAACAAAAATGGCCCCGAAAAATCGGGGCCATTTTCTTTAATAAGGTGGCTATCCATCCTGTGTTATTCGCTTAACGTGCCTTATTACTCAGTCACAAACCACAAAATCACATCCACTTTTCTGCAAACTTGCGGAACGAGCGGATAATATCTCTCATAGTTTCTTCCTCTTCATTTGTTTTATTTCCAAGCAATGCATGATCTGAAACCAAAGTACCGTCGATGTATCCGGCAGATGAATTTTTCACCTCTTTGCCGATCGCATCAATATTAACATGTATGCTGTGTGCTATAGCATCAATATTATCTGTCTGTACTTTGAACTGGTTTTCAAAACGTTCCACTTCCTTCAGCATTTCAGCGTCTGTATTCTTACCAGCGAGTTCAGTAAGAATACCTTTCAGGATAACCATTTCGGTCTTATAAAAGTTCAAGGTTCTGAGCCATTGGCTGTGCATGTTATTAACATGACTTATGTTTATCTTATTCATGTGGTTATATTTTTTGTAAAAGTATGGGCAGCGCAAATGGCCGCACATGACCAACGTCAGGCGAAATGATGATTTATATTGCCCCGAATTCTGCAATCTGAACAGGATTGAGAATACTATCCGTCTGCATACGGTATTGATCGCAATGCATTTACCGATTTGCTGACAATAAACATCTTCAAACCTGACCACAGTCAAGTTCAAGCCTTTTCCAGCCAAGTACTTTTACGAAAAAAAATCAATGGAAATTCAATTTGTTACGGGTGACAAGGTCAGACTTACATCCGGAGGACCAGAAATGACTGTACGTGGCATGTATTATGACGAGCATAGCAACGAATACCGTAAAAATATGTTTGACTGCATATGGTTCGCAAAAAACAAGGATGGTAAAAATCAGGTGCACAATCAGCCATTTCAGGGGAAAGAACTTATTAAAACAAAATACAATTACTAATCCGGCTGACACGGGAACAAAACCGGTACACGTCTTACAATTTTCA